>ERZ1034952.39-NODE-39-length-103355-cov-7.234647_pt1 | contig 103355 bp, 81 predicted proteins | sample MGYA00520625_ERZ1034952 | MGnify/ENA primary metagenome ERZ1034952 (study PRJEB33766, sample SAMN09781773) | gut metagenome | biome: gut microbiome | host: Homo sapiens | place: Madagascar | study: EMG produced TPA metagenomics assembly of the PRJNA485056 data set...
GTGCTGTTGTTCAGGTTGGCTTCCTTCCAGCCGTCTGCCTTCCAGCCGTTGTCGTCAACATTGCCGTCAACAGTGATGGTTTCCTTAACGGGAGCGGGGGTGCCGGTTCCGGGGATGATGATATTGAGCTTTTTGACGGTTATCTTCGAGCCGCCGGAGCACCAGAGCTGAAGCGCGGTGATATTGATGCTGTCCTTGCCGAACGGGATCTTGCCGATCCAGTTGGCTTCTGCGGTGTAATCGCAGTAGGAAAGCTCGCTGAATGCCTTTTTGAAATTGACAACGGTGCCCGCGGGAGCATCGCCGCTGCCGTCAAGCACGGCATCCACATAGTGGTGGAGGAATATCGCATCCGTGGAGTTCGGGTCCTCGCCGAGTATGCGGATAGAGCCGTTGCCCTTGCCGCCGCCGATTTCGGCTTCGACTTCGAGATATGCCTTCGTTACATCGACGGAAAGCTTTTCCTTGAAGGTCACATCGGCGTGCGGCCAGGAATTTGTCCCTTCCGCTACGATGCTGCCGTCCGTGTTCTGAACGCAGGTGATGGTTCCGCCGTTTTCGCCGTCCACATCGATCGTGGTGATATCAACGCCGTCAAGAAGGTTGATAACGGTGTCTTCCGTGGGGGTCGGGGTGGGCGTGGGTTCGCCGGCTTCCTTGGAAGCATCGGTGTAAACCTCAAGCTCATCAAGGAAGGCAAAAACGCCGCCGGCAATCTTCACGGAGAAGCGAACATAGCGTGCGGAAACGCCCTTTTCGGTGGTGAGGGAGACCCAGTAGGCATTATCCTTCTTTTCGAGCCCGGAAAGCGAGCCGATTTCGGTGAAGGCTGCATTGTCGGCGGATACCGCGACATTGATGTATTCGGGAACGCCGATGCCGTCTTTGGCCGGAGTGAGAACATGTGCCTTATAGGTGGCAATGCTTTCGGTCACTTCGCCGAGGTCGATGGTTATGGTGCCGATGCCGTCGGGGGCGTTGATAACGGATGCGTCAGCGGTCTTGTTGTAGTAAAGACCGAACCACTTGCCGGCTTCATAACTGCTTACATCAAGCGTGTTGCCGTCGGTAAGGTCGGTCGTGTACTTGTCGTAGCCTTTACCGCTGCCCGATACCGTGTAGCTCTTGCCCTTGGATACGAGTACTTCGTCCGCAGAGGCGGAAAACACGAGTACGGCAGGTATCACAAGCAAAGCTGTGAGGAGAACTGCGAGAAATCTCTTCATGTTTATTTTGCTCCTTTTTTATATTTTCGGCAGGCACATACCCGCCTTTATAATTCATATTATAACCTGTACGCGTGAATATGTCAACGACACTTTAACATTATTTTTTGCTTTTGCCATAAAGCCGGCAATTCTCGCGCTCGGTTTCCAGTATAAGCATCAGCGCCTTGGCGGTGAAGAAGATAAACAGCGCCGAAAATACAAAGCGCATAACGGCGGTATACTGCAAAAAGTAGGGGTTGGAATACCCGATGCCCCATAAAAGCATCGCAAGCCCGAAGCATATCCTTGCGGAAAAAAGCGGGGCAAGCCTGTCGAAAAGCATCTGTGCAAGCTCGTCAGTATCCCGCAGAAATGCATCCGCCGCGTAAAGCGCCGCGGCAACGGCGATTATTGCGATAACGGATGCGGCAGCCGCCCTTGATAGGGGTATTTCGTTTATGACGACGGCATCCCCCGGCAGCCTCAGCCGGCGGTAGAATTCCGCAAGGGCAATGACTGCCCACGCCGCGGGAGCGCGCTTTGCCGTGCTGCGGAAGCCGAACCCCGCGTGCGAGGCGGCAAGGCTTATCGGCAAAAGCAGCAGAAAAAATGCCGAAAGCGGAAGAAACCGCACGTTATCAAAGGAAATATCCGCGCAGAACACAAGCGCAAAACACAGCGAATAAACCATGCGTGCAAGCACCGCGGGACGGTATTTTTCCGGAACGGCTGCAAATTCCGCACGGTAACGCACGGGGATGATGTCCGCCGTATCACGGCAAAATGTGTTGACCGTGCGGACAACGGAGCAATACCATACGATGCCCGTCACCAGCGATACCAGCACCGCAATGGCGATTATCATCGGTTTTGCGGAAATAATGTCGAGCAGCAGGTCGACGGTGTCCGGGTCTGTCTCGGCATTTGCGACCTGAAGATCCGCCACCGCGAGAAGCTCCGGAAGAAATGTCATCACAAGCCGCACCGAAAGGAACAGCTTTGTCGTGAAGGCGGTGTTGTCCGAACGGGCGATATATCCCATGCAGCCCTCGCGCAGCGCGAAATATTCGGCGCCGGAAAACAGGCTGCGGACAATGAGAATATACAAAAACGCCTCCGCGACCGAAAATACCGTCACCGCCAGCAGGGAATTGGAGGATATCGACGAGCCGACGACCGATCTTGTCAGTGCCAGCCTTGCGCATTCGACGGCAAACAGAATGCCGAAGTATTTCCGCGCGCGTTCGACTTCGCCGTCGAAAAAGGCAAGCCGTGTCAGGGCAAAGAATATCAGCGCCGCGCCGACGGCATCCGGAAGTATATCGACAATCCCGACCACCGGGTTGGCGAAAAAGAACACGCCCGCAAGCATCAGTATGCGGTAGGGAACGCCCTTATTTCTTCTTTTTCCTTGCAAGCCTTTCCGCCTCCTCCTTTTGCTCCTTCATGCGCTTTTCGCGTTCGCGCGCCTTTTCGAGCGCGATATAGTGTTTGTCCTCCTCGTACTGCCGCTCGCTGGTGATAAGTATAAAGCAGGTGTGCAGGAACAGGATGTTAATGATTATTGTCGCGTATTGAAGCAGATATTCGATCGGAACGAGCGAAAACCCGAAAACCCCGCTCCCCGCGACCATGTCGATAAGCTTGGCAAAGCAGGCGAAAAGTATGAACGCCGCAGTGAAGTACAGCCGGTTGCCCGCCTTGCGTTCCAGCTTTTTTTCGCCGCATTCGGCTGCGATTTCCTTCACGGCGGAAAGCCAGAAAAAGGACATTGCGAGCCATGCCGCCATATAAAGGAAGAAGGTCACGGTGTTGAGCGCCGGTGTTTCCGCGGGGTTTATAAGCCCCGTGGCGTACAGCAGCTGCACGACCCCGCGCGGCAGCAGCACAAGCGAGGAAACGGCGGCGTAAAGAAAGGCGCGATTCAGCCTCGAGGCGAGGAAAAATCCGTATGCGAGCAGAGGTGCGGCAAGTACCGCGCCCCCGACTTCGTTCAGTATCAGGCAGGCATATCCCAAAAGGGCGATTCCGAAACCCATTTATATCTCTCCGTTACTGCTTTGAAGCGTTGGCACCGCCGACGCTTCCGCAGCATTTCTTGTATTTCTTGCCGCTCCCGCAGGGGCAGGGGTCGTTGGGTCCGACCTTCGCTTCGCGCTTGACGGGGGTGGGCTTTACCTTTTCCTTGCCGGTTTTCAGCGCCGCGGCGCCGCTCAGAACCTGCTTGCGCTCGATCCCGCGGCTTACGGGGCGTACGGTGAGTATCATCCTTGCGGTGCCCTCGCGGATGCCGTCGATCATTTCATCGAACATTGCGCTGCCCTGGATTTTGTATTCGACAACGGGGTTGCGCTGCGCATAGGCGTTCAGCCCGATGCTGTCGGCAAGATCGTCCATCGCATCGATATGATCAACCCAGCGTGTATCCACGTTGCGCAGAAGTATGCTGCGCTCCACCTCGCGGAACACCGGCGGTGTGAATTCCTCCTCGCGCTCGGCATAAGCCTTTTCGGCGCGTTCCTTCAGCAATCCGGATATATCCTCCCGCGTGAGCGAGCCGAGCTCGTTCTGTGTGTATCTGAAATCGTTTTCGCCGCACAATACGCCGCCGAACACGGCGCGCAGCTCGGCAAAGCCCCATTCGTCCGGGACATCGCTCTGCGTGAATTTCGCGACGTTTTCGTCGATATAGCCGTCTATCATGCCGCGTATCTTTCCGGAAATATCGGCGCCGTCCAGAACCGCGCGGCGTTCTTTATAAATAAGCTCGCGCTGCATATTCATGACATTGTCGTATTCCAGCACGTTTTTGCGGCGCTCGAAGTTCATGCCCTCGATACGCTTCTGCGCGCTTTCGATGGTGTTGGAAAGTATTTTTGCATCTATCGGTTGATCCTCCGGCATTTTGAGTGCTTCCACGATGCTTATCATCCTGTCCGCACCGAACAGCCGCATAAGATCATCCTGCATGGAAAGGAAGAATCGGCTTTCGCCCGGGTCGCCCTGCCTGCCCGCGCGCCCGCGGAGCTGGTTGTCTATACGCCGGCTTTCGTGCCGTTCGGTGCCGAGTATGAACAGACCGCCCGCCGCGCGTACCTTTTCGGCTTCCGCATCCGTCGTGCGTGAAAATTCGGCTTTCAGTTCGGCAAAATGCTTCCGCGCGGCAATAATTTCGGGATCGTCGGTTTCGCCGAAGTTCGTCGCCTCGTAAAGCATATAATCATCCAGGCCCTCCCTGCGCAGGGTATCCTTTGCAAGGAATTCGGCGTTGCCGCCCAGCATTATATCCGTACCTCTGCCCGCCATGTTGGTGGAGATCGTCACGGCGCCGAGCTTGCCCGCCTGCGCGACTATTTCGGCTTCTTTCTCGTGGTATTTGGCGTTCAGCACATTGTGCTTTATTCCGCGTGCTTTGAGTATTTTGGAAAGCTGTTCGCTCTTTTCCACCGAAACGGTGCCCACGAGCACCGGCTGGCCCTTTTCGCGGCAGGCTTCGATCTGCCGCACGATAGCTTCGAACTTGCCCGCGGCGGTCTTGTAAACGACATCGTTGTTGTCCTTGCGGATCATCGGGCGGTTTGTGGGTATTTCCACGACATCGAGCCCGTATATCTCGCGGAACTCGTTTTCCTCCGTCATCGCCGTGCCGGTCATGCCGGAAAGCTTTGCATACATACGGAAGTAGTTCTGGAAGGTGATGGTCGCCTGGGTGCGGTTTTCCTTCTGTATCTCCACGCCCTCCTTTGCCTCGATCGCCTGATGCAGCCCGTTGGAGAAACGGCGGTTCGGCATAACTCTGCCGGTAAAGCTGTCGATTATCATGACCTTTCCGTCCGCCACAAGGTAATCGGTATCCCGCTGCATGACCCCGCGCGCGCGGATGGCGTTGTTCAGGTAATGCATAAGCTCGTTGTTTTCGGCATCGCCTATGTTTTCGATCCCGAAATGCTTTTCCGCCTTGGCAATGCCGTTTGCGGTGAACATACAGCTTTTTGCCTTTTCGTCGACAATGTAATCTTCTTCTATAGCCTCGTCGCTCTGCTTGGAATCAAATTCCTTTATTCTGCGGCATTTGAGCCTGCGGACAAAATCATCCGCCCTCGCATACATATCGCTGGATTCGTCGCCCGCGCCGGAAATAATGAGCGGAGTGCGCGCTTCGTCGATAAGTATGGAGTCCACCTCGTCCACAATGGCAAAGTTGTGCCCGCGCTGAACGACGCGCTCTTTATAAACGACCATGTTGTCGCGCAGGTAATCGAACCCGAGCTCGTTGTTGGTGCCGTAGGTGATATCGGCGTTGTATGCCTCCTGACGCTCCTTTGTGTTCATGCCCTGGAGTATCAACCCGACGGAAAGCCCCAGAAAGCGGTATACGTTGCCCATCCATTCGCTGTCGCGTTTGGCAAGATAATCGTTCACGGTGACAACGTGAACACCCTTCCCGGTGAGCGCGTTGAGGTATGCGGGCAGCGTGGCGACAAGCGTTTTGCCTTCGCCGGTACGCATTTCGGCAATTCGCCCCTGGTGTATGACTATCCCGCCGATAAGCTGGACATGGAAGTGCCGCTTGCCGAGCACCCGCGTGGAGGCTTCGCGCACGACGGCGAACGCATCCGGCAGTATGTCATCGAGCGTTTCGCCGGCGGCAAGCCGCTTTTTGAGTATGTCTGTCTGCGCTTTCAGTGCGGCATCGTCCATTTCCGAATATTTGGGGGCAAGAGCTTCTATCTTCTGAGCCACCGGCTCGATCTTTCTGATCTGCTTTTCACTGTAGGTTCCGAATAATCCCGATAAAAATCCCATGGCTTTCTCTCCTGACTTTGTTGTGGGTGTACAATAACACAAACTAATAATACCACAGCGGCGGGAAAATGTATATAGTATTTCCGAAAAATAATTGCATTGCCGCGCAAAAAGAGGTATAATGACCCGAATAAACGTCTGCAATGTCATTTTTACGGGGTATTGAATGGATACTATAGCGGCAATAGGCACACCGCACGGGAAAGGCGGGGTCGCCATGGTAAGAATAAGCGGCGATAATGCGTTCGCCGTTGCGGAGCGGGTCTTTGCGCCCTCCTCGCCCGGCAGGTTCGCCGAAAAGGAGCAGCGGCGTGCGTATTACGGCTCGTTCTTCGATGAGGTCGGCGTTTTCGACGACGGACTCTGCCTGATATTCCGCGCACCGCATTCCTTCACGGGGGAAAATGTCGCGGAGCTTTACTGCCACGGCGGTATACTCGTCACACAGAAGCTGCTGGAAGCGGCGCTCAAATCCGGCGCGCGGCTTGCCCGCCCCGGGGAATTTACCCGCCGCGCCTTTATCGGCGGGCGTATCAGCCTGACACAGGCGGAAGCGGTCGGCGGGCTTATCGAGGCGAAAAGCGAAAAATACCTGCGCGTTTCGGCGCGGCAGGCATCCGGCACGCTCGCCGCGGAGATTTCCGGGTATTACGAAACGCTGCGCGGGATCGCAGCTTCGGTTTATGCCTTTATAGATTACCCGGATGAGGATATGACGGATATTTCCGTGCCCGAAATGCGCGAAAGGATCGACTCCGTGCGCGAAGGGCTTTTGCGGCTTTCGCGCACGCACGAATACGGCACGGCAATAAGCGAGGGGATAAAAACCGCGCTCATCGGCAAGCCGAACACCGGCAAAAGCTCGGTGCTGAATATGCTGTGTGGGAGCGACCGCGCGATAGTAACCGACATTGCCGGCACAACTCGTGACGTTATTACCGAAACGGTGCGCTGCGGCGATGTGCTGCTTCGCCTTTCGGATACCGCCGGCATACGCGACTCCGCCGACGATATCGAGCGTATCGGCGTGGAAAAGAGCCTGGAATGTATCGGCAAAGCGGATCTGATATTTGCCGTTTTCGATCTTTCGCGCCCGCTCGACGGCGGCGACTTTGCATTGATCGAGGAGATAAAACGCCGCGGGAAGGAAAGCCGCGTCATCTGCCTTATGAACAAAAGCGATATCGATATCGGCGCGGTGAAGCCGCCGTTTGAAAATGCGGTGCGGATAAGCGCGCTTCGCGGAGAGGGCAGGGAGGATATCGCCGAAGCCGTTGCCGGAATGCTGGGCGGCGCGGATATCGGCGAAAACGAGGAGATAATCACGAACGCGCGCCAGAACGCGGCGATAGTCAATGCCGCCGCGGCGCTTGCGGATGCCGCCGGAGCGCTGGACGGATTCACACAGGATATCGCGGGGATGGATATCGAACGCGCGATGGGATACCTCGGCGAGGCGGACGGAAGAACCGTCGGCGAGGATATCGTAAACGAGATATTTTCGCACTTCTGCGTGGGAAAATAAGGCGAAATCACTGCATTTTTCGGGGGTACCGATATGGATACATATATTGCGGATAAAACGGACGTTGTCGTTGTGGGCGCGGGCCATGCCGGGCTGGAGGCGGCTCTTGCCGCGGCGCGGATGGGTGCAAAGACGGTGCTCTTTACGCTCACGCTCGACCTGGTCGGCAATATGCCCTGCAACCCCTCCGTGGGCGGAACGGGGAAGGGGCACCTCGTGTTCGAGCTCGATGCTCTGGGCGGCGAAATGGGGCGTGCAGCCAATGCCTGTATGCTGCAAAGCAGGATGCTGAATGCCTCCAAGGGCCCCGCGGTGCAGTCGCTGCGTATGCAGGAGGACCGTGTCCGCTACCGCGAATACATGAAGCACGTTGCCGAAACGACGCAAAACCTCACGCTGCGTCAGTGCGAGGTCGTCGGCGTGCGCGCGGATGAAAACGGCGTTACCGGGGTGGAAACCTCCTTCGGCGCCTTCTTCCCCGCAAAATGCGTTGTCATAGCGACGGGGACTTCGCTTTCCGGGCGTATAATCGTCGGGGACGAGACATACGAATCCGGCCCCGATAACACGATCCCCGCGCGGCGGCTTTCGGAATCGCTTTCAAAGCTCGGCGTGCGGCTTGTCCGGTTCAAAACGGGCACTCCGCCGCGCATTCATGCCGACAGCATAGATTACGACCTGCTCGAAAAGCAGGAGGGAGACGATATCCCCACGCCCTTCGGCGACGGGTCGACCGGCGAAAACCTTCTGCCCTGCTATATTGCATATACGAACGCCGAAACACACCGTATCATCCGCGAAAATCTTTCGCGCTCGCCGTTGTTTTCGGGAGTTATCCACGGCACCGGCCCGCGTTACTGCCCGAGCATAGAGGATAAGGTCGTCCGCTTTGCGGATAAGGAACGTCATCAGATATTCGTGGAGCCGATGGGGCTGGACACGAAGGAGGTATACCTTCAGGGGCTTTCAAGCTCGCTTCCGGAGGATGTTCAGGTGCGGGTGGTTCGCTCGATAAAGGGGCTTTCGCGCGCGGTGTTCATGCGCACGGCATATGCGATAGAATACGATTGCGCCGATCCGCTGCAAATGACATCAAGCCTTGAATTCCGCGAAATAAGCGGGCTTTTCGGCGCCGGTCAGTTCAACGGCAGCTCCGGTTATGAGGAGGCGGCGGCTCAGGGGCTTATCGCCGGTATAAACGCCGCGCTCAAAGCGCAGGGAAAACCGCCGTTCACGCTTTCCCGCAGCGAAAGCTATATCGGCACGCTTATAGACGATCTTGTCACAAAGGGCACGAACGAGCCCTACCGGATAATGACATCGCGCAGCGAATACCGCCTGCTTCTGCGGCAGGATAACGCACGCGCCCGCCTGATGAAGAAGGGCTACGGGCTCGGGCTTGTCGATGCCGGGCGCTATGCCCGGTTCGAGCAGGAGGAGCGCGAGGTCGCTTCGCTTATAGCCGCTTTGGAAAAGACAAGCATCCGCGGCGGCGAAGCGCTGGATGCACTGCTCGAAATGAACGGCTTCCCGAAAACCGGCTGCGGTATCCCCTGTGCGGAGCTGCTGCGCCGTCCGGGTATAACGATAAACGATGTGATATCGCTTTCCGGCATGGAATGCGGGTATGGCGGCAGGGTGCTGCACCGCGCCGAAACGGAGATAAAATATGCGGGATACATAAAGCGCCAGCTTGCGGAGGTGGAACGCTTCAAGGGGCTGGAAAAGAAGCTGCTTCCGCCGGACACCGATTATCTTTCCATACGCGGGCTGCGTATCGAGGCGGCACAGAAGCTGCAGAAGCTGCGCCCCGAAAGCGTGGGCAAAGCATCGCGCATAAGCGGGGTTTCGCCGTCGGATATATCGGTTCTGCTTATCTGGCTTGCACAAAGGAGTTAATATGGCTTTTTCGGACATTCTGGCAAAATACAAAACGCTCCCGCAATGGCAGCTCGACGCGCTCGATACCGTCGGCAGGGAGCTTGTCGAGCGCAACCGGGTGATGAACCTCACGGCGATCACCGATGAACGCGGCGTTGCGCTCATGCATTTTTACGACAGCATAATCCCGCTTTCCACCGGGTATTTTACACCCGGCGCGCGGGTGCTGGATATCGGCTGCGGCGGGGGTTTTCCTTCGCTTCCGCTTGCCGTGTGCGCGCCGCAGTGCGGGATTGTTTCCAATGATGCAACATTGAAAAAGCTTGCCTTTGTGCGGGAAACCGCCGCCGCGGCGGGCTGCCGCAATCTGGATATACTTCCCGGCAGGGCAGAGGAGCTTTCGCTTCTGAAGCAGTACCGCGATTCCTTTGATACAGTCATATCACGCGGGGTCGCGCGGCTGAACGTGCTTTGCGAATGGGCACTGCCGTTTGTGAAGGTCGGCGGACATTTTATCGCCATGAAGGGCGAAAGAGGCAGCGCGGAGGCGGCGGAGGCGGAAAACGCGATAAAGCTGCTCGGCGGCGGGAATACCCGCGTGACCGAATACGAAATACCCGATTACGGGTACATACACACGCTTGTGGTGATCGAAAAGCTTTCACCGACACCGCAGGGGTACCCGCGCGCAAACGGAAAGATAATGAAAAAACCGCTGTAAGCAAGGGGAGGTATAAGCAATGGAAGAACCGAGAAACGCCGAAGGGCTTACGGAGGCGGAATTTCTTGACGCCTACGATGTTACGAAATTCGAGCGCCCGTCCGTCACGGTGGATATAATACTGCTGGACGGCGCGCGGGTGCTGCTTATACGCCGCGGGAACCACCCCGATATCGGCAAGCTCGCCTTTCCGGGCGGATTTGTGGAGCCGGACGAGGATTGCCGGACCGCCGCGCTGCGCGAGCTTTACGAGGAAACCTCGCTTTCCGCGCGGGATATGGTCGAGCTGCCGGTCGCTTCCGCACCGGGGCGCGATCCGCGCACCCGTATAATCACGGTGCCGTTTGCGGCAAAGCCGGCGGGCGATCCCGCGCTTGCCGCTGCGGGGGATGATGCGCGCGATGCCGAATGGTTCGGCTTCACCGCCTCCGAACGTGACGAACGTATAAAAATAACGCTTTCCGGTGCTACCGAAAAGCACTGCTTTTATGTAAAACGGATTTATGACGAAAACGGTATTTTTGCCGATCCGACATACCTGCCGGAGGGCGAAAACCCGCTTGCGGGCGACCACGCGGCGCTGCTTGCCTGCGCGCTCGACCGCATGAATAAGATATACCCCGGGGGCCGGGAATAAGCAAAAGACAACGCGAAACGAGGCGAATTTATCTTGAACCGCACAAAGGACATGACGGTGGGCGACCCGAAAAAGCTTATCACCGCCTTCGCCATGCCCATACTTTTCAGCCACATATTCCAACAGCTTTACAGCACCGCCGATGCGCTTATAGTCGGCAAATATCTCGGGACGGACTCGCTTGCCGCGGTAAGCTCCTCCGGCCCGCTCATTTTTCTCATAATCAGCTTCTTTACCGGCACGGCAAGCGGCGCCGGGATAGTCATTTCCCGGTTTTTCGGCGCGGGCGATAACGGAAAGGTCGACCGTGCGCTACATACCGCGGTGCTTTTTGCCATTGTTGCGGGCGCTGCCGTAAGTATCGCCGGACTTTCGCTTTCCACGCCGCTGCTGCGGCTGATGAAGACCGACCCGGATGTACTTCCGGAAGCATCGGAATATTTTTCGGTATACTTCTGCGGCTCGGTCTTTGTGGTAATATACAATATCTGTACCGGCGCGCTCAATGCGGTGGGCGACAGCCGCCGTCCGCTCGTTTACCTTGTGATATCTTCCATTGTAAATATAGTTCTGGATATCGTCTTTGTCGGCGTGTGCGGGTTCGGCGTATGGTCGGCGGCTCTTGCCACCGTTATATCGCAGCTCGGCTCCGTCACGCTCTGCCTTGCATATCTGCTCGGAAAAAAGGCGCCGTACCGGCTGCGCCTGCGCAAGCTGCGCTTCCATCGGGATATGCTTTCGCTTATCCTGCGCTACGGGATCCCCTCCGGCATACAGGGCTCGGTCATCGGGCTTGCAAACGTTATAGTGCAATCGAACATAAACTCCTTCGGCAAGCTCGCGACAGCCGCATACGGCTGTTATGCAAAGCTCGAGGGCTTTGCCTTCCTGCCGATAAACAGCTTCACGCTTGCAATATCCACCTTCACCGGGCAGAACCTCGGCGCAAAGCAGTACGAACGCGCAAAAAGGGGTTCGCGGTTCGGGATAACCACCTCCGTTGTGATGAGCGAGCTGATCGGTGTTACCGTTTTTCTGCTCGCACCGCAGCTTATCGGGCTGTTTTCGGATGATGCCGCCGTTATCGCCCTCGGAGCAAAGCAGATGCGTATAGAAGCGCTGTTCTTCTGCCTGCTCGCCTTTTCGCACGCGGTTGCGGCGGTCTGCCGCGGCGCCGGCAAGGCGTTTGTGCCGATGTTTATAATGTTTTCCGTCTGGTGCGTGTTCCGGATAATCTATATCACGATCGTCACGAATTATTTCCGCAATATCGAGCTGATATACTGGGCATATCCGATCACCTGGGGCATAAGCTCGGTGATATACCTGTTTTATTATCACTTCTCGGATTGGATCCACGGATTCGATAACAAAAAGCCCGAAAAAGTCTGATATTCACTCCGCACCGCCCGGCTCCGCGCCGGGCGTGCTTTTTTCCCTGCGGTGCGCGGTAAACAGCATTGCCGCCAGCGGGAAAACGAACAGCCCGGCGACACCCATCAATGTTAGCCCGACGAACATCGAGGCAAGCGAAAGTATCGGCGAAAGCCCGATCATTTTGCCCACGATGCGCGGTTCGACTATCTGCCGCACGACGGTTATCACCGCATAAACGGCAAGCAGCGCGACACCGCGCCCGTAATCCCCCGCCAAAAGCGATACTGCCGCCCAAGGCAAAAGCACAGTCCCGGTGCCCAGTACGGGAAGTATATCCACTATGGCGGTCAGAAGTGCGATAAGCAGTGCGTATTTCACGCCCATCAGCAGAAAAGCGGCAAGCAGCTCGGCAAATGTCAGCAGAAACAGCAGCGAATATGCCCGCAGAAACCCGAACGCAAGGGAGGTAAGCTCGTCCTTGGCGCGCTTGAGCTTCGCGCGCGTTTCCGGCTTGAAGAAGGAAAGCAGAAAGGCATTTATCCGCACGCGGTCCACGGCAAAATAATATGTCGCGATGATAACGACGACGGTCGTCAGCAGCGCTTTGGGCAGGAATACCGCCGAAGCGGTGAGCAGGCTTACGATCCTTCCGGAAAATTCGGATAAAAGCGAGGTCATCATCCCCCAAACTTCCTCGTTTATGTTCCCGCGCATATCCCAGAGCCTTTCGCGCAGATCCACAAAGGGAATGTAGCCGTTTATTCTTTCGATCGCATCACGCGCAAAATCATCGTCGCTCTGAATCCGCGCAAGCGTTTCGGAAATGCTCTGTGCAAGCGTGTTCAGCTCGCGCACGCCCTCCCGCGCGGCGGCATAAAGCAGTGCGCACAGCGCCAGTGCGGCAAAAAGGATCACGGCGATAACCGTTGCTTTCAGCGGAAATTTCGGGTGCGATTCGCCGTACCGCACGAGCGGCTTGAAGCATTCGGCAAATACATAAGCGACGGCAAACGGCGCGACCGCCTGCCAGAGTACCCCGAAAACAAGGTAAACGGCCGCCGCTGCGGCGGCAACATAAAGCACTGTCACGGCAAATCTGCGGTTTTTTTCGCGGTCGAAATCCATATGAGCTGCTCCCGAAAATAATTTTGTTCCCCTTTTCAGCATTGCCAAAAAAGCTCTTGACAAAACAACCTTTTTATGATATATTCGGAATACGCGCCGAAAATGCGTGCAAAAGGCCTGTTAGTCAAGTGGTCAAGACGTCGCCCTCTCACGGCGAAGACAGGAGTTCGACTCTCCTACGGGTCACCAGAACCGGCAGATATCGAAAGATGTCTGCCGGTTTTTATTCTTTTTTCCTTAACTCCTAACTTCTAACTCCTAACTCCTAACTCCTGCCTCCTGACTCTGACTCATAACTGCTTCTTCCGCACTCTTTTTTACATATATTGACAAAGATGTAAGTCAGATTCTTTTGGTATCGGGAACCGAATAATACTTTAATACGGCGTTTTGATCCCTTCAAAGCGCCGTTTTTTTGTTCCGTGCGGGCAAAATAAACGAAAGCGGGGGAGTGGCAGCTATAATTTTGTGCAAAAATTTATATAAACCACTTGACAAGTTATGCGAAACGTGATACAATGTACGCATGAAAGGTGGTCGAAGCCGAAGATGAAAAAGCAATTATACAGCCTTATGCTGAATGATGATATCGTGCGCGAGGTAGACAGACTGGCACATCTGAACGGAACGAACCGTTCGAATTATGTCAACCGGATACTCGCCGAATATGTAAACATGACAACGCCCGAACGCCGCGTGAACGACATTTTCGAGGCGGTGGGCAGGCTTTTGGAGCCGATGCCGGAGCTCGTTCCGTTTTTCAACCCGAACGCCTCCACGCTTTCGCTCAAAAGCGCGCTTGTTTACAAATACCGCCCGACGGTGCGGTATGAGGTGGAGCTCCACCGCGGGGACAGCCCCGTGCTGGGCACGCTTTCGGTCATATTCCGCACTCAGTCGCAAACGCTTATCGCGGATATGACAAGGTTCTTCCGCCTGTGGAAGGCGATCGAGGACAGATATCTTGAAGAAAAGCCGGTATACGCGCTTTACGATGGCAGATTAACGCGTGAACTCCCCGCACCGAAGCGCGAATGCACCACACAGGAGCTTGCCGAAAGCATTGCCTCCTATATCGGGCTTTTCGACCGCTGCTTAAAGGGCAGCATTTCCGGGCAGATGAGCGATGCCGATGTCGAAAAGGCATGGCTTGCCCGTTTTCGCAAATAAATAAAATTTCCCGAACGGAGGGATAAATATGAACGCTCAACAGTTCACTCAAAAAACAATAGAAGCCATTCAGACAGCGCAGAATATCGCGCAGGAGAATCAGAATCAGTTTATCCTGCCGGAGCATATTCTTTATGCCCTTGTCGATTCCGACGGCGGGCTTGTCGGCTCGCTGCTCAAAAAGCTCGGCGTTTCCTGCGACAGCATCCTCGCCGAACTCGATACGGCGATAGATGCGCTCCCGAAGGTATCCGGTTCCGGCGCGGGCGAACCGACGCTTTCGCGCGAGGCGGACAGATTATTGCAGGAGGCGGACAAATACAGGCGCGAATGCAAGGACGAATACCTTTCCGTGGAGCACCTGATGAACGCCATGTTCGATTACGGAACGCCCGCCGTGCGCCGCATACTTTCGGAACACGGCGTTACGAAAAAGGCATTTGCTTCGGAGCTTGCCAAGGTCAAGAAATCGCCGGTGACGGGTGATAACCCCGAAAATACCTACGATGCGCTTTCCAAATACGGCACGGATCTTGTTGCCCGTGCGCGTGATAACAAGCTCGACCCGGTCATCGGGCGCGATACCGAGATCCGAAACGTTATCCGCATACTTTCCCGCAAGACAAAAAACAACCCGGTGCTTATCGGCGAACCGGGCGTGGGCAAGACCGCCATTGCGGAAGGGCTTGCACAGCGTATAGTCCGCGGCGATGTGCCGGACAGCCTTAAAAACAAAACCGTGTTCTCTTTGGATATGGGCTCGCTCGTTGCGGGTGCAAAATACCGCGGCGAGTTCGAGGAACGCCTGAAAGCCGTTTTGGAGGAGATACGCGCCTCCGAGGGGAATATACTGCTGTTTATCGATGAGCTGCACACCATTGTCGGTGCGGGCAAGACGGAAGGCAGCATGGATGCCGGCAACCTTTTGAAGCCGATGCTTGCCCGCGGCGAGCTGCACTGTATCGGTGCGACCACGCTTGAAGAATACCGCAAATATATCGAAAAGGATGCGGCGCTCGAACGCAGATTCCAGCCCGTTATCGTAAACGAGCCGACGGTGGAGGATACAATATCCATACTCCGCGGGCTGAAGGAGCGTTATGAGGTGTTCCACGGCGTGCGTATCCACGATTCCGCGCTTGTCGCAGCCGCAACGCTTTCCAACCGCTATATAACCGACCGCTTTCTTCCCGATAAGGCGATCGACCTTGTGGATGAGGCGTGCGCCCTTATCCGCACCGAGATCGATTCCATGCCCGCGGAGCTGGATGACATACGCCGCAAGATAATGCAGCTCGAGATCGAGGAAATGGCGCTCAAGAAGGAGACCGACCGCCTGAGCATCGACCGCCTTGCAAAGATCACGGAGGAGCTTTCCGGGCTGAAAGAAAAGTTCGATGAAATGAAGGCGCGCTGGGAAAGTGAAAAGAGCGGCGTTGAAAACGTAAAGGAGCTTAAAGCGCAGATCGAACGCCTGCATGGCGATATCGAAAACGCACAGTTGAATTACGAATACGAAAAGGCCGCAAAGCTCAAATATTCCGACCTGCCCGCGCTTGAAGCAAAGCTTGCCGCCGCGGAAAAGGCAAACGAATCCAACCATACCGCGAATACCCTTGTGCACGATACGGTAACGGAGGAGGAAATAGCCGGCATAGTCGCCCGCTGGACCGGGATCCCCGTCGCCAAGCTCATGGAGGGCGAGCGCGAAAAGCTGCTCCATCTCGACGACGAGCTCCATAAACGCGTTGTCGGTCAGGATGAAGCGGTGGAAAGAGTTTCGGAGGCTATACTGCGCTCCCGTGCGGGGATCGCGGATCCGAACCGCCCGATCGGCTCCTTCCTGTTCCTCGGCCCCACCGGCGTGGGCAAGACCGAGCTTGCAAAATCGCTTGCCGAAACGCTTTTCGATGATGAAAAGAATATGGTCCGTATCGACATGACCGAATATATGGAGAAGTTCTCCGTATCGCGCCTGATCGGCGCGCCTCCGGGATATGTCGGTTATGACGAAGGCGGTCAGCTCACCGAAGCCGTCCGCCGCAAGCCGTACAGCGTCGTGCTGTTCGACGAGGTGGAAAAGGCACACCCGGATGTGTTCAATATACTGCTGCAAATACTGGATGACGGCAGGGTGACGGACAGCCAGGGCAGAACGGTGGATTTCAAGAACACCGTTATAATCCTCACCTCCAACCTCGGTTCGCGCGAGCTGCTGGACGGTATAACCCCGGAGGGCGTTATTCCGGAGGCGACCCGCGCCGCCGTGATGAACGAGCTCAAAGGCGCGTTCCGGCCGGAATTCCTGAACAGGCTGGATGAAATACTCATGTTCAAGCCGCTCACAAAGGAAAATCTTTCCCGCATTGTCGAGCTGCTTATCACCTCGCTGCGCTCCCGCCTTGCGGATAAAACGCTTTCGCTTGCCATTACCGAAAAGGCAAAAGAGCTTATCATCGCCCGCGGGTATGATCCGCTCTACGGCGCAAGGCCGCTCAAGCGTTATCTGCAATCGGCTGTGGAAACTCTGCTTGCAAAAACCATTCTCGCAAGCGACCCCGCGCCAGGCAGTACGCTTAAAGTGGATGCCTCCGACGGCGAGCTCAATGTCACCGTCGAATAATACCGTATCCGTATATACCCTGTTCCGGGGATTGGTTTGTAAAAATCGATCCCCGGCTTTTTTTGTGTATCGGCGATTCATCTGAACTTCAAATATGTTTTTTGTTTGAATCGCACGCCGGTATTTGTGCCGAATCAACAAAACAAGCCTGCCCGATTTGTAAAAATTAACGGTATATAATTTCACATTTTCTCTTGTGCCGCTATCCGCGACGTGGTATAATTTACCAGTGGCAGGCGCCGGGGATGCGCTTCTGCCGTCGAATTAACAAACACAGGGAGGAAAACTCATGCTACGTAATCACACATTCTGCACCCGTTTCCGCGCATTCAGGCCCGCGCGGCTCGTTTCGCTGCTTTTGGCGGCACTGCTTGTATTTTCTGCCCTGCCCGCGGGCGCTTCCGGGCTTTCGGCGGGCGAAGGCGCCGAAAGCGGAACAATGGCTCCGGAAGCCGTCATATCCGCGGAGGATATTTCCCGCCGCGGCGATTTCGAAAAGCATTATCTGCTTTCGGACGGCAGCTTTGTCGCCGTTTCCTATGCCGAAGCGGTGCATTACCGGGATGCAAACGGCGAATGGGCAGAGGTGGACAACACCCTCACCCGCAATGCCTCCTCCGGGCGCATAACCAATTCATACGGCAGGTTCGGCGTTTCGTTTGCCGATTCGGCTGCCTCCAATGCCGCCGACGGTACCGTTTCGATATCCTATGGCGGGGATACTCTTTCCTGGACACTTTCCACCGATTCCGGCACATCCTCTGCCGTACAGGCGGGCTTTTCGGCGCAGATAATCGGCGCGGGCGAAGCCTCCGCCCATGCAGCGGCGGGCAGGAGCGTTTCGGATGCCGAAGCCTTCACCTCCGCAAAGCTTTCCGGCAGGGTAAGCTATACCGGCTTGCTTGCAGCCAACCCGGAAATCGCGGTAAATTATACCGTTTTTCATAATAAGATAGAGGAAGATATCATCCTCGCCTCGCCGACGGATGCCCGCGTTTTCACGCTCGATGTGAAGTGCGGCACGCTTTCCGCCCGTGTGGAGGAGGATAATTCCGTCGTGTTTCTTTCCGAGCAGGGCGAGGTCTGCTTCCGTATCGGCATTCCTTATATGGAGGATGCCGCGGGCGAGGTGCTCAACGATATCGCCGTCAGCGCGGTGCGCACCTCCGGCGGCTGGGCGGTGAGCTACACCCCGGATGAGGAATGGCTCCGCTCCGATGAACGCGTATACCCCATTCTGCTCGACCCTTCCGTTACAACCGGCGAATATGTTTCCAATATTGCAGACACATATGTTTACCGGGGCAATACCGCCGACCATTCCTCCGAACAGCGGCTTTATGTCGGTGTGAAGAACGGCAATGTCTACCGCACGTTTCTCAAAATAAACAATCTTCCGAGTATAGCAGCAAATATGCCCATCACCGGCGCAACGCTTAAGCTCACACGGGTCTCCGGCACCTCCACCGGCAAAACGGTAAGGCTTTACCGCTGCGGGCAGAGCTGGTCGCCTTCCGGCGTGACATACGCCAATCAGCCCGGCTCGCTCACATATATCGGATACAGCGATTTCAGCTCCTCGACAAATTATTATTCCTTCTCTCTCGGCAGCTATGCTTCGAGTATGTTCACCGATTTCGCCGCCGGCAATTATTTCGGATATATGCTCTGTTACGGCGACGAATCCACGACAAACCCGGATTACAATATACTTTATTCCTCCGAATATACCGATTCCGGCAGCCGCCCGCTCCTCACAGTGACATACGGCTATTCGCTCCCCTCCGGGCTGGTGAACGGCGGCGTGTATGCCTTCCGCAACGGCGGCAGCGGCTCTTATATGACAGTTCACAACGGCAATGATGCAAACGCCGTGAATGTGTATCAGAAGAAGATTTCCTCCACATCCGCGCTCGGCGATGCGCAGCGCTTCAAGCTCGAATATGACTCCTCCACCGGCGGCTATTATCTGCGCGCGATGTGCAGCTCCGAAGGCACAAACCGCGTTCTCGATATCGTCAAAAGCGGCGGCTATGTAAAGAGCGGCTGCAATGTTCAGATCCACACGGCGATAGACCCGCTTGCGCAGCACTGGTTTATTGTCGCGATCAGCACATACAGGTTCAAGCTTCTCCCGCGGACGGCGATGAACCTTGCGCTCACCGCATATCCCTCCTCTGCGGACGGCACCTCCGGCGGCACGACATCCTCCTCCGCAGGGAACATATACGTTTCCTCGTTCAGCAGCACGAATGAATATCAGCAGTGGGAAATCGTTGATGAGAGCGGAAATATCAACCCGGGTCGGTCCGGACCTCTTGAAAACGGCACATATTATTTCAACAATCCGCTTTACGGCAAATATCTGGGGTGGGACGGAAACGCCGACACCTCCGTAAAGGGCAAATCGGGGTATGTTTCCGAATTCGGCAACAATATTCGCTGGAAGCTGACAAATGTCAGCGGCAAAAAGTATACCATCCAATCGGCAAGGGATACATCACAATACCTTACCTCACCCGGCTATTTTCCGATAATGTCCACATTGCCCTCCGGCGGCACGATCCCGGATAAATTCCTGTGGGAAATTACTGTTGCATCCGGAGGCGGAATGCTGATAAAGAATGTCGCATACGGAACCTACCTGCAAACCAACAGTGCCGGTTCGCTGCACCTCGATTCCTTCGGCAGTACAGATTCGGACAGATATCAGTACAGCCGGTGGAGAGCGCCGAGCGTTTCACGGTACGGAAACGGTTCATCGTACGAGTTACGGGAGCTTACCGATTTTGAGTTGGAGGAAGAAATCTATGTCGAACGTTGGACGGAGTATTATATTTCGATAATCGTCACTCCGGGCAATGCCGGATTTGCGACTTTGGATGATTTTACATTATCAACTACAGATAGTAGCGTGACGATAGATAGTGTGAAGCATACCATCAGCAGCGACACCTTGGGTGACCATTCATTTTCTATGGTCCATAAGGTAACCGGGAAGAAGAAAAATTTTCTTTTTTATGTTGGCAATTATAATTCGATATTTGGCTTCAGTACGGATGATTAACACGGCGGGTTGTAGGTATGGGCATCGTTCCTCGGAGCTGTATGCAAATCGTATGTATCTAAAATCCGATTGGTATCCGAATGATATATTTTACGGCAGTAATAGAAGCATGAGCAACAATGGGGAGTTCGGCGGTGCTTCCAAACGGAACTTTCAGCGCGGCTGAATGATAGACGATGTGGATTTCATGATATATCGGGCACGGTATTTCCGCCACAAGAAACAGAGACACGGAATACGCGACAACGTTTTATATGAATGAAAGGCTGTAAATGATGAAACGAATAGCTGCAATCATACTTTTGGCAATAACCTTATTGCTCTGCGGATGCTCGAATCACAGAGTTCTCCGTATACGCCTCAGCGGCGACACACTCGGAGAAACATATTCCGAATGTATCGGCGAATCGACAACGGTGCGGAATATGTCGGATGACAGTTCTGATTTCTACCGCCTTACACAGCTTCCCGTATATGAGATAATCCCGCATTGCCCTACCCAAGAAGAATTCAAAGAGTTTGCCAAAGCATTTGGCGTTTCCGAGGAGGATGGCGGCGAACTTATCGATAGAAAGGATATGTTTAATTACAGGAAGTATCGCGACCCATCCATAAAGGAAGAAAAAAAGAATAATCCGGGGAAAAGATTAGACGGTATAAGTGCTGTCGGAATGGACAAAGAATCCGGATATTACAGTTATGAAATAGGATACAGCGGTCCGGATCAGTCAACTCCTTATGTACCGATGAGTGATGCAGAGCTTGAAAAAGCCGCGTGGGATGTATTCAATAGAATTCCTTTCTTTAAGGGGCTCGATTACGAGTATGTAGGTGTTGTTTCCGAGCGTGAAGTGACAAATCCGGACGGAACAAAGTATATTGAATGTGTTCGTGTGAATTTCCGAAGGCTTGTGGACGGTATACCCGTAAACGGGAATGATATGTGTTACATATATTTCAACGGTTCCGGTGTTTGTGAGATAGTAATAAATATGTTCGATTACAAAAAAGTCGGCATGATGGATGTAGTCCCATATAAAACGGCATTGGAAAATGTACGCGAGCCGGATGCTATGGTGATTCCCGCGGAGAAAAACCATATGGACGGCAAGGCGGATACCATGACTGTCGAGCGCACAAAGCTTTTTTACATTAACCAATATACCGAGTTTCTTGCAGACGAAGGCATGATACTTCAACCTTGTTACAGCCTGAAGGGAACATTGAGCAACTCTACCGGCAGTGCGGAGTTCAATTCGCTTATTATAGCGATTCCGAATAAGTATACATACAAAGAAAAGCTGTATACGGACGACTGCTGCTGACGTGTGTACGGGCAGGAGGCATAATATGGAACAGGCAGCAAAAACCAAAAAGCCGTGGAGCGGAAAGACAAAGGTAATAGTCACAATCGTTTCGGTATTGCTTGCAGTCGCTCTTATCGGGGCGCTGGGCTTTGTAATTGTGTTCGGATATCTGCCGTTGCACGGGTATGACGAGGCGAACGATTACGGGTTCACGGATTCGGTTAATTCGGTTCTCGATGCCTGCGGCATTGCCCTGCCGGAGGATGCGCGGTTCGAATACAGCGTTACCCACGAAGCGCTCCGCGGCTACAGCAGCGACATATATTTTACAGTTCCGCGCGGCGGTGCGGATGCAAATGCCGACGGCAGTATCGATGCAATGGCGGAGGTTGTTTATAAAACGCTGAAGCTTGATAAAAAGCAATACCCGCGTGTGCGGGAGGCAACGGAGGTCGGCCCCTCCGCCGCATCCGAAAAGCACGAAGAACGCTCGGTACACGGTTTTCCGGCTGTATTTCGCTTGCCGATTCGTATTTTCCGCATTATGCCAATATCTATTTCGATATCCGGGACAGTGTCCTTCATGTGCGGATACAGACAGATAAGGTCTGATATTAAATCAGAAAGTGAGTTCAACCATGGAACGGGCAGCAAAAACCGAAAAAGCGCCGCGCGGGAGCGGAACAGCTGCCAAAACGGCGGTGTGCGCACTTGCGTTGGCGGCGGTTTTACTGACGGTGCACGCGGTTTTGTGCCTGTATCACGGGATGTACCGCGGTATCGGCAGCAGGTTTTGGCTGCACAAGGGCAGCTTTTCGCTGCTTGCGGATGATCTCGATAAAAGATTCGCCGCCGAAAAAAGCAATAATCCGGAGCTGGGGTATATGACACTGCGCTCCTGCTTCGGCGGCGAATTCCGGCTTGTCTTTACGCAAAACGACGGCAGCGAATACGAAAGGTGCGAGCCCGCTGCCGCCGGGGCAGCCGCCGCATGGCAGGATATAGATGATCTTTTCTGCGAAAACAACAAAAAGTACATGGGCGAAAACGCGGGCGAGGTTACGCTCGGGCTCAGCCGGTGCGTTGCAAACGGATCCCAAACCGGCTTTTATGCCGTAAGCAAAACCGGGCTTTATGCCGTCATCGAAACCGATGATTTTCTTGCGCCGAAAGGCTTTCTTCCGCACGGCAGCGGCGGCACGGAGGGCTTTTTCGATGCGTTCTGCCCCGGGTGGTATCAGGGTGTTTCGGGCGATCCCGTGCGTTCCGATTTTGATCTTTGGTATCTGCTCATGCTCGGCTGTGTCGAAGGGGCGATATGCGCCTTTGCGATGTGCTTTACGGACATTTTTGCCGCGGTAAAGGGTGCGCGGAGGAGGCTTTGGCTTCTTGCTGCTCCGTTTTCAGTGTGCGGGATTTTTGTGTGGGCGGCGCTGCACGCCTTCAACCGCGGTGTGCGGTTCGTGCTGCCGGTGCTGTTCGTTTTGCAGCTTTTGCTTTTTGCGAAATTCTTCGGCAGGCTGCTCGGCAAGCTCGGCTTTGCGGGCAGGGCGCGCTCGGTCGCGGCGTCATCCGGCTGCCTGTGTACTGCCGTTTGCGCGTTTGCGTATCCGGTGGTGCTGTATCCGATGTGGCTGCTCATGCATTTAGGCGAAAGCCCGGCTTTTGTCATATCGGCAGCCGTGCTGGCGGCTTTGGCGGTCTTTGCCGCGGTTACCGTGAACCGCCGCGCGTTAAAAGGCGGTATGCAATAAAAATCAGTTGAACCCGAAACTGCAAAACAAAACGGCTTTCGCGCCGAAAAAGCGCGGAAGCCGTTTCTTTATGTGTTTGTGTCAGTTTGCGATGCTGATATCGAATGTCGCCTCGAAATTGCGGTTCCAGGGCTTGCGGAGGTTGGAAACGGTTATCCTCCCGTGGCCGGAAAGGCAGTTCACGCCGGCAAGTATGCTGCCGGAATTGAGGCGCGCAAGTATCGTCTGCGGCCCGAAATCGCCTGCGGCGGAAAGGTTTTCAATGCCTTTCGCGCGGTAGGATATATCCTTTATCAGCGAAAAAGTGAGCGTTTTGAGGAAGGCGTTGTCGGAATCCTTCGTGACATTTTTGCTCCGGTAAATATAGCAGTACCGGGCTGCGGCATTGGATATCGCGATCCCGACGGCGTTGCCCACGGTGTTCCAGTTGGAATACCCGAGCAGCCGCGATATCTGCGATTTTGAAGCGAGCAGCCGCCTTTGCAGCTCGCCGACCTGCGTGGAGGCATCGATAATGCAGGTGGGGACCCCGGCATCCAGGTTCTTTTCCGCCTGTGCAATAAGCTTTGCGGCATTGCCGGAAATATCCGATGTCCGTGTGAGCACAAGCACCTGCATTGCATATGGGTCGCTGCTTTCGAGGCCGCCGCCGATGGCTTCGATGTGCCTTTCGACGTTTTCACGCAGGGTTCCGGTATCGTAAGCATCCGCGCGGGAATCCGCCCCCTCGCCGAAATATGTCACGCGGCAGTTCGTACCGCCGTAAAGCGCGCCGGTGATTTGCGCAATGCCCATCAGCCCGAGCTCGTCCGCGCCGGCAAACAGATAAAGGTTTTCCCCGGCAAGTTTTTTAATGTAGTTTATTTCGTTTGTCTGGATGGTTATCCGGGGAGAAGAATCGTCCACGCCGACATAAAGCGCCTCGATATCCTTGCCCGCAATGGAAAGCACGCGGTCAATAAGCCGCAGCTTGCGCTCGCGGGAGGCAAGGTATTCGTCCAGCTTCGTGCCGGAAATGGATATCGGTATTTCCGCGCCGTTTTCGTCATAACGGTAACCGGCGATGATGTTTTCGACATTGAGCGAGCTTCCGGAAAGTGTTTTGCGCGCCTTCATGCCGTATGTGCGCAGAGCGCTGTAATCCTCCATCGTGTAGCCCTGGTAGTTCACCGTGGAGGCGAGCCGCATGACGGTGTCGAACAGCACGACGTGCTTCCTTGCGGAAAGCGCGATAAGATAATCGGCTATTTCGTATTCGAGCGTGAGATCGGTGTTCGAAAGCCAGCGTGAACCGACAAGACCGCCGGAAAACATCTGGTCGAGCGAGATCACATAATAATCGCATTCGTTTTCGATGGATTTGAGCCAGGCGAGCAGCGCCTTGCGGTCGCCGTAGGTCAGCCCGCTTTTGTTCGGCTCCATGTTGTCGAGCGCGGTGCGGTAAAGATCCTCATCCGGGATCAGCAGCGTGAATCCCGCCGCGGCGGCAAGGTATTCCGCGCGGTCCTTGTTCACCGGGCGGTTGTCAAGCGGAATATAGGCGATCTTCACGCCGTTTGCGTCGTTTTGTGTCGCCTTATGGGGGAAGGAATAAAGGTCGTATGTTCCGAGCACATGGCGCTTTATGCGCAGGTAATCGGCAGGTGTCATTTTGTCGCCCTCCTTTGCGGCTTCGTTTGCAGCCCCTTTCGGGGTAAAGGTTTCAAGGTACGCGCGCTTTGCCAGCAGGTAATCGTTTGCATCGACAATGCCGTTGCAGTCGATATCGCCGTATATTACCGCTGCGGCGGATGTGCCGTCGGAAAAATATACCGTGTCGCCCGTGGCGATGTATTTTCCTGCGGAAGCAACACGCTCCGCCGCCGGGTTTGCCTTTATATAATCCGTCGGCGCGGTTTTTTCGCGCAGATTGTAAACATAGCCGTTAAGGGTACAGCTTCCGTCCTTGTAAACCGCCGCATCCGCAGCCGTCAGGCACAAAGCCGCAAGCATTATCGCCGCGATAAAAGCGGCAAGAAATCTTTTCATTTTCGGTTCTGCTCCGTTGCTTGTATTTTATGTGGTGGATTTTATCACATATCGCGCCGCAGGTCAACCGTTTGCCCCGCATGGTTTGTTAATATATTTTCGACCGCTTTTCGCGCGCTGCTTCTTATTTTCGGCTTATTATCGGGGTAAAAAGGCGGTAAAAGATACGCATTCGGGCATAACGGAGCAGAGTGCCTCCGGGAATACATCCTGGCGCTTGCCGCAGAGGGCAGTAGCGCGGCGACATTGGCGAAATATGCGTGCGATGCGGCGGCGTTTGTAAAATATCTCCGCGGCAGGTGCGCGTGCAGAGGCAGGCGTTCTGTGCGGAGGAACGGGAGCTGACCCGCGGGGAGTACACAAGGCTTCGCTGCGCGGCGGCGCACGGCGGGCACACGGTAAACGCATTTTGAACCCGTTTTGGGCACAAAAAGGGCGCGCACCGGCAAGCCTTGGGAGTTTTTCGCAAAACATATTTAACCAAGGATTTGTTTTTGCGCCGATTTTCGCATATTGTATTGCTTTTCCCCGCCGAATGCTTGACTTTTTTCTTTGCAAGCGGTATCATAAAGACAGAATTAAAAATTATTTCGGCTTTGGCACCGAATTAAAAGCAACATAATAAGGTTTATGTGCCAATAAAAGAAGAGAGGGGATATTATATGTCAAATGCAGCGGAGATTATCAAATACGAAGGCGATAATTCAACATTTATCTGGAAGCACCCCTGTGAGGATTTTAACAGCCTGACACAGTTGATCGTTCACGAATCGCAGGAAGCGATATTCTTCATGAACGGTCAGGCATTGGATCTGTTCGGCCCCGGCCGTTATACTCTCGAAACACAGAATATCCCGAAGGTCGGGAAGGTGCTTAACCGTGCAACGGGCGATAAAACACCGTTCCACTGCGAGGTTTACTTTATTAACAAAACCGAGCAGATGTCTGTGAAATGGGGAACGGACAGCAAGGTGACTTATATAGAGCCGAGCTACGGGTTCCCGATATCCATCGGTGCCTCCGGCGAAATGTCGCTCCGTGCGGAAAACAGCCGAAAGCTGCTTTTGAAGCTGGTCGGGACGGAAAATTGCTTGGGTCAGCAGAAGCTGGTATCCTTTTTCCGCGCATTTCTTATGACGCGTGTCAAAACCTATATCGCGCAGTACATGAAGAATAATGCGGTCAGCATTTTTGAGATAGACGAGCATCTGACCGCGTTTTCCGAATCGCTGCACGGCAGGCTTGCGCCCGATTTTGCCGATTACGGCATTTCGCTCGAACGCTTCTTTGTTACGCAGGTCGTCAAGCCCGACGGCGACAGGCAATATGAAAAATTCAAGGAGCTGCACTTCCGTCAGTATGCCGATATAGCCGAAGCAAAGCTTCGCCAGCAGACCGATCTGATCTATGCACAGACAGAAGCGCAAAAGGTTGTAATCGATTCACAGGCACAGGCGACAAAGCGTGCGCAGGAGGGATATACCTATGCTCAGGAGCGCGGCTTTGATGTTGCGGAGAAGGTCGCACAGAACGAAGCGGTCGGCCAGTTTACAAACATGGGCGTTGGATTAGGAACGATGGCGGGTGTCGGCGGCGCCGTAGGAGGAATGGTCGGCAACGCCGTCGGCGATGCGATGAACGCCACAGCACAGCCGGCGCAGCCCGACGGCGGCATGGAGGCATTCAAGGCAAAGGTCGAAAAGCTGAATATCATGAAGAATTCGGGGCTCATAACCGAGCAGGAATTCGCCGATATGAAAGCCAAGCTGCTTTCCGATATTCTGTAATTACGGGGGAACGGTATGATGAAAAAGAATTTCAAGTTTTACTTTTCGTTATGGTCAATACTTCTTGCGGTCTTTAATGTGGTTGTGTTCATTCTGCGCCCGGTGATACCGGGGTACATAATAGAATATGATGCCCGCTTCTGGATCGCATGGGGGTTTATCCTTGCGGCATTTATCGTGAATCTTGTGTGTGCGTATTTTGCGTTCAGGGCGGAAAACCTGAAAAAGTTGTTTTACAGTATTCCGCTGATAACCGTCAGCCGCTCGGGTCTGATCGTGCTTATGGCTGTCGGCTGTGCGCTTATGCTTATCCCGGGCTGCCCGGCGTGGATAACCGCAATCGTTTGCATTGTGATTCTTGCTTTTAACGCAGCCGCCGTTATCAAGGCAAAAGCTGCGGGGGATATTGCCTCGGATGTCAACGATAAGGTCAAGGCACAGACCGCGTTTATAAAAACGGCTTCCGCAAACGCGCAAAGTATTGTGAACGAAGCCGGAAGCGATGCCGTCAGAGCCGAATGCAAAAAGGTGTATGAGGCATTGCGCTACTCCGACCCGGTGTCCGATATATCGCTTTTTGCAATCGAATCGGATATCGCAGAGAAGTTAAAGGCTCTCGAAATCGCCGTAAGGGCGGACGATCCGGAGGGCACGGCTGCACTATCCGGCGAAATAATCGTTCTGACGGAAAAGCGCAGCCAACGCTGCCGTGCGCTGAAATAGTATCAGGTTTTAACAGGAGGGGGAAGAAAGTGATATTCAAGTGTAAGATGTGCGGCGGCACGGTAGAGTTCGAGCCGGGCGCAAGCACCGGTATATGCGACAGTTGCGGCACGAAACAGACCCTGCCGCGGCTCGACGATGATAAAAGAGCGAATCTTTACGACCGCGCCAACCATTTCCGCCGTAATAACGATTTTGACAAGGCAATGGCGATATACGAGCAGATACTGAACGAGGATAATACCGATGCGGAGGCATATTGGTCGCTCGTGCTTTGCCGTTACGGTATCGAATATGTCGAGGACCCGCAGAGCCGTAAGCGTGTCCCAACGGTGAACCGCGCGCAGTTCACGTCGATTTATATGGACGAGGACTATAAGTCTGCCCTGCAATATGCCGACGGATACCAGAAAACCATTTATGAGGAAGAGGCAAAAGCCATCGACGATATCCAGAAGGGTATTTTGGAAATATCCTCGAAGGAGGACCCGTTCGATGTCTTTATCTGCTATAAGGAAACCGATGCAAACGGCAGAAGAACGCCGGACAGCGTTCTTGCCAACGATCTTTACCACCAGCTCACGCAGGAGGGCTTTAAGGTGTTTTTTGCGCGGATCACCTTGGAGGATAAGCTCGGTTCGGCGTACGAGCCGTATATATTCGCGGCGCTCAACTCGGCAAAGGTCATGGTCGTGCTCGGTACAAAGCCGGAATACTTCAATGCCGTGTGGGTCAGAAACGAGTGGAGCCGTTATCTTGCACTTGTGAAAAAGAGCGGCGGTAAAAGGATTCTTATCCCTGCATATAAGGACATGGACCCGTACGACCTGCCGGAGGAGTTTTCACATTTGCAGGCGCAGGATATGTCCAAGCTCGGCTTTATGCAGGACCTGATCCGCGGGATAAAAAAGATAGTTGAAGTTGGTACGGCAAAAGCGCCGGTAAAGGAAACCGTCGCCGCCGTCAACGGTAACGCAAATGTTGACCCGCTCTTGGAAAGAGCTTTTTTGTTCCTTGAGGACGGTAAATGGCAGGATGCCAATACCTATTGCGAAAAGGTGCTTGATATCGATCCGAAAAACGCCGAAGCATACCTCGGAAAGCTGATGGCGGAACTGCAGGTTAAAAAACGTGAGCTTCTTGCCGATTGCAAGGAACTGTTTGACGGATATGACAATTTCGGGAAGGTCATACGTTTCGGGGATGAAAAGCTGGAAACCGAAATGCGCGGATATATCGCCCATATAAAGGAACGTAATGAGATTGCTCGGCTCGAGGGCATTTATAACAAAGCGGCAAAAGCTATGGAGGAAGCAGATACGGAAAAATCATTCCAAACCGCAGCCGAAGCATTCGGTTCGGTAAGGGGCTTTAAGGATGCGGATCTGCTGGCGGAAAAGTGCCTTGAAAAGGCGGAGGTCTGCCGTAAAGATTCGATTTACGGACTCGCCGAATTCAGAATGGGGCGCGGAACAATTGAAGATTACAAGGCAGCAATCAATTATTTTCGGGCAATACCCGGTTGGAAAGACGCAGATAAACAGATTGATATATGCCAAAGGAAAACCGAGGAATTAGAGCAGGCCGCGGAGCAACGCCGCATCGCCGCTGAAAAAACCGCCCGAAAATATCAAAAAATCGTCGTGATTGCTTTATCAATTCTCCTCGTGTGCGTCGCATTTCTTCCCATTTTGCAAATGGTTATCATACCGAAACATAAATTGAATAAGGCGATGAAATTGTTGGACTCCGGTGACTATGAGACTGCCTATTCCATTTTAGAAGAAATCAGCAACAGTGATGCAATTGCATCGAGCAAATATGACAGAGCGGTATCTCTAATTGATTCCGGCAATTATGAGGCAGCATATATATTGTTGAACGGTCTTGATTATAAAGATAGTGCAAATAAGCTAATGCAGATTAAAGAATTCGATGGTTGGATGGAAGAATGCCCAGTCGGAGGAACATTCTTTTTCGGCTCGTATGAACAGGACAACAATACCCTAAACGGCAAAGAGGATATAGAATGGCTCGTGCTTGCCAAAGACGGCAGCAAGACACTTGTGATAAGCAAATATGCTCTTGATTGTCGACAGTATAATACATCTGACAATAATGTCACATGGGAAAGATGCTCGCTTCGAAAATGGATGAACAGCACTTTCCTCAAAAATGCTTTTAGTAAGGATGAACGAAGCCGCATTCTGGACTCAAAAGTTACGCCCGATAAAAATCCAAAGTTTGGCACCAATGCCGGAAATACAACGACGGATAAAGTGTTCTTGCTTAGTATAACGGAAGTGGAAATCTATTTGGGCAATAATGAAACTAGAGAATGTGCGTTAACCGTCCATGCAAAGGCGCGTGGAGCCTGGACTAGTGACAATCACAAAACAGTAAGCGGTGAAGCAACTTGTTGTTGGTGGCTGCGTTCGCCCGGAGAGACTCAACGTAGCGTTGTCACAGTCAATGCGGCTGGCTCGGTTCTTTATTTTGGTGATTATGCTATCAGCGGTGACGAATGCGTTCGCCCCGCTATGTGGATCAATCTTGAACCGTGAGCGGTTTTTCAAGGATATAACATCACCCCAAAGGAGCGCGTTACGCGCTCCTTTTCCGTTTTGCTTTCCCCGGGGCATGAATAACTTCCGCGGCGGCGTTGACAATTTGCGGAAATTAATATATAATAACGGAGTATCATTATTTGATTCCCGCGGAGGAAGAAAAATGAGCTTTACTACGGCTTTAAGAAAGAAATTCACCTTCGACCGCGAAAGCCCCTGGCATTTTTACCGCAAGGTGCTTTTGTGGTCGTTTGTCGTCGCCTCCTGCATCACGGTGCCGTTTGTCATTGTCGAATGGGTCAAGACCGGCAGCGCGGTTTTCCTTTATTACGGTGATTATAACGCGCAGCAGATCTGCTTTTACCGCCACGCGGTGGATATGGCGCGCGAGGGCAGCTTCGGCTGGGATTGGGTGACCGACCTCGGCAGCAACTTTGTGGGGAGCTATTCATATTACATGATCGGCAGCCCGTTTTACTGGCTGTTTTGCCTTTTCCCCGCATCCTGGGCGCCTTATCTCATGGCACCGATGTACATTGTAAAATACATCGTTGCCGCCGTGCTTGCGTATGCTTATCTGCAGCGCTTTGTGCGCAACAAGGATTACGCCGTTATCGGCGCGATGCTTTATGCATTCTCCGGCTTCCAGATATACAATACCTTCTTCAACCAGTTCCACGATGTCGTGGCGTTCTTCCCGCTTTTGCTTATCGGCATGGAGGAATATGTCCAGAACGACCGCAAGGGGCTGTTTGCCGTTGCCGTGTGCCTGAACGCGATGATAAACTACTTCATGTTCGCGGGGCAGGTCGTATTCTGCATACTTTATTTCTTCTTCCGTTCCTCCTCGCGCACATTTGATATCAGCCTGCGCAAGCTCGGCGGCCTGTTCTTCGAAGCGGTGCTCGGGTTTATGATGTCCATGTTCATCTTCCTTCCCGGCGCGGCGGCGCTCATGGGCAATTCGCGTATCGAGCGCTCCTACACCGGCATTATCGCCGAAATGTTCAAGGGGCTGCTCGGCGGCGATTTCGAGGCGGCAAAAACGAACTTTATAAAGCTGTTTGTTTACCGCAACGGCGACAAGACCTATTGGCAGCGTTACGGGCAGCTTTTCGAATCCTATATCTTCCCGCCGGATATCCCCTCGCGCGTGAACTTCTTCTATGGCCACGAAACGCGCTGGGCTTCCATTTCCATGTATCTCCCGCTCGTTTCGGTGAGCGGTGTCATGGCGCTTTTCAGCGTGAAGAAGCGCGGATGGCTGAAAGCGTTTGCCGTCGTTCTGGCGCTCATGCCCTTCTTCCCGGTTACAAACAGCCTGTTTTATCTCTTCAATTCCAGCTTTTACGCCCGCTGGCTGTATATGCTCATCATGATCTTTTCGCTGGCGACGGTCGTCGCGCTGGATGATGAGCGCACGCGGTGGAGCATTCCATTTGCCGTCAACACGGTGCTTTGCACGCTTGTCGCGGCGGGGCTCGGGCTGGTATGGTATCTCGACCCGACAAATAAGACGGAATACAAGCTCGGCTACCCGCCGTATACGCTCCGGTTCTGGATCTATGTCGCGCTTGCCTTTGCGGGGATCGCTTTCACTGCAATGATCTTCCGCCGCTACCGCGGGACAAAGCTTTTCTCCCGCGCGCTGCTTATCGGTGTTTCCTGTATGACGGTGCTTTACGGCTGCATACATATCACCAACGGCAAAATGTATTCGCACGACAGCAGCTTTATGGTGGATCAGTGCATAAACGGGGAGGTGAACCTTCCCGACCCGCATTCCGGCTTTTACCGCCTGGATTTCTACCGCAGCAGCAAGATATCCACGATGGATAATCTGGGTATTTACTGGAATTACCCGAACATAGTCTGCTTCCACACCGTCGTGCCGCCCTCTATCATGGAATTTTATCCGAAGATCGGTGTCACGCGTGATGTCGGCTCGCGCCCGCTCAGCAGCTATTACGGCATACGCGGCTTTACCTCGGCGAAGTATTCCTTTATCCGCACCGGGGATGATAAGCTCACGGAAAAGACGGTCAACGGCAAGACGGTTTACGAGGGCAAGCACGATACGCTCGGATTTACCTATGTCGATACGCAGAACGATTACAATATTTACGAAAACAAATACTTCCTGCCGATGGGCTTTGCTTATACCGAATTCATGACGGAATCGGATTTCGAGCGTGCGTATATCACCAATCAGCGGCATTCGATGCTCTGCAAATATATCGTCGTTCCGGATGAAAAGGCGGATTATTATTCGCAGTTCATGACACGCGTCTACCCGAACGCCTCCAAGGCGCGCGCGGGCGAGGAAACCTATAAGGCCTCCGTGCTCGAACGCCGCGAGATGTGCTGCTCGGAATTTGATTATTCGAGCTACGGCTTCAATGCGAAGATAACGCTGGATAAGCCGAACGTCGTTCTGTTCAGCGTTCCTTATGAGGCGGACGGCTGGACGGCGACTGTCAACGGCACGGAGCGCGAGGTGCTGCGCGTTACCTACGGCTTTGTCGCCGTCGAATGCGGGGCGGGCGAAAACGATATCGAGTTTTCCTACTCCACTCCCGGGCTTGCCGTTTCCACAACGGTCACCGTGGCGGGGAAGGAAATACGGCTCCCCGGCGGGCTGTGGATCTCTCTCTGCGCGCTTGCCGCTTATATCGCGTATATGGTCTTCTTTAAGGTCATAAGGAAGCAGAAGGCTAAGTGCCGCTTCTTCTCCTTTGATTATTACGACGATATGGATGCGTACCCTCCCGCGGAGAATGCCCGTGCGGATGCTCCGGGCGAACCGCCTGCGGAGGATATGTCGGCGCAGGAAGATTCCGGAACGGAGCCCGGCATACCTGCACAAGCCGCTCCCGGCGAAAACACCGAAGCGGAGGTCGAAATACCCGAAACCGGCGGGGAAGATACGGACGGTAAAGCAGAGGACTAAAAAAGCATAGCCGAAAGGGGCGCGGTCATTTCCGCGCCCCTTCTTCACTGTATTTTACAAGTATCGTGTCGGTCCCGATTCGCTCTATGTTGCACCAGGGGATGACCAGGCGGTTTTTTGCCGAGAGGGATGAGAAAAACCCGCTGCCCGGAACGCATATGGCGGTTATCTGACCGTCACACACGCGGAATTCGATATCGCACACGCAGCCGAGAACGCTTCCGTCGCGGATGTTGACGACCTCCTTGTCTTTCAGCTCGCAGAAGGACATTACCGCCGGCGGCGTTACAGCAGGATACATATCAGCCCGCCGCTTCCTTCGTTTATTATACGGCGGATCGTGTCCGCGATCTTCATGCGCGCCGAATCGGGCATATGTGCCAGCTTGCTGTTCAGCCCTTCGCTTACCAGCTCGTGCAGCGTTTTGCCGAACATATTGGATTCCCAGATGCTTTTCGGGTCCTCCTCAAACTCGTGCAGAAGGAATTTGACGAGCTCCTCGGATTGGCTTTCGGTTCCGACGATCGGGTTGACCTCCGTCTCTATATCCGCCTTCATCATGTGGATGGAGGGTGCGCTCGCCTTCAGCTTCACGCCGTAACCGCCCGGCTGCTTCACGATCTCCGGCTCTTCCAGCGTGAGATCGTCCACCGAAGGCATCACGATCCCGTAGCCGTCGTTCATCACATCGTCTATCGCGGAGGCGACCTTGTCGTATTTGCGCTTTGTATCCGCAAGCTCGGTTATAACGCTCAGCAGCCCGAGCTCGCCTTCGATCTCCAGACCGCTCTTTTCGGCAAGCACGGAATAGAACAGCGTGTTCGGCACATCAAGCGCGATATCCGCCTCGCCCGTGCCGAGGTTGAGCGTGCCGGTATGCGCGGTTATATCTCCGCTTCGGAAGGCGGCGACGCTTTCGCGTATTTCGCCCACGCGCTTTATCCCGGCTGCGCCGGCGCGTATATCCGAAAACAGCTTTTCCTTTAATGTATCGCCGTCGTCCAGTGCGCCGAGCCATTCCGGGAGCGAAACGTTGATCTCTCTTACAGGGAACTCGTAAAGCAGTCCGCGCAGGATATCGCGGATATCCTCCTCGCCCATTTCAAGGCAGTTCAGCGCAAGCACCGGGACATCGTAATCGGCTTCCAGCTTTTCGGCAAGCGATGCCGCCTCGCTCCCGTTCGGGCGGGCGCTGTTCAGCACGATGACAAACGGCTTGTTTATCTCCTTCAATTCATCCACAACGCGCTTTTCGGCATCGACATAGCTTTCCCGCGGGAGCTCGCCTATGCTGCCGTCCGTTGTGACAAGGATCCCGACCGTCGAATGCTCGCGTATGACCTTGCGCGTGCCGGTTTCCGCCGCCTCCTCAAAGGGGAGCGGGGTTTCCGACCACGGTGTCATGACCATGCGCGGCTGCCCTTCCTCGATCAGCCCCATCGCTCCGGGGACAATATATCCCACGCAGTCGATAAGCTTCACCCGGCATTCCGCGCCTTCGTCAAGCGGTATCCTTGCCGCGTTTTCGGGGATAAATTTCGGTTCTGTCGTCATTACCGTCCTGCCGGATGCCGATTGAGGCATTTCGTCCCGGGCGCGTACCCGGTCGGATTCGCTTTCTATTCCCGGCAGGATCAGGTTTTCAGTAAAGCGTTTTATCAGCGTGGATTTACCGGTCCGTACCGGGCCCACCACGCCGATATATATATCGCCGCCCGTTCTGACGGCAATATCGCTGTATATACCCGTGTCTGTCAAAATAAAAACCTCCGCTTCGTTTTGTTAGAGGTATATTCGCATCGGCGCTTTTCTATTCCGCGAGGCGCAAAAATCTCTTGACTTAACACAAAATGAATGGTAGAATGCACTCGGAATAATATGCGAGGTGAATATATATGAAACAGATCAAAAGGATCGGCGTGCTTACGAGCGGTGGCGATGCTCCCGGCATGAACGCCGCCGTGCGTGCCGTTACAAGGCTTGCGCTTTACAAGGGCGTTGAGGTATTCGGTATCTACAACGGTTATCAGGGCCTTATCGACGGCGATATAAAGCAGCTTCACGAACGCGATGTTTCCTTCATAATCAACCGCGGCGGCACCGTGCTTTACACCGCGCGCAGCAAGGAATTCCGCGAATGGGAAGGCGTTATGAAGGCGGCTGCCACCTGCGATAAATACGGCATAGAAGGCATTGTCACCATCGGCGGCGACGGCACATTCCGCGGCGCTGTCGATCTTACCGATGCGGGCGTTCCCTGTATCGGTATCCCCGGCACGATCGATAACGATATCGCCTCCACCGAAATGACGATCGGCTTCGATACGGCCATGAACACCGTCGTGGAGCTTGTGGACAAGCTTCGCGATACGAGCGAAAGCCACGCGCGCTGCACCGTTGTGGAGGTCATGGGCCGCGAAGCCGGCGATATCGCATTGCAGACATCTATTGCCGTCGGCGCGGTTACCGCCGTGATAAAAGAAATCCCCACCGATTTCGACCACGTTATCGAAAAAATGGTGGAAGCACGCAAGGGCGGCAAGCGCAACTTTATTATTATCGCAAGCGAAGGCATGGGCCACGATTACGGCGAAGGGCTTGCAAAAATGATCGAGGAACGCACCGGTATCGAAAGCCGCTTTGCAAGGCTTGCGCATATCCAGCGCGGCGGCTCGCCGACACTGCGCGACCGTGTCCTTGCGACACAAATGGGCTGCGCCGCAGTTGAAAACCTTGTGGAAGGTCAGATGAAGCAGGTCATGTGCCTGCGCGGGAATAATATCGTCGCAATGGATATTTACGATGCGCTCACCGTGGACAAGCTCATGAAGGGCAAGCTCAAGCCGGAGGAGGAAGAGGCTATCCCCCCGAACAAGCTTTACGAAATGAAGCGCATTGTCGCCGACAAGCAGGCGTATAAAAAATATCTTAACTACATTATCGACCATATCACGCTGTAAAGCTTCAAAGGCTGCAAAGAATAAAGCAAAGAGGGACACGTTTTTTCGTGCCTCTCTTGTTTTTTTGCTTTTTGCGTGGGCGCTATTTGCGTATTTCGGGGTTGTCCGTCCGGCAGAGAATATAATCTATGCTTACATTGTAAAAATCCGCAAGCTTTATGAGCGCTTCCGTTGTGGGAATGCGCTCGCCTGTTTCGTATTTCGAAAGCAGCGCCTGTTCGATTCCTGTCTTCATTTGTACCGCTATCTGGGTGTAGCCTCTGCTTTTGCGCAATAGCTTTAGGTTGTTGCTCATTATATCACCGAATTCATTATGCCAAATATTTCCTTGACAGATATGACAAATTATCATGATAATGAGGTAGCATGAGTTCGGTACATACAACACAAAAAAGGAGGCGCGGTCGATACCGTGCCTCCTTTTCGTATTCGGTTATATTGCGTTTTACTCCGCAAAGGCTTCAAGACAAAGCTTGATCATGTTGTCGAAGCCCTTCTGGCGTTCCTCCGGCGGGACCTGCTCGGTGCGGAACATATGGTCGCTTATCGTGCAGATGCAAAGCGCCTTTGCGCCCGCCTTTGCCGCGAGCATATAAAGCGCAGCCGCTTCCATTTCCACCGCAAGCACGCCCATTTCGCGCCAGCGCGCGGCGGTGTCCTCCGGCCCGTAGAACACATCCGTGGAGAATATGTTGCCGACCTTGACGGGTATGCCCATCTCGCGCGCCTTTTCATCCGCGGCTTTCAGCATACCGTAATCGCCGATGGGGGCGAAAACGCCGGGAAGGTTATACTGCCATGCAAAGTTGGAATCGGTGCAGGCGCCCTGCGCGATAACGATATCGCGCAGGTTGACATCGTCGCCGATGCCTCCGGCGCTGCCCGCGCGGATAATGCGCTTTACGCCGTAAAAATTATAAAGCTCGTAAACATAGATACCGAGCGAAGCCATGCCCATGCCGTGTCCCATCACGGAAATACGCCTGCCCTTGTAGGTGCCGGTGTATCCCAGCATTCCGCGGATGGTATTGAAGCATACCGGGTTTTCGAGGAAGGTTTCGGCTATGTAGCGTATGCGGAGCGGATCGCCGCTCATGATGACGGTTTCGGCGATATCGCCGGGGTTCGCAGCGTTGTGTGGTGTGGACATATTCTCTTGTTCCTTTCCGTTTTTTAATATTCAATGCCGCCATGCGGCAAGGTAATCCTTTTGCTCGGGCGTGAGCTCGTCTATGCGGCAGCCCCAGTATGCCAGCTTGCGCCGTGCGACCTCGGTGTCGATCTCGTGCGGGACTTTTATAAGCTTTTCGGCGATCAGACCGCGGTTTTTCACAAGATAAAGCGCGGAAAGCGCCTGTATCGCGAAGGACATATCCATTATTTCCGCGGGGTGGCCGTCGCCCGCGCAGATGTTTACAAGCCTGCCCTCCGCAATGACATAAACGCTCTTCCCGTTCGGGAGCTTATAGCCCTTTATGTTGGCGCGGGCATCCCATGAATCCACGGCGTATTCGCGAAGCGCATCCATATCCACTTCGACATCGAAATGCCCGGCGTTCGTAAGTATGGCGCCGTCCTTCATCAGCGGAAAATGCTTTTCTGTGATAACGGAGCGGTTGCCCGTGACGGTGCAGAAGAAATCGCCCTCGCGCGCGGCATCCTCCATCGGCATGACGGCAAAGCCGTCCATCACGGCTTCCATGGCGCGTATCGGGTCCACCTCCGTGACAATGACGGAAGCGCCCAGCCCCTTTGCGCGCATCGCAACGCCCTTTCCGCACCAGCCGTACCCGGCGACAACGACCTTCTTCCCCGCGACAATAAGGTTTGTCGTGCGGTTGATTCCGTCCCACACGGATTGCCCCGTGCCGTAGCGGTTATCGAAAAGATGCTTGCAATCGGCATCGTTCACGAGAACCATCGGAAATTCGAGCACCCCTTCGCGCGCCATGGCGTGCAGGCGGATAATGCCCGTTGTCGTTTCCTCGCACCCGCCGATAGCGCCGGGCAGAAGCCCGCGGTATTCGGTATGGAGCAGGTGGACAAGGTCGCCGCCGTCGTCGATAACTATGTTCGGGCGGCTCTCGCTTATCACGCGGGCGGTATGCCCTGCGTATTCTTCATCCGTGCAGCCGTGTGCGGCAAAGACGTTCATTCCGCCGTGGGCAAGCGCCGCGGCGACATCATCCTGCGTGGAAAGCGGGTTGCTCCCCGTGACATACATTTCCGCGCCCAGCCCTGCAAGCACGCGGCAGAGAAACGCGGTTTTTGCTTCCAGATGCACCGAAAGTGCTATTCTCATGCCGGCAAGCGGCTGCTGCGCGCGGTTATCCTCCAAAATACCACAAAGCAGCGGCATATTGCCCATTACCCAGCGGATCTTTGTTTCGCCGCTTTCCCAAAGCGATATATCCTTTATGTCGTATGCCATGTCAGCCAAGCTCCTTTGAAATGCGTTTTATGTTGAAGGAAAGCTCCTCTTCGTCAATAGTGAGCAGCCTTCCGCCCTCCATGAGTATTTCGCCGTTTACGATAAGGGTGTCCGTCTCGCTGCCGTTTGCACTGTAACAGATCGCGCTTGCCGGGTCGGCGCAGGGGTTCATGTGCGGGGCACGGGTATCTATAAGCGCGATATCCGCAAGGTACCCCGGCTCGATCCGTCCGAGATCGCCGTATCCCAGCGCTTTTGCGCCGTTTTCCGTCGCAAAGGCCATCACCTCGCGCGCGCTTATCGCGGTGCTGTCGCGGCATACGCCCTTGTGGATGAGCGAAGTGAAGTTCATTTCGGAAAACATATTCAGCGAATTGTTCGATGCCGCGGAATCGGTGCCTATGCAGAGGTTCACGCCCGCATCAAGCAGCTTTTTCGCCGGGGCAAAGCCGTTGCCCAGCTTGAGATTGCTTTTGGGGCAGAGTGCGACGCTTGTTCTGCTTTCGGCAAGCAGGGCAATATCCGTGTCCGTAAGCTGTACGCAGTGAGCGGCAAGTGTTTTCCCGGAAAGCATACCGAGCCCCGAAAGGTATTCCGTCGGAGTGCAGCCGTGAACGCGCAGGCAGTTTTCAAATTCCGAAACGCTTTCGGAAAGATGTATGTGGATGCCCTGCCCGAGCTCCCCGGCAAGGCGCAGGATCCTTTTCAGGTATTCCTCATCGCAGGTATATATGGAATGCGGACCGAGCATGAAGGTTATCCTTTCGCACCCGGCGAACCGCTCGCACTCGGCGATATGCTCGTTTATGCGGCGCTCACCGCCCTCTGGGCCGGAAAGTCCGCGTGTCATCACCGCGCGCAGCCCGCATTTCTGCGCCGCAGAGGCGGAAGCACCGGGGAACATATGCATATCGCAGAAGGTGCCGGTGCCGGTGCGTATCATTTCCGCGGCAGCCTGCATTGCGCCCCAGTATGCCTGATCCGGGGTCATTTTATCCTCGCGCGGCATGACCCCCTCGAAAAGCCATTTTTCGAAGGGCATATCATCCGCACAGCCGCGAAGCGGCGTCATATACGCGTGAGTGTGCGCGTTAACGGCTGCGGGCATGCAGATCATGCCGGCGGCATCGATCACCCGCTGCGGGGCAAAGCCGGCGGGAGTGTCTCCGACATAAAGTATCCGTTTGCCGGAAACGGCAATATCGGATATGCCGCCGCCGAGCAGACGCGCGTTTTTTATCAGAAGTTCCATTCAAGCGCTCCGTTTTGTCCTTTTTCGGTTATATTATAAGGCAAGCGGGCGTAAAAATCAAGAAAAAAACGGTTGCTATTATGCTCCCGGCGTGGTATAATCAAATTCACTTTATTACGTTAATACGGACAAGCAGGTGGAATATATGTTCAGAATAACCGAAAAGGAAGCATTGAACCCTACGGTAACACGGATATCGGTTTTTGCGCCGGATATCGCAAAAAAGGCGCTGCCCGGGCAGTTTATCATACTCCGCGTGGATGACCGGGGCGAAAGAATACCGCTTACCGTCGCCGGGTGCGATGCCGAAAAGGGCACCGTAACGGTCATATTTCAGATCGTCGGGGCGACGACAAAGCAGCTCGATTCTATCCCCGCGGGCGGGAGCATTGCCGATTTTGTCGGACCGCTCGGCAGGCCGACAGAGCTCGACGGGCTCAAAAAAGTCGCCGTTGTCGGCGGCGGCGTCGGCTGCGCCATCGCGCTGCCTGTGGCGGAAAGGCTGCACGAGCTGGGTGCGACCGTGCATTCGGTCGTCGGCTTCCGCAGCAAAGAGCTTGTGATACTGGAACGTGAATTCCGCGCTGCGAGCGATAAATTCCTGCTTATGAGCGACGACGGCACCGCCGGCGAAAAGGGTCTTGTCACAGATGCGCTCGAAAGGCTTATCCAAAGCGGCGAGGAATATGACGAGGTCATAGCCATCGGTCCGCTTGTAATGATGAAATTTGTCTGCCGGCTCACAAAAAAATACGGCATAAAGACCGTTGTGAGCATGAACCCGATAATGATCGACGGCACGGGTATGTGCGGCGGGTGCAGGCTCACCGTCGGCGGCAAGGTACGCTTTGCCTGCGTGGACGGCCCGGATTTCGACGGGCACGAGGTCGATTTCGACGAAGCGATGGAGCGCGGCTCCATGTACCGCGATTTCGAAAAGCATAAGTACGAAGAAGCCTGCAATCTTTTCGGGCAGAAGCAGTAACGGGGGGTAACGGATATGCCGAATATGTCTTTGAAGCGCAACGAAATGGCGGTGCAGGAACCTTCCGCCCGCAGGAATAATTTCCGCGAGGTCGCGCTCGGTTATACACCGGAACAGGCGATGGACGAGGCAAAGCGCTGCCTGAACTGCAAAACGCGCCCCTGTGTTTCGGGCTGCCCGGTAGAAATAGCCATTCCGGATTTTATCGCCCGGGTTGCCCTGGGCGATTTCGAGGGCGCGTACGACGTTATCGCGCAGTACAGCTCGCTTCCCGCGGTGTGCGGCAGAGTCTGCCCGCAGGAAAAGCAGTGCGAAAGGGAATGTGTCCGCGGCAAAAAGGGCGAACCCGTCGCCATCGGCAGGCTGGAACGCTTTGTCGCCGATCATCACAATGCGAATTCGGATTCCGCCTTGCAGCGCCCGGAAGCAAACGGGCTGCGGGTCGCCGTCGTCGGCTCGGGTCCCTCCGGGCTGAGCTGCGCGGGCGAGCTTGCGCGCAGGGGGTATTCCGTCACGGTGTTCGAGGCGCTTCATGTCGCCGGCGGCGTGATGGTATACGGCATACCCGAATTCCGGCTTCCCAAGGCGATCGTCGCGCGGGAGATCGAATCTCTCGGCGCGCTCGGTGTGGAGATCCGGACGGACAGCGTTATCGGAAGGCTGTTCTCTGTCGACGAGCTTTTCGAACAGGGCTACTCCGCGGTCTATATAGCATCCGGCGCAGGGCTGCCGCGCTTTATGGGGATCGAGGGCGAAAATGCGAAAGGCGTTTATTCCGCAAACGAATTTCTTACACGCATAAACCTTATGAAGGCATACCGCGAGGACAGCGCAACTCCGGTCATGCACGCGAAGCGGGTCGCGGTTGTCGGCGGCGGCAATGTCGCAATGGATGCGGCGAGGTGCGCGCTCCGGCTCGGCGCCGAAAAGGTATATATCGTTTATCGCCGCAGCGAGGCGGAAATGACCGCGCGCCGCGAGGAATCCGAGCACGCCGCCGAAGAGGGCGTGGAATTCAGAATGCTTGTGAACCCGGTCCGTATATTTAAGGATGAAAAGGGCTTCGTAAGCGGCATGGAGTGCATAAAAATGGAGCTTGGCGAGCCGGATGCCTCCGGCAGAAGAAGCCCCGTGCCTGTGGAGGGGAGCGAATTCACGCTCGATGTGGACTGTGTCGTAATGTCCATCGGCACATCGCCCAACCCGCTTATCAAATCCACCACCGAAGGTTTGGAAACCGACCGCCGCGGCTGCATTGTCGTGGATGGCGACGGGCTGACCGCGCGTGAAATGGTCTATGCCGGCGGCGATGCCGTGACAGGCTCCGCAACGGTCATTCTCGCGATGGGCGCGGGGAAAAGGGCGGCGCGTGCTATCGACAAGGCTCTTTCCGCGCGGGGTTGAATAAACCGTTCGGATGTGATATAATACATACACCGTGTATACGGAATAACAAATTATCGGAGGTGCCGTTATGAAATGCCCGGCTTGCGGTTGTCTTAAAAGTCAGGTCGTAGATTCGCGCCCGTCGGCGGACGGAGGTTCTATCCGCCGCAGGAGGGAATGTCTTGCCTGCCAGAAGCGCTTTACCACATACGAAAATATCGAAACACTTCCTCTTGTAGTTATCAAAAAGGATCATTCGCGCGAGATGTTCGACCGCAACAAGCTGCTGAAAAGCATCATCCGCGCCTGCGACAAGCGTCAGGTAACGATAGAGCAGATGGAAAACGCCGTCACGGAAATCGAACAGGCGCTCCAAAACACGCTCCAGAACGAGGTCACATCGGATCGTATCGGCGAAATGGTCATGTCCAAGCTCAAGGATCTCGACGAAGTCGCGTATATCCGCTTCGCATCGGTCTACCGCCAGTTCCGCGATATAAGCGCCTTTATGGACGAGCTGAAAAAGATGCTTGCCGAAAGATAGGCGAACGTTTACTCGAATGAAAAAGACGGTTCTTTTTGCGGTCGATACCGCCGTTTTGCTGCTTGCATCGGCGGCGGTACGCGCGCTCGGCGGCAGCTTTTCCGCCGCGGGCTTTGCGGTGCATACCGCGCTGCTGCTTGCTGCCGTTATCCCGCTGCGCGCGTTGCTGCTTTTGCGCCGCGGCGGCGGTTATCGTTTGCCGCTTTGTCTTGCTCTGTGCGATACGGCGGGCTTTGTCATATATACGGCGGCGGAATATGCCGTCGCCGCTTTTGCTTCGGCAAAGGGTTTCACCCGCGACGGTACAGTGCACACCGCCGCGGTTTTTGCTGCTGCGACACTTGCCTCGGTCTGCCTGCGGCTGGGCATTGCGGCGCGCGTCGGCAGCGATGGCGGTATCATCGGCAGGCGCGAATCCTGTCCGGATATATCGCGCGCTTCGGCGGCTCTGCGCGGGAAAACGGTGCTTGTCACCGGCGCTGGCGGCAGTATCGGGGGCGAGCTTTGCCGCCGTGTATCGGAGCTTTCGCCCGAAAGGCTTATATTGCTGGATATCTGCGAAAACGGTGTTTTCGATATAATGCAGGAGCTTATTCACCGCTTCGGCACGGGCTTTCCCGCCCTCCCCGTGATATGCTCGGTGTGCGATAAATCTGCGGTGGAGCGCGTTTTTGCGGAATACCGCCCGGATGTGGTGTTCCATGCAGCGGCGCACAAGCACGTTCCTTTTATGGAGCTTTCCCCGCGTGAGGCAGTCATAAACAATGTTTTCGGCACGCGCAATGTCGCGCTCGCGGCGGGAAGGCAGGGGAATTGCAGAATGGTGCTTATTTCCACCGATAAAGCCGTTTGCCCGGCAAGCGTCATGGGGGCGACAAAGAGACTGTGCGAAATGCTTCTGCCGTACTGCCCCGAAACGGTGTATACCGCCGTTCGGTTCGGCAATGTTTTCGGGAGCAGCGGTTCGGTCGTGCCGCTTTTCGAACGTCAGATCGCCGCCGGCGGGCCTGTCACCGTTACCGACCGCCGTGCTACACGCTATTTCATGACCCTGCGCGAGGCTGTCGGGCTTCTGCTGGAGGCTTCGGCTTCCGTCGGCGATGGGAAAATACTCCTTCTGGACACCGGTTCGCCGGTGAATATAGGCGCACTTGCGGAAAGAATGGTCAGGCGTGCGGGGCTTACGCCGTATAAGGATATAGATATTACGGAGATCGGACTTCGTCCGGGCGAAAGGCTCCACGAGGAAATGCCCCGCGGGGAAGAGCTCCCCGGTGCGCCCTGCGGCGGGAGGATAACCGTTTTGCCCTGCGGCAGGCTTGCCCCCGATACGGCGGAATCTGTGCTTGCCGACCTTGCGGCGGCGTGCGAAAGCGGTACGGAGGAGGATGTCCGTGCGGCGCTTTGCAGGGCGGTGCCGGAATACAAACCCTGCCGAAACGGCACCGAAAAACCCGCCGACTGAAATTTCCGCAGCTTTTTGCACCAAAAATCGGTGTGAAAAAGCCGTTTTTCTGCACATTTGCTATTGATTTTTGCAAGAACGGGCTGTATAATACTGCAAAAGCTAATTTCAACTTGCAAAGGAAATCCGAGAAATGAGCAGAGAACAGATCATATGGGTGACGATATGCGTTTATGCCGTGTTTACGGCTGCTGTCGGTTATGCCGGCAACAAACGCTCCAAAAGCATGGGCGAATTCACCGTCGGCGGCAGAAATGCCGGGGCGTGGATGTCGGCGTTTTCCTATGGCACCGCGTATTTTTCCGCTGTGATGTTTATCGGATATGCCGGCGGTACGGGCTGGAAGTACGGAGCCTGGGGTGTTCTGCCCGGGATCGGGAATGCAATACTCGGTTCATGGCTTGCCTGGAAGGTACTTGCCCGCCGCACCCGCGCAGTGACCCGCGAAAACGGGATCCGATCGATGCCGCAGCTTTTCGAAAAGCAATACGGCTCGCGCGCGATGCGGCTTTTTTCCGCAATAGTCATATTTGTGTTTCTTATCCCTTACTCCGCCTCCGTGTATAAAGGACTCACGAGCGTATGCTCCGTCCTGCTCGGCGTGGACGAGCTGGTTTGCATGATAGTCATTGCCGCGGCGAGCGCGATAATCGTTGTCGCCGGCGGTTATATAGCGGCGCTTAAAGCCGATTTCGTACAGGGAATAATAATGCTGTTCGGCGTGGTTTTCCTTATCGTCGCCGTGATGCGGTGCGAAGCCGTCGGCGGGCTCACGCAGGGGCTTTCAAGGCTCGGCAGCGCGACAAAAGCGCTTTCGCTTTCTGCAAAGGATCATGTCGGCCTGTGGGCGACGGTGCTCATGACCTCCTTCGGTACATGGGGGCTTCCGCAGATGATACACAAATATTACGGCATACGCGACGACCGCGAGGTCTCCCGCGGGACGGTCATTTCCACCGTGTTTGCACTTGTGGTTGCCGGCGGCGGGTACTTTATCGGTACGCTTTCCCACCTCTTCTTCGACAAGCTCCCGGAGGGCGGAACGGATTACCTTATACCGAACATCCTTGCGACAAGCGGGCTTTCGGACGTGCTTGTCGGTATCGTGCTCGTGCTGCTTATCGCCGCTTCGGTATCGACCCTTTCCTCCATAACCATTACGGCAGCCTCCACGCTTGCAATGGATATCATTCAGGACCGATTTATGAAGGACAAGAAAAAGGATATCGCACCGCTCACAAAGGCGCTCTGCCTGGAATTTGTCGTAATTTCGTTCTTTATCGCATATAAGGGCGAGGGAACCCCGATACTCGATATGATGAGCTATTCCTGGGGGATAATCTCCGGCAGCTTCCTTGTGCCGTATGTCGCGTCTCTCTACTTCAAAAAAGCAAACGCCTGCGCCGCCTGGGCAGCAATGATCGGCGGGTTCGTATGCGCGCTTCCGCCGCTGTCGGCAAAGCTCGCCGGTTCGCAGGCAGCGATCGGCAGCTTCGGGCGGATATCGGATATGGGTCCGCACTTTGCCTGTGCCGCGACAGTCGTGTCGCTGCTGCTCTTCCTTGCCGTCGGTGCGGCGACAAAGAATAAAGCTTCCTTAAAGAAAGCGGGTGTATGAAATGGAAAACAGGATATTCAATAAAGAAGCGGAGTGTATGCCCCGCAGGCAGCTCGAAGCATTGCAGCTCGAAAGGCTGAAATCGCTTGTCGATTACTGCGAAAAGAATTCGGCTTTTTATTCCGCACGCCTTGCAGCGGCGGGAGTTACCGCCGATAAGATAAAATGTCTTTCGGATATTCAATATATTCCGTATACCACAAAAGCCGACCTTCGCGATACCTACCCGTTCGGGATGCTTTCCGTTCCGAAGGAAAAGATCGTGCGGATACACGCCTCCTCCGGTACCACCGGGAACCCGACCGTCGTCGCCTACACGCGCGAGGATCTCGAAAACTGGTCGGAACAGGTGGCGCGTGTCGCCGTCGCCGCCGGCGCAACGGAGGGCACCGTTGTTCAGATATGCTTCGGATACGGTATGTTTACCGGCGCGCTCGGGCTGCATTACGGGCTGGAAAAGATCGGCGCGGCAGTCGTGCCGACATCCTCCGGCAATACCGAAAAGCAGCTTAAATTCATGCGCGATTTCCAAACCGATGCCATAGTGGCGACACCCTCCTACTGTATGTACCTTGCTGAAGCGGCGCGCAATCTTTCGGACAAATATCCGATGGATTCCTACAAGCTCAAATACGGCATACTCGGCAGCGAGGGCAGCACTCCGGAAATGCGCACGGAGATCGAAAAGAACTGGGGCGGCGGATTTTTCTGCACCGATAACTACGGTATGTCCGAGCTGAACGGCCCCGGTATGTCCGGCGAATGCTACCTGCGTGAAGGGCTGCATATCGCGGAGGATCACTTCCTGTGCGAGGTGATCGACCCGGCGAGCGGAAACCCGCTCGGAGCGGGCGAAACGGGCGAGCTTGTAGTCACGAACCTTACAAAACGCGGGCTTCCCATGCTGCGCTACCGCACGAAGGATATCACGAGCATAAATTACGAGCCCTGCAAATGCGGCAGAACAAGCGCGCGTATGCACAAGATAATCGGCAGAACCGACGATATGATAAAAGTACGCGGCGTGAACGTGTTCCCCTCGCAGGTGGAAAGCGCACTTATCGGCGTGACGGAGATCAGCCCGAATTACCTGCTTGTGCTTCGGCGCGAAAATTACTCGGATTCCATGGAGGTGCGTGTCGAGCTTATCGACGGCAGCCTGCTGGAAAAATACGGCGAGCTGGAAGCACTCCAACGCCGTATACACGATAATATCAAAAACATTCTCGGAATCGAGATAAAGGTCACGCTTGTCGAGCCGAATTCCATCGAACGCTTTACCGGCAAGGCAAAGCGCGTGCTCGATCTGCGAAACGAAAATAAATAAAACGGGTATCAGTATGAAAAAACTACTTTTGGGGAACGAAGCGGTCGCCCGCGGGCTTTATGAGGCGGGCGTGAGCGTTGTTTCGGCTTACCCCGGAACTCCCAGCACCGAGATCACCGAATCCGCCTGCAAATACGATGAAATATATACCGAATGGGCGCCGAACGAAAAAGTCGCCTTCGAGGTCGCCTTCGGCGCCTCCTTCGGCGGGGCAAGATCGTTCTGCGCGATGAAGCACGTCGGTCTGAACGTCGCCGCCGACCCGCTTTATACCGCATCCTATATCGGCGTGAACGGCGGCATGGTCTGCGCAGTTGCAGACGATCCGGGTATGCATTCCTCGCAGAACGAACAGGATTCGCGCCGCCACGCGATAGCCGCAAAGGTTCCGATGCTGGAACCTTCCGACAGCTCCGACGCGCTTGAATATACCAAGGCGGCATATGCGCTTTCCGAGCGCTTCGACACCCCCGTGCTTCTGCGGCTTTCGACACGCATAAGCCATTCGCGCTCGCTTGTTGAATGCGGAGAACGGGAAAATATCCCCAACCGCGAATACAGGCGCGATATCGCAAAGAACGTCATGATGCCCGCCATGGCAAAAAAGGCGCATCTGCGCGTGGAGGAAAGAACGCGCGCCCTGACCGAATGGGCGGACACCGAAGCCTTTGACTGCGGCATAAACAAAACCGAATACTTCGATACTTCCATCGGCATTATTGCCGCGGGAAGCACCTATGATTATGCGCGCGAGGCGCTCGGAGAGGGCGCAAGCTACCTTAAGCTCGGGATCGTGAACCCGCTGCCCGTTGAAGCGATAAAGCGCTTTGCCGCAAGGGTAAAAAAGCTGTATGTTATCGAGGAACTTGACGATATAATCGAGACCCACTGCATAAAGCTCGGTCTGGATGTCACGGGAAGGGCTTTGTTCCCGCCCGTGGGGGAATACAATCAATCGCTTGTCGCCGCGAAAATACTCGGCACGGAAAAGCCGCACACGGAATTGGATTGCGATATCCCGGCGCGCCCGCCGGTGCTTTGCCCGGGCTGCCCGCACAGAGGGCTGTACTATGCGCTTAAAGGCATGGATCTTTATGTCAGCGGCGATATAGGCTGCTATACGCTCGGCGCTCAGGCACCGCTCGCGATGATAGATACCTGCGTCTGCATGGGTGCTTCGGTCTCCGGGCTGCACGGCTTCAATACCGCCCGCGGTGCGGAAAGCGCAAAAAAGAGTATTGCCGTTATCGGCGATTCCACGTTTGTCCATTCCGGCATAACCGGGCTTATAGATATTGCCTACAATAAGGGCATATCCACGGTGGTGGTGCTGGATAATTCCATCACCGGCATGACCGGCCACCAGAACAACCCGATGAACGGGCTGACGATAAAGGGCGATCCGACAACGGCAATCGACCTCGAAGCGCTTGCACACGCTATCGGGATAAACCGCGTGCGCGTTGTGGATCCTTTCGATATTCCCGCCGTGCGTGAGGTCGTTTCCGAGGAGCTTGCGGCACAGGAGCCGTCGCTCGTCATATCCCGCCGCCCGTGCGCGCTGCTCAAAACCGTTCGTCACGGCGCGCCGTACAAGGTGAATGCCGAAAAGTGCGTCGGCTGCGGTATGTGCATGAAGGTCGGGTGTCCGGCTGTCGTTACCCGCGTTTCCGGCGGGAAGAAAAAGGCGTTTATCGACCGTAATCAGTGCGTCGGCTGTGGCGTATGTACATATGCCTGCCGTTTGGGCGCGATCGAAAAGGGGGAACAGCCATGCAAAGCATAAACATACTCATTGTCGGTGTCGGCGGCCAGGGAACGCTGCTTGCCTCCCGGCTTATGGGTAAAATATATATCGATGCGGGCTGCGATGTAAAGGTGAGCGAAGTCCACGGCATGAGCCAGCGCGGAGGAAGCGTCGTGACATATGTCCGCGCGGGCGAAAAGATATGGTCGCCGGTCATAGATATCGGCGAGGCGGACATGATAATATCCTTCGAGCCGCTCGAAAGCGCACGCTGGCTGCCGTATCTGAAGCCGGGCGGAACGGTGGTTTCGAACACCCGCACTATCGACCCGATGCCCGTTATAATGGGCAATGCCGTTTATCCGGAAAAAATACTTGAAAAAATATCCGCATCCGGGGTGAAGGTCGTTTCGGCGGATGCGCTTGCCGCGGCGGAGGCTGCGGGCAGCGCAAAGGCGGTGAATACCGTCCTGCTCGGGATCGCCGCACGCGAGCTCGGGCTTGATAAAAAGGAATGCCTCGATGCGATCCGTGCGACGGTCCCGCAAAAAACCGTCGCCGTAAACGAAAAGGCGTTCGAGATCGGCTATGTCAACGGAGGTGTGTTATAATGCCGATACTTAAACCCGATGCCGAAGCGGCATCGCGGGAACAAATGGCCGCGCTTCAATCCGAAAGGCTTGTAAAAACCGTAAAGCGCGTGTATGAAAACATTCCGTTCTACAAAGATAAATTCGATTCTCTTGGCATAAAGCCCGGCGATATCCGCGGTATAGAGGATATAACCAAGCTGCCGTTTACCGTAAAGACCGACCTGCGCGACAATTACCCCTTCGGGCTTTTCGCCGTCCCGCAGAGCGAGCTTGTAAGAATCCATGCTTCGTCCGGCACAACGGGCAAGCAGACGGTCGTCGGCTACACCGCAAAGGATATCGAGGTGTGGGCGGAATGTGCCGCACGCTCCATTGCCGCTGCCGGCGGCACAAGGGAGGATATAGTCCATGTATCCTACGGCTACGGGCTGTTCACCGGCGGTTTGGGGCTGCATTACGGCGCGGAGTACCTCGGTGCGACGGCGCTGCCCGTTTCCACCGGCAATACGAAAAGGCAGATACAGCTGTTTCAGGATTTCGGCTCCACAATACTCTGCTGTACGCCGTCGTATGCAATGTACCTCGGCGAAACCATGCGCGATATGGGCATTTCGCCGGATTCGATAAAGCTGCGTGCCGGTATATTCGGCGCGGAGCCGTGGTCTCTGGAAATGAAAAAGCATATCGAGGCTCTGCTCGGTATCCGTGCATATGATATTTACGGGCTTTCCGAGATCGCCGGCCCCGGCGTGGCTTTCGACTGCGGCGAAGGAATGCTTCATATAAACGAGGATTATTTCTATCCGGAGGTTATCGACCCGGAAACGCTGCTCCCCGTGCCGGACGGAACGGAGGGCGAGCTGGTATTTACCTGTATCGGCAAGGAGGCGCTGCCGCTTATCCGCTACCGCACGCGCGATCTTTGCTATATCACTCACGAAAAATGCTCCTGCGGGAGGACGACGGTCAGGATGTCCAAGCCGCTCGGCAGAAGCGACGATATGCTTATTATCCGCGGCATAAACGTCTTCCCCTCCCAGATCGAGCATGTACTGCTCGAATGCGGTATGCAGCCCAACTACCATATCACCGTCGACAGGGTGAACAACCTTGATGTCATGTCGGTGGAGGTGGAGGTCGCGCCGGATATGTTCTCGGATACCGTAAAGGGAATGGAATCGCTTAAAAAACGGTTGGAGGCTGCTTTGCAGAACGTGCTGAACGTTCACGCCGAAATAAAGCTTGCCGAATACGGGAGCATCCCGCGGTTCGAGGGCAAGGCAAAGCGAGTTACCGATAACCGAAAAATATAAAAGAAAGGGAACCGATTATGTATATCAAACAGCTTTCCGTTTTTGTGGAAAACAAATCCGGCAGACTTGCCGAGATCACCTCGATCATTGCGCGCTCCGGTGTGGATATCCGCGCCCTTTCCATTGCGGATACGACCGATTTCGGCATACTGCGGCTCGTGGTGGATAAGCCGGATGTCGCCGAAAAGGCATTGAAGGAAGCGGGGTTGACCGTTTCGCTCACGAATGTTATCGCTGTCGGCCTGCCGGACAGGCCGGGCGGATTCGCCGAGACCATAAAGGTGCTTTCCGACCGCGGTATCAGCGTGGAGTATATGTATGCCTTCATATCCCGCGATTCCGACCGTGCATATCTTATCATGCGCGTTCCGAATAACGAAGAAGCCGTCGCCGTGCTTTCGGCCAACGGCTGCGAGATCCTGGATGAAAACAGCGTATACAAGCTGTAACGTCCGGGCTGCATTTCAACAAAAAGCTTTCTCTTGAAAACGGTGTTCGGTACGCCGCGGGCAGATTGTTCGCGGCGTGCCGTTTTTCTTTGCGGGTTGACAAAGTGCGTTTGCGGATGTATTATATAAACGGTGATGAAAATGAAGGATAAACATAAAAGGCTTATAACCGAAATGCTCCGCTACTGCGTTGCGGGGGGGAGCGCGTTTCTCTGCGACCTCGGCACGAAAACGCTTTTTCATTCAGTGCTTCTGCCGGAAAGCATGGGCGGATTCGAGGTTTTCGGGTTCCCGATAGAATGGCGTGTCGCCGTTTCCACGGCGGCGGGCTTTGTTGTCGGTCTGCTTGTCAATTACATAATTTCGATCCTGTATGTTTTCACGAACGAAAAGCAAAAAGAGCAGGGCAGGGGCATAAAGGCGTTTTTGATATACTTTTGTGTTTCGATCGTCGGTCTGCTTATCAATTTCGTTATCACGCAGCTCGGCTGCAATATATTCGGCATCACCCGCGATGACACCTTCAAGTTCCTTGTCGTGAGCTGTATCGCCGCGGGCATCGCCCTTATCTGGAACTATATCGGCAGAAAAGCATTTGTTTACAGGGGGAAGTAATGGAAGAAAAGAAGGTCATAATAATCGGCGCCGGCCCCGCGGGGCTCACGGCGGCATATAAGCTGCTCACCGAAACCGATTACAAGCCGGTCATTCTCGAAGAAAGCCCGTATATCGGCGGTATATCCCGCACTGCGGTGCATAACGGCAACCGCATGGATCTCGGCGGCCACCGTTTCTTTTCCAAGGACGATTCCGTCATGAAGTTCTGGTTCGACCTTATGCCGCTCCAGGGCGCGCCCGCAAAGGATGATATTATCCTTTCGCGCCCCGTTCCGCTTGCAGAGGGCGGGCCCGATCCGGAATCGGAGGAACGCGTTATGCTCGTCCGCGACCGCGTTTCGCGCATATACTTTCTGAAAAAGTTTTTCGATTACCCGGTTACGCTTTCCGGCGCGACACTCAAAAACATGGGCTTCAGAAACACGATGCGCGTCGGGTTCGGATACATGGCATCCGTTTTTCACAAGCTGCCGGAGGATTCGCTGGAAAACTTTTATATCAATCGCTTCGGACGCCCGCTTTACGAGATGTTTTTCGAGGATTATACGACAAAGCTCTGGGGCGTGAGCCCGAAGAACATTTCCGCCGATTGGGGCGCGCAGCGCGTGAAGGGGCTTTCGCTTTCCAAAGCGCTGTGGTCGTTCATAAGCAAGCCCTTCAAGAAAAAGGGTGCAGAGGTGGAAACCTCGCTTATCGAACAGTTTTATTACCCGAAGAAGGGCCCCGGTCAGCTTTGGGAAACGCTTGCGGCAGAGATAACACGGCTCGGCGGCGAGATATGCATGAATACCCGTGTGACCGGGCTTGATATCCGCGGCGGCAGGGTATGTGGCGTGAATGCCGTCTGCGGCGGCGCGGAAACCGTATATACCGGCGAAAAATATATCTCCTCCATGCCGATAAAGGATCTTATCGCCGGGGTGCACGGCTCCGAAGTCCCCGCGCAGGTGCGCGATGTCGCGCTTAACCTTCCTTACCGCGATTACATGACTGTCGGCGTGCTTGTGAATAAGCTCAAAATCAAAAACGAAACGGCAAAAAAGACGGTGGGCAACATTGTCCCGGATTGCTGGATATATATCCAGGAGCGCGATGTCCGCATGGGCAGGCTCCAGATATTCAACAACTGGTCGCCGTATATGGTGAACGATCTCGAAAACACGGTGTGGATCGGCACCGAGTATTTCTGCGACGAGGGCGACGAAATGTGGAATATGTCTGATTCCGATTTCACCGCGCTTGCCGTGGAGGAGCTTGTCCGGATCGGCATTATCGAAAGCGGCAGCGATGTTCTGGACACCGAACGCCTGCGCGTGAAGAAGGCATACCCGGCATATTTCGGGGTATATAAGGATTTCGATAAGGTCAGGGAATACCTCGATTCGGTCGAAAATCTTTATTGCGTGGGCAGAAACGGTCAGCACAGGTACAACAACATGGATCATTCCATGCTCACCGCCTTCGAGGCTGTCGCCGCGATAAAGTCCGGCAGCGCAAGCCGCGACGGCATATGGAACGTCAATACCGAAAAGAGCTATCACGAAACAAAAAGCAAATAAAACCGTTTGATACGGCGGCAAAGGGTCAAAGCCTTTGCCGCCGTTTTTTGCCGAGGCTTCCCGGCAGCCGCGGCTGCATTTTTTTATTGCAAATGCCTGAAAATGTTGGCACGCGGCAGCGGTAATCGGCAAAAAAACGGCCGTGGCACAAAAAAACTGCACAAAAATAATTGACATATGCCCGGCAATCATGTATAATATGGAAAACAATGGGCGTTATATACCCCGGTGTGCTTTCGGAGCGTTGCTCGAGGATGCTTCGCGGCGCAAATCGCGTATATGCTGCCGTTGGTTGAATTTTTCCGGTTTTTCGGCGCCGCTGCGCCGCGCGGCAAAAGGCTCAATGCCGTGCGTGCGGAAGCGGAGCCCGCGGTACCCGAATGCTTTCCCGTGCCCACGGGGCGGCAGTACCTGCCGGGAATAAAAGGAGTGGTAGGCAAAAAGCAAAAACAAAAGGGAAGTCTCGCACAGAATCGAAAATAATATTATTAAGGAGACACTAATGAAAACCGTAAGAAGAACACTCGCATCTCTTCTTTCTCTGCTTATGGTTCTGTCTTGCTGCACCGTTCTTTTCCCCGTTTTCGCAGGCGCGGAAGGGATATCGTTCGGCTGGGGTCCCACTTGGCTCGATGTCGATGAAAACGGTGTTTGGCAGCAAAACAAAACGGTTCCCGAAGCAGAACGCTTTGATTACCAGTACGCCGCAAAATACGAAAACGGCAACTATTATTTCGGTCTTAAATACACCGGCAAGCTTACCGGCACTGCGGATTCCTACGGCAACGGCTCGGGCACAAACCTTCGCCTTTGGGTAAGGAACCCCGCAACCGGCTACGTTTCCTATAACTACTTCTTCGATGTTTCCTGGAACGGAACATCGTTTGTCACCCGCCTCATGCGTAATACCAACGCCGCCGGCAATAAGGCGGCACCGGTTTACGGATACGATGCGGAATCCTACCCCTATACCGTAAACTGGGCGCAGACCGAAACCGGCGCGGAGATCGAACTGATCGTTCCGGATACCGTTATCGGTGCCGGCTATGAAACAAGGGCGATATTCTCGGTTTCCAATAAGGATGTCGCGAATTATTGCCTCCACAGCAACAATAATGACAATGCCCCCGCCTCCGCATGGTACGCCGGCGATGTTGTCATTATCGACGAAGCGGACTTTTTCGAAATCCTCGGCAACACCGTGTCGGTCGATAAAAACAATTCCTGCTATGGCGACGCCCAGATCCCCGCGGATGAAAGCTACGGCACCGTCAGCTATGAATCCGATAAAGAAAACCTTTATATAAGGGTCAGATATCACGGCGACCTTGCCACCAACGGTACTGCCTACGGCAACGGCAACGGCGCATTCGTGCGTGTCTGGTTCCGCGATCCCGACAGAATGGTCGACAGTCAGTTCAAATCCTACGACTACTTCCTCGATGTCGAATACACTCCCGACGGAACCCGCACCCGCTTCCTCACCAACGCCAAGGCGACAAAGGCAAACGAAGCCTCCGTTACCTATGCGTACGCGGACGCAAAGCCCTACACCGTTGAAGGCATAGTCAATGAAGAAGCAGTCGACGGCTACAAGTGGGAAGTAAGAATCACCATGCCGATAAGCGTTATCAGCGCAAACGGCAGATGGCAGTTCCAGCCCACGCTCGGCTTCTGGGGCGAACATCCCGATAAGAGCGGCAACCCCGTCACCGGTTATTCCTCCCGCACCTTCGGCAATAACGTCGCACCGTATACCGAATGGGTCGAAGCCTCCGCTCTTCCCGCACTTCCTCAGTGGGGCAATGATATCCTCACCGGCGATATCACCAAGAACAATGTAAACCTCGGCTCCAAGTGGTTGGATAAGCTCGAATGCGAGAAGGTCGCCGGTTACAGCGGTCTTCTCAACGACGGCGTTACCGCAGCCGACGGCGGAGCCTTCTCCTACGGCGCACCGTGGTATGCCTACTATATCAACGGTGAATTCACCACCCTTGCCGATCCGGCAAACCACCTCGGCAGAGCCACGTTCGACCTCGGCTCCTCCAAGCCCGTTTCCGAGATCGCCATGCAGGTCGCTCCCGGCAATGGCGCATCCTCTATAAAGGTCTATGCCTCGCTCAACAACGTGAACTGGCTTGAGATCGGCGAGCTCACCTATAAAGGCAGCGACTTTGCTATCGAAACCATCAACCTCGTTTTCGATAAGGAGATCGAAGCCCGCTACTTCAAGGTGGAAATGGTCACTACGGGTATGTTCTTCATGGTTTCGGAAATCATGATATACCAGTATATCGAGACTCCGTACCCCGGCTACTTCACCGAAGTTGATAACCCCAAGTTCTCCGAGCTCGATAATATCGCACGCGCAGAGGGCACCGGCGTTACCTACAACAGCGTAGATATGACCGGCACCTATACCGGCAATGTTACCGACGGTATCACCGGCCCGACCGGCTACACCCAAACCTGGCGCGGATTCAAGCAGGGCGGCAATGTCGTGTTTGACTTCGGCACCACGGTCGAAAATATCGGCTCTGTCGATATCTTCAACTGGCCGGCAAATAAATCCGGCATTGTCAAGCCGGAACGTATCGCCGTGGAGGCTTCCATAGACGGTGTGAACTGGTTCACCGCCTACGAAACCACCGATTTTTCCGCTGATAAGTGGAACTCCAAGGACGATATCGTTCTTAAAGAAACCATCCGCTTCGACAAGCTCCTTGCGGGCAGATATGTCAGAGTTACCGTAAGCGGCGGCTGGGTATTCGTTTCCGAAATCCAGGTCAACGCACATACCGAAGTGGCGGATGTTGTCAATCTTTCGCATACGTATCTGTATGATCCCACCTCTGCCAATGTCATTACCTACGGTATGGGCGAAAAGCTGGGCGATGTTTCGGGCGAAAAGCGCCTCCAGTGGTGGAACCTTGCCGCCTGCGAATATGACCCTGCCACCGGCACCTTCAAGGTTGTCGAAATACGCAAGGGCACCGGCGGGGATGAGGAGGATTTCCGCGACATGGTTATCCCCGCGTTCGGCTTTGTTCTCGGCGCACACAAGGATCAGTCCCCCGCTCTCGCACAGTTTATAAACGGTCTTAATCTCGGCGATACCGTATATCTCTACGGCGTCGATCTGACCGAAAACACCGCAAAAGCGCTTGACCGCGCTTGTGTGAGAAAGACCGCGATCGCGGGCGAAACCCCTGTTTCGGCTCCCGTTTCGATCCTCAAGACGCTTTCCGGCTATGCCGGCGGCGATATCACGATCTGGATCCCCTTCACCAAGGACGGTACTACTTATAATACCGCTCTTGATATACGCAAGGCTCTCTACCCCGATGACACCAAGGACCGTGACTATGCATGGTACAGCGTCATCATCGTCGATGCCGACGGTAAGGTCACCGATGTTCTCACAAGCCGCACCGGCAAGAATATAGTTATCCCCGATGGCGGCTTTGCCATCGGCGCTCACAGCGACAGCGCCGAAGCGCTTGCCGTTATCGAAAATGCCAATATCGGCGATCGGGTTTACCTTTACGGGCTCGACCTCGTCGAAAACGCAGGCAAGTCCGGCGCGCTCGAAAACGCTTACTTCGGTGTTCTGCACAGACACACCATGACCGTGCATGTTATTCCCGTTACCTGCACCGAAGACGGTTATACCTATGAAGACTGCGTCTGCGGCCACAGAACGGCAAACCACGATATCGTTCCCGCTACCGGGCATGATGTCGAAGGCCAGGAAGTTCTTGTCCTTGACCCGACCTGCGGCGTTGGCGGTTACAGCTATCAGATCTGCAAGAAATGCAACGAAAAGATTAAAGTGGAAGGCAGCGAAACACAGCCCACCGGCAAGCATCAGTACAGCGCGACCGTGCGCGAAGCCGATAACGGATTCTTCGATTTCAAATGCATAGTCTGCGGCGAAAGCTATATAGGCAATGCCGACGGCGAAAAGGCTGTCATGCTCGGCATTTCGCACCACAACACCTATAACTGGGGCAGCGAGGGCTTCGGCATCGCACTCATTACCGGCGAAGCCGGCAAGAAGGTCAGCGAGGTTCAGAAAAACTACAACGCCAACTTTGCCGGATATGTTGTCGAAAGGATCGGCGATCACTACGTTGCTACCAGCTTCGTAAAATCCGGCGCGCATGAGCTCGTACTTCCCGAAAGCGGCTTCATACTCGTTGTGCTTCCCACCCACCCGAAATACGGTCAGTACTTCGGCAACGGCGAGCTGCTCGGCAATTATATACTCCCGACATTCGTGGGAAGCTACGGCTTCGGCGGTGCCTTCGCAATAGATATCGGTGCATATCCCGAACAGACCAACTGGTTCTATGCGGTTGCTCCCGCAGAAGCGACCCATGTTGAATCGCTCGGCGCAAAGGTCAACACCGTTACCAAGTCTCTCCGCTTCGGCGCAACCTTCACCAAGAGTGAAAACAAGGTCGTTTCTCTCGGCATGCTTCTCATACCGGAAGAAAAGCTCGGCAAAAACGTTCTCGACCTCGAATATGCACAGGCAAATGAGCTTGTTGCCAACATTCGCACCATGAGGATCGAAAACTATGTCGACGGCCAGGCGTTCGACGATTACGAAACCGTCACCTTCACCGTTACGGTGAACGGGCTCGAAGGGCATGAGGATGGCATCATCTGCGCACGTCCGTATGTTGTTTATGAGGACGGCACCGTTGAGTACGGCAGACTTGTTCTCCGCAGCTACGAAGCGGTTTACGGAAACAGCAGAACCTAAACAGAATACAAGAGTTCATCTTGTTCTCCTTGAAGGGGGCGCGCCGAAAGGTGCGCCTTCTTCTTTTGCCTTGCCCGAAAAAGTTTTTTCGGCGGGTGCGTTACGCGGATTGACACGGCGGCACCGGCGTGATATAATCGGAGAGTGAAAAATCATCGAATCATATCGGCGGGGTTACGGCAAAATGAAGGAAACCGGCAGAAGAAATACCGAGCTTGAGACCGACGGTCTGTTTATAGGCAGAAACGCCGTTGCGGAGCTTTTGAAAAGCGGCAGAACGGTAGACAGAATATATATTCAGCGGGAGGATACCCGCGGCCCGCTCACTCCGCTGCGCGCGCTTGCGGCGGAAAAGGGGGTTCCCCTTATCGAAACCGAGGTGCGCAAGCTTGCCGCAATGTCCGGCGGCGGAGTGCACCAGGGCGTTATCGCCGTCGCTGCGGAAACCGATTACCTTACCGCGGAGCAGCTTTTGGAAAATTGCGAAAAGGCGGGCGAAAAGCCCTTCTTCCTCATCTGCGATTCGGTAAACGATCCGCATAACCTCGGCGCGCTCATACGGAGCGCGAACTGCGCCGGAATGAACGGCGTTATCATCCCGAAGCGCCGCAGCGCAGGCGTGAACGGTACCGTCGCGAAGTCGAGCGCCGGCGCCGTGTTTACAATGCCCATCGCCCGTGTGCCGAACCTTGCTTCCTGCGTGCGTATGTTAAAGGAGCACGGCGTGTGGATCTGGGCGGCCGAGGCGGGCGGAAAGCCCTATTACGAACAGGATTTCAAATGCGCCTGCGCGCTCATTCTCGGAAGCGAGGGCGAAGGTGTTTCCGAAATTTTGAAAAAGGAAAGCGATTTCCTTGCGGGTATCCCGATGTACGGGAGCATAAATTCACTTAACGTTTCCGCTGCCGGTGCAATAGTAATGTTCGAAGCCGCAAGGCAGCGCAATAACGGCTGAAAAGGGGGAGGAATGCCGAATGTCCGAAAAAAATAAAGGCTCTTTGCCCGATGTGCTCGCCGTTTTGCGCGATGCGCAGAACCAAAACGATGCGGATATGAAAGCCGACGGCTCCGCGCCCGCGCCCACTCCGGATGCGACGATCATCGCGCCGGAGGAGCCGGGAAAGAAACGCACGAAGGTCACAAAGCGTATAAACGCCGAAACAGCCGAATTGATCGACCAATACAGCGAACGCAGGGAAGAGCCGAAGCTGAGCGATACGCAGAAGCTGCGCGCAAAGCTTGCCGACCGTGCCGAAAATGCCGAGCTGCTCGGTTATCTGGGCGAAGAAAAGCCCGGCAGAAGCGAAAGGGTCGAAAAGCTTTACGATATGATAAACGATGCAAAGACCCGTACGCTTTCGGATGCCGAAAAGCAGCCGCCGTCGGGCTTTGCGGAAAACCGGTTTTCCGACAGTTCCGCCGCCGCGGAGGAGGGGGAATATTCCCAGGAGCAGATGTTCCCGCTGGGGGATACGCTCAATTTTGCGGATAAAAACTCCGAAAAAACAACGCGCTATGACGAAGACTACGCTTCGCTGACCGAACGTGTGAGCGGAAAGGAACTGGATTTTGACGACGGCGAAGCCGAAGGCCAGATAAAGCTTGTCCCGGACGAGGGTTCGCTCGATGTTTACGGCGGCGACCTTGATGAGACGGACATAAACCTCCGCCTTGCCTTTGAAATGATGAAGGATGAGGACGGCAGTCTGAAAAAGCTTGCGGACAAAAGCCGCGAAAAGCTTCGCCGAGAACGCCGGATGCGTTCCTCGGAGCAGGCGGTCGAATATACGGACAGAAGCCGCAATTCGGTTGTCGGCGGCGAGCTGCGCAAGAAAAAACACACCGCCTTTGCAAGGATAATCGTCGTTGCTTTGCTCATGCTCGGCATACTCTTCCTTGAGCTGGCCACAAAGGACAGCTCGCTCCACCCGGATTTTACAAAGCAGGGAAGATACGGCATACTTTACATACTTATAGATCTTCAGATGCTGTTTTTTATCGCGCTGGCGCTGATCGGGCATATCCGTTCCGGGCTGCGCGGGATATTCTCGCTGCGCCTCAATGCGGACAGCCTCCTTGTGATGTCGGTGCTTGCCTCGGCGGCTTATTCGCTTGTCGTGATATTTACCGACCCGCAGGCGGGCGATCTGAAGCTTTATAACCTCCCCGCGGCATTTGCGGGCTTCTGCTCCGCCATTTCGGCATATCTTGCCGCAAGGCGCGATTACCACTGCTTCCGCATACTTGCCTCCAAACGTCCGAAGTATGTCGCAAGCCCGCTTTCCGGCGGCACGCGTGAGGCGGATGAATTTTATAAATACCTCTTTGAGGACAGCGAGATATATACCGTGAAGCGCGCCGGCTTTGTGGAAGGCTTTTCCGAAAGAACGCAGAAGCGCTCCGGGTTCGAGGATTCCTTCAATTTCCTGCTCCCGGTCATACTTGTCGTCGGCGCAGCGCTTTTCGGCGTGATGAAGTTCTTCGGCAGCGCGACATCCACGGCGTATTGCGCCTTTTCGGTGCTTATCGCCGCAAGCGTCCCCGCAACGGGGTTCTTTATGGTGGTTCTGCCCACCGTTATCGCAAACCGTGTCGGCGCAAAGCACTCCACCGCCTTTATCGGAAATACCGTCGCGGAGGAATATGCTTCCGCTTCCGTTATTTCATTTGCGGATACGGAGGTTTACCCTGCAAGCCTTGTCAAGATAACCAATATCCGGCTGTATGGCGAAAACCGTATCGACGAGATACTTACCGGGCTTTCCAAGGTGTTTTCCTATGTCGGCGGCCCGCTTGCGAAGGTGCTTTCCTCCACCGTGCCGGAGGGTGCCGAGGCGCCGAAGCTGATACGCGTTATCGAAAGCGCTTCGGACGGGCTCTGTGTCGCGATGAACGGCAGGAATTACTTCCTCGGCAAGCGTTCGTATATGAAGCGCTACCGCTTTGAATGCCCCGTGGACGACGGCGACGACGAATACGATAAAAGCGTCGGCTCGGTCATGTATGTCGTTATCGACGAAGGGCTTGCCGCAAAGCTTTATATCCGCTATACCGTAAACCCGCTTTTCGATTCGCTTCTTAAAGATATGTATAAAGCCGGACTCTGCCTCGGTATCAAAACGCTCGACCCGAACATAAACAACGATCTCCTTTCCATGGGGATAAAGTTCCGCAAATGCCCGATATCGGTTCTGCGCGGAGTTTCGCCGGACGATGTTGCGGCGGAGGTCGAACGTGCCGACAGCGGTATAGCCTGCAATTCCACGCTGCATAACTTTCTCAAAATGTTTTCGGTGTGCGATAAGGTCCGCAATGTAACGAAATTCAATGTCGTTATCAGCGTGATAAGCGTCTTTATGTCGTTTATACTCGTCTCCTTCCTTGCCGTGAGCGGCGACATTTCGGCGATAAATTCGCTTTATGCGGTCGCGTTCCAGCTGTTCTGGATGCTCCCGGTGTGGCTTGTTTCGTTTTTTGCGATATAGCGGCGTGCAAAAACACAAAAAATTCGGTGAATTGAACTAAAAAAGCGAATTTCATACTTGATTATTGGTTCTTTGTCCTATATAATAGTGTGATAGGAGAAAATGCACTAATTTTAATCGGAGGATTTTTTCATGGCAAAATTCACTTCTTCGCAAATCAGGAATGTATGCCTTGTCGGCCACAGCGGCGACGGCAAGACATCTCTTGTCGAATCGATGCTTTATCTCGCAAAAGCTATCGACAGACTCGGCAAGCCTTCCGACGGAAATACCGCAAGCGATTTCGATCCGGAAGAGATCAAAAGAGGCTATTCCATCCAGACCTCGCTCGTAAATGTGGAATGGAACGGGAAAAAGATAAATATACTTGACACCCCGGGTATGTTCGATTTCGCAGGCGAAGTCAAGGAGGCGGTTGCGGTCTCCGCAAGCTCGGTCATCGTTGTCGATGCAAAGAGCGGCTGCAAGGTCGGCACGGAGCTCGCATGGGATTATTCCGCCGGCAAGCCCAAGGCGTTCTTTGTAAACAAGGTGGATGACGAAAACTCCAATTTCGAAAACACCTACAACGGCCTGCGCGAAGCTTTCGGCTCGACGGTATGCCCGCTGCTCGTGCCCTTTAACGAAGGCACGGGGAACGTCGGATTTTACGATCTGATCACCGATGAATGCTTCACCTGCGACACAAAGGGTGTTCGTACCGCAGTGGAGCTCCCCGCAAGCTATGCGGATAAAATAAAGGCTTATCAGGCGCAGCTCGATGAATCGCTTGCCGCCACCAGCGATGAGCTTATGGAAAAGGTACTTATACTCGAAGAGCCGCTCACTCATGAAGAAAAGCACGAAGCGCTCAACTCCGGCCTTATCAGCGGCGCTATCGCCCCCGTGTTCTGCGGCAGCGCGATAAAGCTCGCCGGGATCAGGTACTTCCTTGATATAGTTGCCGCTGCGTTCGTTTCGCCGCTCGAATCCATGAAGGATGCCGACGAAAACGGCGACACCGCACTCTTTGTATTCAAGACTCTTGCCGATAACTTCGGCAAAAAGGTCTTCTTCAAGGTCATGAACGGCACTTTGAAGAAGGATCAGGTTCTGAACAACCTTACAACCGGCCAGCAGGAAAAGATCGCGCGTATCTGCACCTGCGTCGGCAAAAAGGAAGCCGAAGTCGACGAGCTCTGCACCGGCGATATCGGCTATACCGTAAAGCTGGTCAATACCAACATAAACGATACCCTCGCTTCCGGCAGCATCACGGAAGAATATCCGAAGATCGAATTCCCGAAGCCCTATTACACGATGGCGATCCGCCTGCTTTCCAAGAACGACGAGGACAAGATATCCTCCGGTATCGCAAAGCTTTTGGATGAGGATAAAACGCTCGGCTATCTCAACAATGCCGAAACCAAGGAAATGACGGTTTCCGGCTTGGGCGACATTCACCTCGATGTGATGTGCGCCAAGCTGAAGAGCCGCTACGGCACCGCTATTGAGCTTCAGGAACCGAAGATAGCCTACCGCGAAACGATCAAAAAATCCGTGCAGGTTCAGGGCAAGCATAAAAAGCAGTCCGGCGGTTCGGGTCAGTACGGTGATGTCCGCATAACCTTCTCGCCCGGCGAAGCCGAAGGGCTTACCTTCACGCAGAGCGTTGTCGGCGGCAACGTACCGAAGAACTATTATCCCGCTGTCGAAAAGGGTCTGCTCGAAGCGATGCAGAAGGGTGTTCTCGCCGGATTCCCGGTCGTCAACCTTGCCGCCGATCTGTACGACGGCTCCTACCACCCTGTCGATTCCAACGAAATTTCCTTCAAGCTCGCCGCAAAGCTGGCTTATAAAGAAGGGCTTCCCAAGGCAAACCCCGTCATTCTCGAACCGGTCGGCTATCTTAAATGCACCATACCCACCTCCTTCTCCGGCGATATCATGGGCGACGTTTCCAAGCGCCGCGGCAGGATCATGGGCATGAGCGAGAGCAGCCGCAAGGGCTACACCGTTATCGAAGCCGAGATCCCCTGCGCGGAAATGACAGTTTACGCCATTCAGCTCCGTGCGATGACACAGGGCCGCGGCAGCTATACCTTCGATTTCGTAAGGTATGAAGAAGCTCCCGCCGAGGTCGCACAGAAGGTCATTGCCGAGGCAAAGAACAACGAGGAAGAATAATCCGCCCGTTTTACGCAAAAACCCGAAACTCTAAAAGTGAGGCAAAGAATATGAAAATCAAAAAAAGCTCCGCGGCACGCCGCGTACTTGCAATGCTCGTTATCGCAATGGCGGCATGCATGATCCTTGCTGCCTGCGTCGATGTCGACAGCAGCGGCGATCTGCTCGAAAGCGGGAATGTCAGCCTGAACGAGAGCAGCCGGAATGTCGATTCCAGCTCCGAAGAAGTCACCGGGGCCGAAGGATACACCGCTACTCCGGTCGTCAGGCAGTGTGTCAATATCACACCGGATGTTGTCGCTCTTATCGGCGAATGCGAGGAAGGCTCCGTGATAACCGTTACCGGCGGTAAAGAGGATGTCACGACAGAATCGCGCGGGAACTATTTCATTATTCAGACCGAGCTCAAGAGTAAAAACAACCTTCTGAAGGTAAGCGCCCTTGTCGAGGGCAAAAAGCAATCCGAGGAACGTGAATACGTTGCATACTATAACGCAACAGCGGATACGAGGCTCGACGGCAACAGTGTTTCCGTTGGCGTGAATTCCCGCCTCTTCTTCGATAAAATGCTTGATGATGCTTCCGGCAAGAACCTTTATACCGCTTCCGGCGTTACGGCTATACGCAACTTCGTTTCGGATACCGTCAACGGCTACAACGAACGTGCAAAGGGCCAGGAAGTAGAGATAATTTATGCGCTTATCCCCGATGTAACAACGATCTACCCCGAAATATTCCCGGACGGAGCGGTCGAGCACACCAATACCACCATTTACGATCAGGTGTTGAAGGCGCTGACCGAAACCCGTGCGACCGTTGTCGATATGCGTGCCGTGTTCAATGCGCTTATCGAGCAGAACGATGAAACGCTTGCCGCTTACGGCGGTCTTTACCGTGTGAACGACAGCAACCTCACCGATTATGCGGGTTACCTTACCTATGCCGAGATCATGAAAGCCGTTGCAAAGCGTTTTCCGGATGCGGCTCCCCGCGCTCTCGAGGAATTCGAAAGCCAGAAGGTCACCTCCTTCGGCGGCAACCTTATCAGCTACCGCGGTATCGAAAGCGGCTTGGTTTATGAAGAGCTTACGCTTCTCAAACCGAAGTTCACGCTCAACCTCGGTACAAACGGTGCGGGTTCCTCCACGCTCACCGCGCTTCGCAAGTATATCGACAAGGATAACGGCGATTACGGCTTCTTTATCACCGACAACGATACCGATAATATCAACGGTATCGCCGAAAGATGGCTTATCGATACCGCAAGAACCGATGTTAAGCTTCCCAACGCGATGATCTACCGCGATGAAGGCTCCTATACCTTCTCGGATATCCTTGCGGAACGGTTCGATAAATCCCTGCTCGGCAAGAGCGGCGATTTCATTGTCAACCTTTCCAACAGTATCCTTTACAGGGCGGAGGATAAGAATGTTGTAGATTACATAATCGTCATTCTTTCTGAATCCAATATGGAAAACGCATTCTCGCTCGCCTTCGGGGAATAATCAGGCAAAAACCATACAACGGAATAAATCCGGCTTTCCGCGCATAAAATATAACGATATAAAATACCGGGATGTTTGTGTAATGAAGAGCTTTAAAGTTTGTATCCCATTGTTTCTGGCAGCAGTAATATTGATATGCCCGCTTTGCGGGTATTGCGAAAGCGCGGCTCCCGCACAGGGCGCCGTGCTTTCTGCGCTTTCGGACGGCAACAACGAAACATTTATAACCGCTGCGGAGCTGACACTTGGTCAGAGCGGGGCGGACGGTGTGTATATCGTGTTCCGCAGGAAGGCGGCGGCGTATACCGTTTTTTCATCCGCGGGCGAGGTGCGTGTGGATAACGGGTTCCTCCACAGCCTTGCGCGGCTTCCCGCCGGCTGCGACGAGCAGGGCTTGCGCATTGTTTTCGATTCGGAGACAGAGGTGAGCGAGGCACGCGCCTTTTCCGGCAAGACACCCGAATGGGCGCAGGATTGGCAAAGCAACGACGGCGATGCCGATCTGCTGCTGCTTTCCACACATTCGGATGACGAGCACCTCTTTTTTGCTGGGCTTCTGCCTTACTATGCCGTCGGACGGGGGTATCGCATTCAGGTCGCATATTTCACGAACAACGGCGAAAACCACACGCGTGACCACGAGGTTCTGGATGGGCTTTGGAAGGTCGGCGTGAGAAGGTACCCGGTTTTCGGCGATTTTTCGGACACCTGGGCGGAAAATTACGGCGAGGCGGAGAAGAATCTGAAAGCCGAAGGCTACACCTATTCCTCCGCGGCGGAATACTGCGCCGGACTTTTGCGGCGGTTTCGGCCGCTTGTTGCCGTCGGGCACGATCTCGACGGCGAGTACGGTCACGGTCAGCATTGCCTGAGCTCCGCGGCGCTTTGCGATGCGATTGCCCTCGCGGCGGAGGAGCACGCCGGGGGATATCCGGCGTGGCAGGTGAAGAAGCTTTATCTGCATTTGTACACGCAGAATAGGATACACATGGATTGGGATATCCCGCTTGCGGCGTTCGGCGGCAAAACGGCGTTCGGCGTTTCGCAGGATGGCTTTGCCTGCCACAAATCGCAGCAGTGGACATGGTTTCGCAGGTGGATGTTCGGGCGCAACGGCAGACTTGCAAGGGCATCCGAGATCACCGTATATTCCCCGTGCGATTATGGGCTGTATTACAGTGCCGTCGGTGCGGACGAGATGAAAAACGATATGTTCGAAAACCTTTTCGATTATATCCCCTATACCCGCCTGCGCGGCGCTTTTTCCAAAACGCGCGGCAATACCGTATGTTCCCTCATATAAAAGCATTTTTGGCGGCAGACCTTTGCCGCCTTCTTTTTTGCTTTTTGGCGCAAAAGGTTGACACCGCGCCCGCACTTTGGTAAAATAAACGGGTATGTGAGGTGTAAAAATGTATTCTTCGAAAATGATGATTGTCGTGCGCAAGGATCTGAATATGCGCAAGGGCAAGCTTGCGGCGCAGGCGGGGCACGCCTGTGTGGAGGCGATACTTGCCGCACTGGATAAGGAAAACCGCCTGGGCGATATACGGATGTACGGAACGCATCCGACATTAAAGCCTTCCCGCAAAAGGACGGCGCTCACCGAGTGGTTCGAAAACGGCGTGGCAAAGATCTGCGTTTATGTCAATTCCGAACAGGAGCTTTTGGAGATCGACCGCCGCGCAAAGCAGAAGGGGCTTATTTCCGCGCTGATCACCGATGCGGGCATGACCGAATTTCACGGTGTGCCGACACACACCTGCCTTGCCATAGAACCGGCGTTCCCGCAGGATATCGACCCGATAACCGGCGAACTGCCGCTCTTTTGACGGTTATTTCACAAAAAGCGCTTGCAACAGAGTGCAAAAGGCATTATTCTCTTTTCCGGAGGTGCGGATTTTTGGAAAAAAAGGAAAAGCAGACCTTCCGCGAATGGGCGGAAAACATATGGTATTATTATAAATGGCTCGTGCTGTTTATCGGGCTGATGATCGTTTTTGCGGTGATATGTATCGTGCAGCTCGCGCAGAAGGACGAACCGGATGTCGATGTGATGTTTGTCGGCCCCGGATATTATCTTGATCAGGCATCCAAGGATAATCTCGGAGATTCCTTCGAGCTTATATCGGAGGATTACAACGGCGACGGGAAATTCACACTCAACCTGCTCGATATCACCCTGCCGCAGCTCGAAACCTCCGAGGGCAAGATCAATGTGGATCAATACAACACGGGTCTGAAGCGCTTCGAAGCGGAAATACGCACGTCCGATGCCGCAATATATATACTTGACCGCGAATATTTCGATAAGTGCATGGAGCTTTCGCTGCTCACGCCGATATCTGATGTGATCGACGACGCATATCTCCCGGAAAACATTATCGAAGGCTGCGGAATAACGCTCTCGGAGCTGGATATTTATTCGCTCCCCGGGTTCGATCGCTTCCCGGAGGATGCTGTACTCTGCCTGCGCCGCTCGCCCGAAAAGGATGCTATCGACTACGGAAAAAGCGCTTCCGCGTGGGACGGGAACCGCCGCAGCTTTGTTGCCGCGGTAAAATACAAAAAAGGCAGCAAATAACTCTTGCAAAATATGCCGAAACATGATAAAATAAGATAATCGTAAAATTATCGGAGGATTATTTCCAACATGAGCAACATAGTCAGGAAAAAGAATACGAGGACGATCATCATCTGTGTCGTTCTCAGCGTTTTGCTTCTTGCGGGTTCGGTTTATGTCGTTGTGGATCATCTTGTCCATAAAGGCCGCCCCTGCGATACGTTTACCGATGAAGGCAAAGGCTTTCTCGAAGCATATGCCGCGGCAATCGATAAATCCGTGCGCGAGCTCACTCAGGAAGATATCGACAAGATACAGTTCCTTTCTTTCAGTGTCCCTGTGGAAAATCAGCAGGGTCAGAGCTCCGTTTCGGTAACATACCGTGTCATTATCGGCTATGAAGATGCCGCCAACGCCGTTGCAAAGGGCGAAACGCCTTCCGCCGAATCTATCAAAACCATCAGCGGTTCCGGCGTGTTCCTTACAAACGCAAGCGATATCAACAAGTTCAAAAACCTCCGCGTGCTGCGTTTCTTCGACGAAAACACCGTTTACGAAATGAATACCGCCTGCTACACCAGCCAGTACATGGCATATTACTATAAGCTCAGCGGCAAGAGCTACACCGGCATTTCATTCGACAACCTTATTTCGGTTGCCGCTCTTTCCGGGCTCAAAAATCTCGGTCAGCTTTCGGAGCTCACTTCTCTTGAAGAGCTTTCGCTCCAATACACCGGGCTTAAAACGCTTAAAGGTATCGAAAACTTCAAATCGCTCAAAACGCTCGATATCAGCCATACCAACATTTCCGATATTTCCGCGCTCGCCGGCTGCACCGGGCTCGAAACGCTCAATATAACCGATCTTGTCGGCAAGCAGGATGCAACCGCAGATGAATCCTCTGCTGCGGAAAGCACCGATGAAAGCGGCGATACAAGCGGCGACGAAAGCAAGAAAAAACCCAAAACCGGTATAACCGAGCTCGATGCGATCAAAGGGCTTGTAAACCTTAAAAAGCTTGTCATTTCCGGCAACGCCGTCACCGATATCGGCGATCTTTCCGGGCTCACCTCGCTTGAATACTTCTCTGCAACGGATAACTATATCAGCGATATCTCCGTTATCAAAAACATGAAATCGCTCAAAGAGTTTTCCGTCGCGATGAACAAGGTCACCGACCTCAGTGCCGTCAACGGCTGCGAAAAGCTCGAAAAGCTTTATGCTTACGAAAACGAAATAACCACACTCGGCGATTTTTCCAAGCTTAAAGAGCTTGATACCGTTGCCGTATACAGCAACAAGCTCACCGATATAAGCACCTTGGAAAACTGCACGAAGCTTACCTCCATTGCCGCCTACAAGAACGAAATAACCACGCTCGGCAACCTGAGCAATCTTACCGAGCTCGGCACTATCGACATATACGAAAACAAGCTTGAATCGCTCGAAGCGATTGTCGGCTGCACGAAGCTCACTGCTGTCAATGCCTACAAGAACGAAATAAAGACACTCGGCGATTTTTCCAAGCTTAAAGAGCTCGTAACGCTCAATATTTACGAAAATCACATTTCCGATCTTTCGACTCTCAACGGGCTCGAAAAGCTCGAAACCATCAATGCGCACAGCAACGATCTTACCGGCGAGCTTGATCTTACCGGCTGCAAGGCTCTTACCACCCTTTCGATATACCATGCAAAGGTCGAACACGACCACAAGGATGACGAAAAGAAAGAGGATCATGTAGAGGATAAGTACACCGGCAACCTCGAAAAGCTGGTCATCAAGGGGCTTGAAAAGCTTACGAGTGTCGATGCTCACGGTCAGAAGCTCACGGCGATTCCCGATCTCACCGATTGCAAGGCGCTTGCAACCGTCAACCTTTACGAAAACAAGATTACGGATATTTCCGCAATGAAGGATAATACCGTTGTCACCACGCTCAACCTTTCCGAAAACGAGATCACCGATATCGCGGTACTCAGCGAGCTTAAAAACCTCAAAACGCTCAATGTCGCCGACAACAAGATAGAATCGCTCGATTCCTTCGGCGAAAAGCTTTCTTCCTCCTCCACCTTGAAGCTCACCCTTTCCGGCAACCCGATCACCGCCGAAAAGGTCGATGAATTCAAGAAGAAGTTCACCGGCGTTGCCGTTACCTTCGAGGAAAAGAAGGACGACGAAAAAAAGGACGACAAAACTTCGGACGATACCGCCGATGACACCACCGACGAAACAAGCGGCGATGCGGCGGACGAAAGCAGCGAAGAAAGCAAAGCGGACAACGAGTAAACCGCGCCGTTTCGCAGGCATATAATTGATAAAGAGCGCCGGAGGCACACGGGAATGTGCGCATCCGGCGCTTATTGATAAGGAGGAACAAAACAATGCCCGATATGTTGGTAAAGCTTTACGAGCTTCCCGAAAGCAGGGAGGTATATTCCGCGCTTGCGGAGAAGGGGATAAAGATCATTCGCCCCATGACACCGAATAAGACAAAGGTTGTCGAATGGGTGCGGGAGCATTTCCACGACGGATGGGCGGACGAAATATCCGCCGCGTTCACGAGGCACCCTGTGGGATGCTTTATTGCCTATGATGAGCAGAACAAGAAAATACTCGGATTCGGCGGCTACGATTGCACATATAAGAATTATTTCGGCCCGACCGGTGTGGACGAGCAGGAACGCGGCAGGGGTATCGGCAAAGCCATATTGCTCCGCTGTATGGAGGCAATGCGCGATGAGGGCTATGCCTATGCCATTATAGGCAGCGCCGGACCGGTGCATTATTATGAAAAGTGTCTGGGGGCGACGGTTATCGAAGGCTCTGTCCCCGGAATATACAAGGATCTTATCTGAAAGAAGTGTTTTTGATGAAAAAGTTAAGAGCCGGCATTGTCGGCGCAACGGGGATGGTCGGTCAGAGATTTATCACCCTTATCGAGGATCACCCGTATTTCGAGCTTGCGGCGGTTATCGCAAGCCCATCCTCCGCGGGCAAGCCTTACGGCGAAGCCGTGAAGGGCAGATGGAAGATGAAAACGCCGCTTTCCGCGCGCGTTGCCGCAATGGAGGTTATTGATTCCAACGATATCGATACGATCAGGGGCAAAGTGGATTTCGTTTTTTGCGCAGTGAATATGCCCAAGGCCGATGTGAAGGCGCTTGAAGAGGCATATGCAAAGGCGGAAATTCCCGTTGTTTCCAACAATTCGGCAAACCGCGGCATGGACGATGTCCCCATGCTTATCCCGGAGATAAATTATGCGCACACCGCCGTTATTGCGGCGCAGAAGGCACGCCTCGGAACCAAAAAGGGATTTATCGCCGTCAAACCGAACTGCTCCATACAGAGCTATGTTCCGGCGCTCGAGCCGCTGCGCGGGTTCGGAATAAAGGCCGTTTCGGTCACGACATTCCAGGCGATATCCGGCGCGGGAAAAACCTTCGAAACATTCCCCGAAATTATCGACAATGTTATTCCTTATATCGGCGGCGAGGAGGAAAAGAGCGAACAGGAACCGCTCAAGATCTGGGGCAGCGTGAAGGACGGCCGTATCGTCAATGCGGCGGCGCCTGTCATTTCCGCGCAGTGTATCCGTGTTCCTGTTTCGGACGGTCACCTTGCGACGGTCTCTGTCAGCTTTGAAAGAAAGCCGACACGGGATGAAATACTTTCCGCATGGGATAACTATGTGGGCGAAGCTCAGCGGCTTTCGCTTCCGCACGCTCCGGAAAAGTTTATCACTTATTTCGAAGCGCCCGACCGCCCTCAGACGAAGCTCGACCGCGAGCTTTACGGCGGCATGGGTATTTCCGTGGGCAGGCTGCGCGAGGACAGCATTTTCGATTATAAATTTGTCTGCCTTTCCCACAACACATTGCGCGGCGCGGCAGGCGGAGCGGTGCTTTGCGCCGAACTGCTTTACAAGCAGGGATATCTGTATTGATAAAACAAGCGGCAAAAAACCGGCGGAAAAACCGCCGGTTTTTGTTTTTGCTTATGGATTTTTCTGCCCGAGTGCGGCGCGCAGCGCCCTGATTATCGGCAAGGCAAGCAAAGCCATAAAGAAATTGCTTACACCGTGTATGGCATCAAACGGGAGCCCGGCTATTATCCAGGCGATCATTCCCTTGAAGCTCAGTCCGAACATCAAAGCCTGCATCGGCGCATAAAGCGTTCCGAACAGGAACCCGTGCAGCGCACATACTACCATGTACACCGGGACAGCCTTCCTCGTCGGCATATCCTTCGGCAGCAGCATGACCGCCGCCCAAAGCAATGTCCACAGGTAGGTATAGGGTATCCACCAGAGGCTGAATCCGGCATATATGCCCTGAATAAGGACATAAATGTATATCGGATACAGTGCCTTTGCGCGGAAAACAACCGTATACGCCGTGACAAGCACCGCCAGCATATGAACATTCGGGAGAAATTCAAGCGCAAGCTTTGTTGCGAACATCAAAGCGCCCAAAAGGGGGAATATGCAGATCTCCCTTATCGAAAGCTTAGCCCTTTTCAACCTTGAAGGTGTAGGTCTTGCCCGCCTCTATATCGGTGGAATCAACACCCGTGCTGGCGTATTCATCGCCGATGTAGAATGCCCAGTAGGCTTTGTCGGTGTCGTAATCGACGGTGACGCCGTTTACGGTCTTGACATAAAGCCCGTACTGGCTTTCGTCCCCGGCGATAAGCCCGGCATCGAGCAGAGCTTTGCCGACAGTCTTTTCATCGGTGTGGATGGTAAAGAGCGTTTCCTTGCCCTCGGCATCGACAACCTTGAAGAAAAACTCGGTTTCGCCCTCGCCGATAATGCTTTCATCGGTTTTCGAGGATTCATCCGCAGGCAACGAGCTTTCCGCCGTGCTGCTTTCTGCCTCGGCAATGCTGCTCTCCGCAACGGAGGAGCCGGCTGCCGGGCTTTCGGTTTTGCTCTGTTCATTGCCGTTGCATCCGCAGAAAACTGCGATAACGGCGACAAAACAAAGCAAGAGTGCTGTGATTCTTGCTGTGGTTTTCATTTTTTTCTCCTTTGTTTTTTGTTTATTCAGCCCCGTTTTCGGCGATGGCAAGCCTTGCACAGCAAGCAAGAACTTCCGCCGCACGGGCGATTTCCGAAAGGGAAGGGTAGGTGGGCGCGATACGAAGCATATTGTCGTTCGGGTCGACCCCGTAGGGGAACATTGCGCCTGCGGGCGTGATTATCAGCCCGATATCACGGCACAGCTCGACAGTGCGCTTCGCCGTTCCGTTCGGCAGAACGAGCGTGATAAAGTAACCGCCGTTCGGCTTTGTCCAGTGAACGCCGTGCATTCCCGCAAATTCGCGCTCGAACGCATCGTACACCGCCTGGAATTTCGGGCGGATTATATTCATGTGGACACGCATCTGCGAAACAATATCATCGTAGCAGCGGAACACTTTTGAGTGCCGAAGCTGGTTCATTTTGTCGTGCCCGATGGTCTGTATCTTCATTGCGGCAAGAATGCGCTCGATATTGCGCGGGCTTGCTGCGATACAGGATATACCCGAACCGGGGTAGGTTATCTTGGAGGTGGAGGCAAATTCGAAAAACATATCCTCGTTGCCGTATTTGCGCGCTTCGGAGAATATTTCAAGCACTTCGTCGGGCGTGTCCGTCAGATCGTGGAGGACATATGCGTTGTCCCAGAACACGCGGAAATCCTTTGCCCGCGGGCGGAGTGCGGCGATACGCCGTACCGTTTCATCGGAATAGGAAACTCCCATCGGGTTGGAATACTTCGGTACGCACCAGATACCCTTTATGGTTTCGTCGGATGCGACAAGCGATTCGATCATGTCCATATCGGGGCCGGTTTCATAAAGCGGGATATTTATCATGTTGATCCCGAAATACTCGCATATTGCAAAATGCCTGTCGTAGCCCGGCACGGGGCAGAGAAAGGATATCTTATCGTATTTCGACCAGGGCTTGCAGCCGTCCTCCGTTGGGTGGAGCATTGCGCGGGCGACGGTATCATACATAAGATTAAGGCTGGAATTGCCTCCGACAATGATATGGTCGGAACCGACGCCGAGCATTTCACCCAACAGCCGCTTCATTTCGTTTATGCCGTCCAGACCGCCGTAATTGCGGCAATCACTGCCGGTTTCGGAAAAGCATTCCGCATTGCAGGTGACGGCGGTGAGCAGACGTTCCACCGTGGCGACCTGTTCGGTGCTCGGCTTCCCGCGGGACATATCCAGCTTCAGCCCGAGCGACCGGTAGTCTTCATATCTTTTTTTGAGCTGCTTGTATAATTCAGACATATCGTTAGATCCTCAAAATTCGGCGCTGCCTGCCGTTCTGGGGAACAGCTCGACATCGCGTATGTTGTTCATACCGGTAATATACATGATAAGACGTTCAAACCCGAGCCCGTACCCGGCGTGCTTTACGCCGCCGTAGCGCCGAAGATCGAGGTACCACCAGTAATCCTCCTTCTTCAGCCCGAGCGATTCAAGCCTTGCTTCGAGCACGTCAAGGCGTTCCTCCCTTTGCGAACCGCCGATAAGCTCGCCCACGCCGGGGACAAGCATATCCGCCGCCGCGACGGTTTTTCCGTCGTCGTTAAGGCGCATATAAAAAGCCTTGATATCCTTGGGGTAATCGGTCACGAATACCGGAACGCCGAAAATCCTTTCGGTGAGATAGCGTTCGTGTTCGGTTTGGAGATCGCAGCCCCATTCCACCGGGTATTCGAACTTTTCGCCGCTCTTTTTGAGCATTTCGACCGCCTCGGTATAGCTGACGCGCGCAAAATCGCTTTCGAGCAGGTGTGTGAGTCGGCTTATAAGCTCTTTATCTATAAAGCGGTTGAAGAAATCCATTTCCGCAGGGCAGCGCTCCACGACATAGCGGATAACGTATTTTGTCATTTCCTCCGCAAGATCCATGTAATCCTCGAGATCGGCAAAGGCGATCTCCGGCTCGATCATCCAGAATTCCGCGGCATGGCGCGGTGTGTTGGAATTTTCGGCGCGGAAGGTGGGGCCGAAGGTGTAAACGTTGGAATAGGCAAGGGCAAAGCATTCGGCTTCGAGCTGGCCGGAAACGGTCAGGCTTGTCGGTTTGCCGAAAAAGTCTTTGGAATAGTCGATATTGCCCTTGTCGTCGAGCGGCGGGTTTTGCATATCGAGCGTGGTGACATGGAACATTTCGCCCGCGCCTTCGCAGTCGCTCGCGGTTATGAGCGGGGTGTTGACATAAACAAAGCCCTTATCCGCAAAAAAGCGGTGAATGCCCTGCGCGGCGACAGAACGCACGCGGAAAACGGCGTTGAAGGTATTTGCGCGGGGGCGCAGATGCGCAACGGAACGCAGGAATTCGAAGGAATGCCTTTTGGGCTGGATCGGGTATTCGGGCGTGGACTGCCCCGTGACCTCGATGCTTTCCGCCTTTAATTCAAAGGGCTGCTTTGCACCCGGGGTGAGCACGACTTCGCCCGTGGCGATAACGGATGCCGGTATGTTCAGCTTTGCGATCTCCTTATAATTGGAAAGCCGGTCGCTTTCGAAAACGACCTGCATATTGGAAAAGCAGCTGCCGTCGTTCAGTTCGATAAAGCCGAACGCGTTGGAGGAGCGGATAGTCCTTACCCAGCCGCCGAGCCGTACGGTTTTGCCGCCAAAGCTTTCCGGGCTTGCAAAAATATCGGTTATCCTTGTGAGTGTGGATTTTATTGCCATGATTTTCACCTCTCGGGTTATTACTACATTCTACACCGACCCATTATATCACCCTTTTTGCGCTAATGCAAGAGCTTTTCGAGCCTATGCACAAAAATGCAAGAACAAGCGCGCAAAATTTCATTCGCGTGCCTGCGCACCGGGCGCAAAAAACTGTTGCAAACCCGTGCCGAATTATGGTAGAATATACGCGCTTGTGATCATTATATTCCGAAAGGGCGGTTTTGTGCATGACGCTTGAGCAGCTTCTTCCCGGAGCTCCCGGCTGTATGGCGGGGAAGAAAGGGATCATATTCGATTTCGACGGAACACTTGTGGATTCCATGCGGTTCTGGGATATGTATACCGATAAGGATTATTCCTTCCGCGCGGCTTTCATGAAGGAAAAGTACGATACCTGCGTTACGCCCAAGCCCGGAGCGCGGGAGCTTTTGGCGCTTCTGCGCGAAAACGGTGTTCCCGTCTGCATAGCGACATCTACGCCCCGCCGGGTCTCGCAGGGGTTTTTCGAAAGGTTCCCGCTGGACGGGCTTGTTGATTTTTATATTTCGAGCGCCGATGTCGGTGCGGATAAATGCGAATCCCCGGCGATATACTTTGCAGCCGCGGAACGGCTGGGGCTTGCCCGGGAGGAATGCGTCGTTTTCGAGGACCTTCCTTCCTCCGCGCGCATGGCGAAGAAGGGCGGGTTCACCGTTGTCGCCGTATATGACGAATCGAGCCGCAGCGCCGAGCAGGCGCTCGCGCAGGAGTGCGACGGATACATTCATTCGCTCTGCGAGCTTGTGCCGTAATTAAAAAATGCGCCGTGCCAACCTGCACGGCGCATTCTGCATTTTTATATCAAAGGTAAACGGTTTTGTCCTCCTCTGCGGAGCGGTATATCGCAAGGATGGCATCCACCGCCCGGCGCCCGTCGGCAATGCCGGAAAGCGGCTTGCCGCCGCTGCGGAGCGCGCGCAGCATATCCGCGATCTGGCGGATATGGCCGTCCGTGGAGATCGCCGTCGGCGTGGAATAACCGCCCGCAAGCGCAGGCTGAACGGCAATGTCCTCGTTGATCGCGTTGTCCTTTATATCCCAGCGGACAATGGAGGCTTCTTCAAGCGCTATGCTGCCTTTGTCGCCGTTGAGCTCCAAACGGCGCGGGTAGCCCGGATAAACGGATGTCGTAGCACGGATGACACCCGTCGCACCGTTTTTGTATTCGACCACGGCGGCAAGAGTATCCTCCACCTCGATATTGCGGACAAGCGTTTTCGATACCGCCTTTACGCATTTGATATCCCCGGCGAGATAAAGCAGAAGATCGACCCCGTGTATGCCCTGGTTCATAAGTGCGCCGCCGCCGTCGATCCGTTTTGTGCCGCGCCAGCTTCCGCTGTCGTAATATTCCTGCGAACGATGGTATTTCATGTAAATGTCGGCACAGACAAGCCTTCCCAAAAGCCCTTCATCAAGCGCTTTTTTGGTCATTTCCACCGCGCGGGAAAAGCGATTCTGCGAAATGACGGATACCGTCACCCCGCTTTCGCAGCATATCTTCTCGATTGTGTCGAGCTGTTCCTTGCTGATAGCAAGCGGCTTTTCGCATATAATGTTCTTGCCGGCTTTTGCCGCCGCGACAACGGACATATGGTGGTACCCGCTCGGGGTACAAATGCAGACAACATCTATATCCTTGCAGGCAAGCAGTTCCTCTTCGTTTCGGAAAGCTTTTGTGCCGTGGCGCCGTGCGAACTTTTCCGCCGCATCGTAAACAACGTCGCAAACGCCGATAAGCTCGGCTTCCGCGGACAGTTCAAGCACCGCATTGGCATGAAAATCGGCTATGACACCGCATCCGATAATGCCGAATCCGTATTTTTTCAAAATAAATATGCCTCCTTACGCAAAAAGCAAGCGAAACTGCTGAAATACTTTCCTGCCATTTTAGCAAATCCGGGGCGCTTTGTCAAGAAAACATAAATGTGCTGAATGCAAAAACGACTATTGACTTTATTTCGCTAATGAGTTAAAATACATACATCATATGAGTATACTCAATTGAAAAGGAGATCGTTTCTATGCCTCGTATCTATAATTTTTCCGCAGGGCCTTCCATGCTCCCGCTCTCTGTGCTCGAAAGAGCCGCTTCGGAGATGACCGATTACAAGGGAAGCGGTATGTCCGTTATGGAAATGAGCCACCGTACACCCATATATCAGGAGATAATTTCGGCGGCAGAGAGCAATCTCCGCAAGCTTATGAATATCCCGGATAATTATAAGGTCCTTTTCCTTCAGGGCGGCGCGACAACGCAGTTTTCCGCAGTTCCGCTCAATCTGATGAACGGCAGCCGCAAGGCGGATTACATAGTCAGCGGCCAGTTTTCCGGCAAAGCGGCAAAGGAAGCCGCGAAGTACGGCGAAGTAAACGTGCTTGCCACCTCTGCCGACCGCAACTTCTGCTATGTTCCGTATGTGGATACCTTCGATGCGGATGCCGATTATGTCCATATCTGCTACAACAACACGATATTCGGCACCACCTACAATTACATACCCGCAACGGGCGATATCCCGCTCGTGGCGGATATGTCCTCGTTTATCCTTTCCCGCCCGATCGATGTTTCGAAATTCGCTTTGATATATGCCGGCGCACAGAAAAACATGGGCCCTGCGGGGATGACACTTGTCATTATCCGCGACGACCTTGTCGGCAACGCGCGCGAGGAAACCCCCGTTATGCTCGATTACAAGCCCCAGGTCGAAAACGGCTCGATGTACAACACGCCGCCCACATATTCCATATATATGTCCGGGCTTATCTACGAATGGCTGCTCGAAACCGGCGGTCTGGAGGAACGCGAAAGGATCAATATCCGCAAGGCTGCTCTGCTTTACGATTATCTCGACGGCAGCAAGCTTTTCCATGCAACGGCGGATAAGGAATTCCGTTCGCTCATGAACGTATGCTTTGTCACCGGAGATGCGGAAAAGGATAAAGCCTTCTGCTCCGCTGCGGCAAAGGCGGGATTTGTCAATATCAAGGGTCACCGTTCAGTCGGCGGTATGCGCGCATCTATCTACAACGCCATGCCGGTCGAGGGTGTCGAAAAGCTGGTAGACTTCATGAATAAATACGAAAAGGAAAACGCCTGAAATGATCAACATAAAGCTTTATAATAAGATCAGCAAGCACGGTCTGGATGTATTCGACAGCAAACGCTACAACGTTTCCGAAGCTGCGGAAGAGCCCTGCGGTGTTATGGTCAGGAGCGCATCGCTCCACGACGAAAAATTCGGCGGCGAGCTGCTCGCTATCGCCCGTGCGGGCGCCGGCGTAAACAATATCCCGGTGGATGAATGCAGCAAGCAGGGCATTGTCGTGTTCAACACTCCCGGTGCGAACGCAAACGGTGTCAAGGAGCTTGCCGTCGCATCGCTTCTGCTTGCCTCGCGTGATATCGTGGGCGGTATCGAATGGGCAAAGAGCCTTAAAGGTCAGGAGGATGTCGCAAAGCTTGTCGAAAAGGGCAAGAGCCGCTTTGCCGGCCCGGAGCTTATGGGCAAAACGCTTGGCGTTATCGGCTTGGGCGCGATCGGCGGCATGGTCGCAAACGTTGCGTATGCGCTCGGAATGAACGTTGTCGGCTGCGATCCTTATATCACCGTCAAAAACGCATGGTCGCTTTCGCGCGCGGTGCGCAAGGCGGATGATTACGACAGCATCTATGCGGAAAGCGATTATATCACATACCACGTTCCCGCCGTTGCGGCGACAAAGGGCATGATCAACGCCGAAGCTATCGCAAAAATGAAGGACGGCGTACGTATTATAAACCTTTCCCGCGGGGAGCTTTGCAATGTCCCCGATCTTATCGCTGCGCTCGAAAGCGGCAAGGTCGCCTCGTATGTGACCGATTTCCCCTGCGACGAGCTTTTGGGTGTCCCCCACGCCGTGTGCATACCTCACCTTGGTGCTTCCACGCCCGAATCGGAGGATAACTGTGCCGTTATGGCGGCGGAGCAGCTTGTGGATTACCTCGAAACCGGCAATATCCGCAACAGCGTCAATTATCCGGAAATCGTTCTTCCGCGCGGCGCGAAGAACCGAGTTGTCGTGCTGCACGAAAATATTCCGAATATGCTTTCCCAGATTTCCGGTGTTCTTTCCGCCGACAGGATCAATATCGAAACGCTCCTTTCGCAGTCCAAGGGCGCGAACGCCGTTTCGCTTTTCGATACCGATAACGATGTCACCCCCGCCATTCTCGAAGAGATAAGCGGTATCGCGGGCGTTGTCCGCGCAAGGGCCATTTCCGCCGACCGTGACGGGGAATAAAGAAATGAAGCGGAAGGGAATGGCAATACTCGTGACAGCTTTAATATCACTTTCCGCGATGTTTTCCTGTGCCGGGGGCGGCACGGAGCAGACATCCGCAAACACATCACAAACAGTTCAGAAGCAGGAACCCGCAATAGACGGCACCTTGCTTAAAGATTTCACCGTTGTATACCCGGACACCGCCGAAACAGCCAAATACCGTTTTGCGGCGGAAGCGTTTTGCTCCGGGGTGCGCAGCGCCTTCGGCGTGGAGCTTCGCTGCAGGCTTATCACCGAAACGCCCGCAAAGCACGAGATCGTTATCGGCAGAAGCGAGCTTCGCCCCGAAGCGCCGAAAACGGAATGCGATTACGGCTTCGACAAAAGCAGCGTTACCGTTCGCGGCGGCAATGTTTATATCGACGGAGCACACGCCTCCGGCTGTTATCAGGGCGCCAAGGAGCTTTTGAAGCGCCTTTCGGATTCCGCGGACGGAACCATTCCGGCTTGCGAATTTGCCGCCGAGGGCAGGGTGATAAAGCTTGCCTGTGTGGGCGACAGTATCACGGAGGGTACCAATTCCTCCGACCGCGAAAACAAAACCTACCCGATATACCTGCAGGAAATGCTCGGGCCGGATTATTACGTGCTCAATGCCGGGCTTTCGGGCTATTCCACCTGCATGACGGATACCTATGCATATTGGAAGTGTCAACAATACGCCGATGCGCGTTCGCTTTGCCCGGATGTTATTATATACAACCTCGGCACGAACGACTGCAATCCTTCGCAACCGGAAAAGAATTGGGAAGGCACGGGCAGGGAAGAGCTGTTCACGAAAAGTGCCCACGCCTTGATCGACACGTTTCTTTCCGTAAACCCGGATGTGCAGATATATATCTGCATTCCGACCTCGCTGTTCAAGGTCGGGGACGACGGCTGGAACGCCGTAGCGTGGCAGGCGCTGAACGAAAAGCATTCCGTTCCGCTGTGCAAAAAGCTGGCAGCCGATTACGGCTTCCCGACTATCGACCTTTATTCCTGGTCGAAGCAGCATCCGGAGGTGTTTACCGACGGGCTTCACCCCAGGGATGAAACATACCGCGATTACGCCGCCTTTGTGTACGACAGCATAAAGGACACCGTCAAAAAATGACCGCAACAAAAAATACCGGAAGCTGCTTCCGGTATTTTTCTTTTATATGTGTCCGCCTGTTATACGCCCGAGTAAGCGGAAAATCCGCCGTCGATCGGTACGGTTATCCCGGTGACAAAGCCCGAAGCGGCTTCGTCGATCAGCCAATCGACAGTGCCGAGCAGCTCATCCGGGCTGCCGAACCTGCCCATGGGGGTGGACCTGAGTATCTTCCCGGTGCGCGCGGTGGGGTTGCCGTTTTCGTCGAACAGAAGCGCCCTGTTCTGGTTGGTTACAAAGAAACCCGGCGCAATGGCGTTCACGCGGATGCCTTCCTTTGCGAAATGCACCGCGAGCCAGGAGGTGAAATTGCTTACCGCTGCCTTTGCCGCGGAATACGCGGGTATCTTTGTGAGCGGGCGGTATGCGTTCATGGAGGAAATATTGAGCACACAGCAGCCTTCGCGGCCGAGCATATCCTTCATGAATACCTGGCTGGGGAGCAGAACGCCTTTGAGATTGAGGTCAAAGACGAAATCGAACCCCTTTTCCTCGATATTGAAGAAGGTGGTCTCGTCTGCGGCATTTTCGTCGCCCGCGGTGTATTCCTCGTGCGCGGTGGTGCAGCGCGGGTTGTTGCCGCCGGCACCGTTAATAAGTATATCGCACCTTCCGAGTTCCGCGACAACGCGTTCGTGAACCGATTCTATGCTTTCGCGGTCGAGCACGTTGCATTTGTATGCCTTTGCGATACCGCCTGCGGCGTTGATCCGGTCGGCGACCGCCTGCGCAGCCGCTTCGTTAAGGTCGAGCAGGGCGATCCTGTTGCCCTTTGCCGCAAGATGCTCCGAAAATCCGGCGCAAAGCACGCCGCCGGCGCCTGTAATAACTATTGTCTTCATCGTTTACCTTCCGTTTTTTCGATAGCTTCGAACAATCCGTAAATGTAGGTGGCACCGAGCGCGCGGTCGTAAAGTCCGTAGCCGTACCTGCCCTTTTCGCCCCAGATCATTCTGCCGTGGTCCGGGCGGACATAACCGTCGAACCCGTTATCCACCAGTGCGCGGACAATGCCGTACATATCCAGCGACCCGCATTCGGTGGGGTGGCCGACCTCGTAAAAGCACTTTTCGCCGGTAAAGCGTATATTGCGCAGGTGCACGAAATGTATGCGCGGTGCAAAGCAGTTCACCATGTCGATCAGATCGTTATTCGGATCTGCGCCGAGTGAGCCGGTGCATAGCGTGAGCCCGTTGTGTACATCCGGAACAATATCCAGAAACCTTTGCAGGTTCTGCTTGTTCGTAATAATACGGGGCAGCCCGAACATACTCCAGGGCGGATCGTCCGGGTGGATCGCCATCTTTATGCCGGATTCGGCGGCGACGGGAACGACCGCCTTCAAAAATTCGGTCAGGTTTGCCCAAAGCCCTTCCTCGCCGAGCTTTTGGTAGGCGTTTATAAGGCCTTTAAGCTCGTCGCGGGTGTAGCTCGCATCCCAGCCGGGGAGCGAAAGCTCGCTTTTCAGCGGATCCATGGCGCGCACGGTGGCATCGTCGTATGCAAGGCTGTTGCAGCCGTCCGGGTGTCTGTGCTCGAGCTCGCTGCGGAGCCAATCGAATACCGGCATGAAGTTGTAGCAAACGCATTTTACGCCGGCTTTGCCCAGCCTGCGGATATTTTCGCAGTAGTTTTCGATCAGTTCGGGGGCTTTTTCGGTTCCGAGCTTGATATCCTCCGGCACGGGAACGCTTTCCACGACCTCGAATTCAAGCCCGTTTTCGGCGGCAAGAGATTTGATATGCGCAATGCTTTCGTTGCTCCATACTCCGCCGGGACGTACATCGTATACGGCGGAAACAATGCCTGTCATCCCGGGGATCTGCCGGATCTTTTCAAGCGTGACAGGATCGCTTTCGCCGTACCAGCGAAATGTCATTTTCATAAGCATGTTTCCTTTTGGTTATATGTCAGACTCTGCGGGAGGATATCTCGTCGGTCAGTTCGGCGATGAAATCGTCGAGCGCCTTCGTGCCGAGATCGCCCTTTTTGTAGCTGTTTACGGTTATACTGCCGTCTGCGACCTCTTTATCGCCGATAACAAGTGCATAAGGCACCTTCATCAGCTTGTGCTCGCGGAGCTTGTAGCCGATCTTTTCGTTGCGGTTGTCGATATCGGCGCGTATGCCGAGCGCATTGAGGCGCGCGAGTATCTGTTCGCCGTATTCCTTTGCACGGTCGGTTATCGGGAGTATGACAACCTGCTTCGGTGCGAGCCATGTCGGGAACGCGCCGGCAAAATGTTCGGTGATAACGCCGATAAATCGTTCGATAGAGCCGAACACCACGCGGTGGATCATAACCGGGCGGTGCTTTTCGCCGTCGGCACCGGTGTATTCAAGCTCGAACCTTTCGGGAAGCTGGAAGTCGAGCTGTATCGTGCCGCACTGCCAGGTTCTTCCGAGGCAATCCTTAATATGGAAATCGAGCTTGGGACCGTAGAATGCGCCGTCTCCCTCGTTTATGATATAATCCTTGCCCATTTCGGTGATGGCACCTTTGAGCGTTTCCTCCGCGAAGCTCCAATCGGCATCGTCGCCCATGTGATCCTCCGGCATGGTGGAAAGCTCTATCTGATATTCGAGCCCGAAGAGGGAATATACCTCATCGAAAAGCCGCACGGTGTTTTCGATCTCGTCCTTCATCTGGTCGCGCGTCATGAATATGTGCGCATCATCCTGAGTGAAGCAGCGCACGCGGAACAGCCCGTGGAGCGCGCCCGAAAGCTCGTGGCGGTGAACAAGCCCGAGCTCGCCCACACGCAGGGGAAGATCGCGGTAGGAATGCATTTCGGATTTGTAAACAAGCATTCCGCCGGGGCAGTTCATCGGCTTGATGGCATAATCCTCGCCGTCGATAACGGTGGTGTACATATTCTTCTTGTAATGTGCCCAATGCCCGCTTCTTTCCCAAAGAGCGCGGTTGAGTATCATCGGTGTGGAAACCTCGACATAGCCGTACTTTTTATGGATTTCGCGCCAGTATTCGATAAGCTGGTTTTTGAGTATCATACCGTTGGGAAGGAAGAAGGGGAACCCCGGGCCTTCGTCAAGCAGCATAAACAGACCGAGCTCCTTGCCGAGCTTGCGGTGATCGCGCTTTTTCGCTTCTTCGAGCATGGTTACGTATTCTTCGAGCTCCTCCTTTGTTTTGAAGGCGGTGCCGTAGATACGCTGGAGCATTTTGTTGCTGCTGTCGCCGCGCCAATAAGCGCCGGTGACGTTCAAAAGCTTGAAAGCTTTTACCTTTTTCGTATAGCTCACATGGGGGCCGGCGCAAAGATCGGTGAATTCGCCCTGCTTGTAAAAGGAAATCTCCTCGCCCTCGGGGAGCTCGTTTATAAGCTCGGTCTTATAGGGTTCATCCTTCATAAGCTCCAGAGCTTCGGCGCGCGGAAGAACGAAGCGTTCGATCTTGAGATTTTCCTTTACGATCTTCTGCATTTCCTTTTCGATCGTTTCGAGCGTTTCGGGAGTGAAAACGACAGGGCTGTCCATATCGTAATAAAAGCCGTTTTCGATCGCCGGTCCGATCGCCAGTTTTGTTTCCGGGTAAAGACGCTTTACCGCCTGCGCGAGAATGTGCGCCGCGGAATGGCGTATCGTTTGAAGCTCGTTTGCTTCGTTAATATCCATAGCGGTTCCTCTTTCCTTGGATTTCGTTTCGATAACAAAATATATAATAAACTTATTTTATTCGTCTGTCAATAGCTGTTTGGCTCGCGCTGCGGCGCCGAACGAGGGTGCGAGTTTACTTTTTACAAACTGCACTCTTGCATCGGTTTTTCTGCGCAGCAGATCAAACGCAAGCGGGTCGTTCAATATCCCACCCGCAAGGGCGACACTGTACCCGCCTCCGAAATAAGCGCCGGCACGGCAAATCATCCCCGCAATATATTCCATATTATCGTTGATGATCCTCACGGCATTTTGATCTCCCGAATGCGCGGCGGAAAAAACCGTGGGCGCAATTGCGGCTATTTCGTTTTTCGTGAGCCGGAGCATTTTATCCAGCGCGGCGACAAAATCCGCGCCGAAGCGTTCGTGCAGCAGTGCTTCGAGCCGCCCTTCGGCTTCGCGGCCGTCCGCCGTGCGCAGCGCATGGGCGAGCGCCGCCCTGCCGATCTCATATCCGTTTCCGATAAGGTCAAATGCTCCGTATCCGCCGATCCGGTAAATGTCCCTGCCTTTTTTGACAAAGCAGCTGCTTCCCGTGCCGCAGATAATGCTTACTCCGTCGCAAAATGGGAACGCGCCGTAAAGCACGTTTATTCCGTCGTGCAGGGCAAGCGTTTTTGCGCTCGGAAGCACGTCGCGCAGCGCGTTTCCGAGCAGCGCCGCGTTATCCCCCGATGAGGCACCCGCAATACCGGCGAACGCCGCATCGACAAGGCGCGGTTCGACCCCCGCCTTGCCGCAAAGCGCGTTCACGCCGCGCTTTATCAGCGCGGCTGCGTTTTCAATACCGATATCGTTCGGGTTGGAACGGCTGTCGTAATACCGTGCGAGCTCGTTAAGCTCGCCGTCGCAGAGCAGAAAATCGGTTTTGCTGCCCCCGCCGTCGATCCCGATAAGCAGCATTTATTTACCGCCTTTTTCAAGGAGCACTTTAATCTCGTTAAGAGTCTCAAGCGTTTTTTCCTCCACCGTCGGTTCGGCGGGCGCTTCCTCTGCGGGGGCTTCCTCCTCTTCCTTCTTGCGAAGAGATTCCATCTTTTCCTTGCTCTTTATAATAATACGGAGCACGGTAAATACCGAAAGAGCTATAAGGAGAAAATCGATAACGGATTGGAGAAAGCTGCCGTAAGTAAGTATCGCGTAGCCCGCAGCCTTTGCTTCCGCAGCTGTTGCGGGGAGCGCGTCGGCGGCGGTAACGCCTTCGGGATACTTCATTACGGCATAAAGCTCCGCGAGGTTCACCTTGCCGGTGAGCAGCGAGATCAGCGGGGTGATTATGTCGGCAACGAGCGAGGAAACTATCTTCCCGAACGCTCCGCCGATCACAACGCCGACCGCCATGTCAAGTATGTTGCCCTTGGCGATAAACTTTTTGAAATCGCTGAAAAATGTGCTTTTCATTTTCGAACTCCGTTTTCTTGAATTCCCGTCATATAGCCGCGTTGAGCTTTTCGAGCAGTGCATTTACATCCTGACCGTGCGCGCTGCAGGCTTCGGCAATGCTTTCCCCGCGGGACATGGGGCACCCGAGGCAATGCATTCCGATATCAAGAAAATACTGCGCGAGCTGGGGGTGTTCGTCAAGTACCTTGCCGACGAGCATATCAGCCGTTATCTTCATCGTTGTCACTCCTTTCCTCCGTGATCGCGCCCGCGGGCTTTTTTGCCCTGCGGCGCAAAACGAAAAATAATAATATCTGTGCCGGCAGTACGAAAAATACTGCAAAAGCAAGCGAAACAAGCAGATTCGCGGGTACTGGGACACCGTATCCGAAAATCGAATGACCGGGCTTTGTGAATATCAAAGCCGCAATCAGCACCGCCGCGCAAAGCCCGCACAGCCACAGCAGGCGGCTGCCGAAGCGCTTTTGGGCGATAACTCCGTCGCACTCGCATACCGAACCGGCGTGCAGGAACAGCGTGAGCGTAAGTGCGATCAGCGAACAGGTATAGCTGTGCGTGACGGCGAAGCAGCAAAACAGCATAACGCCGGCAAGCACCGAAAACACAAGCGAATACAGCAATATCACGCGCGACTGGCGCGGCGAATGCTTTTCGCGCAGGTTTTTGATATTCTGCGGTTCAAACGCAAGCGCGGCGGCAAAAGCCGCGTTGCAGATCAGCCCGCCGAACAGCACATCCTGTGCCCGGAACACAGGCGTACCGAACACCGAGACACCGAGTATCTGTGCGATAAACATCATGACCATGCCGGAAAATATATATGCGGCGACGGAGCGTATCCTCCGGCAGACCGTTTTTGCGCCGCGTATGCCGTCCGCAAGCAGATTTATGCCGCTGCCGAGCATGAGCATATCCGCAGATTGACGGAGCGTATCACAGGAATCCTCCGGCACGACCGAAACATCCGAATGCTTCATCAGCGGGAGCTCGGTCAGCCTTTCGGCGGAGGCAAGCACTGTTTTTCCGTTTTCGCGGCGGATGTTCAGCACATCCAGCCATTCGTCATCGTCTATATTAAGGAACAGCCGGTAATACGGCGTGTTGGCGATCACAAGCCCGCGGCTGCACGATCTCAGCTGCGTGGCGGTGATTATCTGGCTTTCGTCGGTTATGATCCCGGCGCTTTTTGCCGAGTTGAGTGCGGGGTAATAGGCATCGGTCGAGCTGACGACGGTTTCTATCCCCGCCGCTTCGCAATTGTACACCGCTTCGGCAACGCCCGGGTCAAGCGAGCTGCTGAACGAAACAAAGCCCTTGAATATAAGCCTCTGTTCGGAATCGATATCACGCAGCGCGGTCGCTTCGGTCTCGCCCACGGCGACAGCCTGCAATATTGCGTTTGTCCTTGCGGAATCGAGCACGGCGTTGAGTATCTTTTTCCGCGTGAAATCGCTTAATTTGTAATCCGTACCGTCCAGCGAATAGCCGACACACCGCGAAAGAACGTTTTCGGGCGAGCCGCGGAGTATGACCGTGTTTTTTCCGCCGCGCAGCGCCATTATCCGCGAAACCTCGCCGGATATCGCATATTCCGCATCCATGCGTATATAGCGATCGCCTATGTCGCCGATCGTCTTGCCCCATTCGCCGAAATAATCGACTATTGCGTTGTCGGTGGGTGTGCCTATGTATTCCGGCATCCCGTGGCGGAGCTTCTTTTCGGCAGCGGTCACCTTGCGTGCATCCGAGCAGGCGAGCATCAGCGTGAGAAGCTCGAGCGCATCCTCATCCGGGCGCTTTTCGCGGTCGTAATTTCTGCCGGAAAAATACATTCCGGTAAGCGCGATCCGCTTCGGCGGGAAGGCAAGGTTTTTGCCGCACATAATTGTATCGACCTGTGCAAGATCCGATATTTTGGAATAATTCTTTATGATTATGCCGTATTCCGCCGTTTTGCGCACACCGAACCCGAGCGAGGAGGAGCACAGCGAAACCAGCCCGTCGCAAAGCGAGGAGGCGGTGATAAGCAGCGCGGGGATAAAGCTTTCGGTTATGTCGGAGCCTGTCATTATTCCGACCATGAGCAGCGCAAAGCAGGCGGCTGCGGAGGACACGGAAAGCAGCTTGGAAAGCTTCTGCACACCCAGGAGTATTCCGGGGATATAAGCCTTGCCGTTGTCGCTTATCCGCCTTGTGAGTGTGTCGCGCCCGGTACGGCAGACTATCGCCGTGCAGTGCCCGGATGTGACAATGCTTCCCGCATAAACCATGTTCGCACAGACCGATTCGGGGCCTCCCCGTGCGATATAGCGCCCATCCTTTTTTGCGGGTGCTTCCGCTCCGCTCACATGGGTTTCCATCACCTCAAGCCCGATATCATCCACGATCCTGCAATCGGCGGGAACCATAACACCCTCTTCAAGCAATATCAGATCGCCGGGAACAAGCCCGCGGCTGTCGGTTACAAAGGGCGCGCCGTTGCGTATTACCTGCGCTTTCAGCGATGAATACCGCTTCGGCAGCCGCAGCGCAAGATTTGCACGGTAGGCAAGAAAGGCATTCAGGATGATTATCATCAGCGATGCTATCGCCGTTACAAGATAAACATACCGCTGCGGTTCAAAGGCGAACATCATCGCCGAGCACAGCGCAAGGAATATGCCCGTCATTCCGCGGAACTGATTTTTCAGGCTGTCGCGGAAGGAAAGAGCAAAATCACTGCGGATATCGTTTGTTCCGAACATCCGCCGCGCCTTGCGCACCTGCTTTTCGGTCTTGCCGAAGGCAAGGTCGCTTTCAAGCGCCTCCGCGACCTCCGTCGGCTGCATTTCCTCCGGCGAAAAGGCGCTTTCACCGTTGCCGTAAACGGTGTGTATCTTCAGTTTTCCGTTTCGGTTTTCAGCCATAAAGCAAACTTCCTGTTTATTCGGTTTCTATCACTTCTTTGCCGTCTGAAACGCGGGCGCGTACCTTCGTTACGCCGTCGCGGTAGGAGGCGACGATCTTCGAGGCGATCGGATCCTCCAGTTCGGTCTGTATGAGCCGGCGGAGGTTGCGTGCTCCGTACTTTTCGGAAAATCCCTTTTCGGCGATATATCCGACCGTATCCTCGCCGTATTCGAGGGCAATGCCCTTTTCGGCAAGCACCCCGGCGAGATCGCCGAGCATTATGCGGCATATCGCACGGAAATTATCCTTTGTGAGCCGGTTGAAAACGATTATTTCGTCCACTCGGTTGATAAATTCGGGGCGCAGAAAGCCTTCGAGCGCCTTCATTACCCGCGTGTGTTCGTTGCCCCTTACGCTTTCGCCGAACCCCGCCACCGTGCCGGATTCGTTGCTCCCCGCGTTCGTCGTCATGACTATCACGGTGCTTTCGAAGCTGACCTCCTTGCCGTGCGCATCGGTTATGCGCCCGTCATCGAGTATCTGTAAAAGTATATTCATTACGTCGGGGTGGGCTTTTTCTATTTCGTCAAAAAGCACGACGGTATACGGCTTGCGCCGTATCTTTTCGGTGAGCTGCCCTGCATCGTCGTAACCGACATATCCGGGGGGCGAACCGATAATGCGCGAAACGGAATGCTTTTCCATAAACTCGCTCATATCGAGACGTATAAGCGATTCCGGCGAATCGAAAAGATAATTCGCAAGCACCTTTACAAGCTCGGTCTTGCCCACGCCGGTACTGCCGGCGAAAATAAAGGATACCGGCTTTTTTTTGTAGGATATCCCCGCGCGGGAGCGCTTTATCGCCCTCGCAACGGCATCGACCGCCTCGTCCTGACCGACAATGCGCTTTTTTATCTCCGATTCCAGCCTGTCGATACGGTTGAATTCGCTTTCGGTTATGCTGCTTGCGGGAACACCTGTCCAAACCTCGATCACCCGTGCGATCTCATCGTCCGTGAGCTCGATCTTATCTCTTTGTGCGGAAAGCTCGTCAAACCGGTTCTGCTTTTGCAAAACCGCGGTTTTCAGGTCGGCAATGCGGCGGTAATCATCCTCGTTCGGCTCGGTCTTTCCTTCCAGAGCTTCCAGCTCCGTGCGCGCCGATTTGAGATCCTCGCCCACGGCGTTAAGCTCGTTTATGACCTCCGAATGCATCGCCTGATGCGAGCAGGCTTCGTCCATAAGGTCGATAGCCTTATCCGGAAGAAAGCGATCGGTTATATAACGCTCCGAAAGCGTGACTATCCTGCGGATGAGCCTGTCGGGTATTTTTATACCGTGGTGCTGTTCGTAATATTTCTTTATGCCGGAAAGTACTTTTACCGTGTCGTCCACGGAGGGTTCGTTCACCGTTACGGGCTGGAACCTGCGTTCGAGCGCGGCATCCTTTTCGATATACTGGCGGTATTCCGAAAGCGTCGTCGCGCCGATAAGCTGTATTTCCCCGCGGGAAAGTGCCGGCTTTAAGATATTTGCGGCGTTCATGCCGCCTTCTGCATTACCTGCGCCGACAATGGAATGTACCTCGTCGATAACAAGTATGGCGTTTCCGCTCTTTTTTGTCTCATCGATAAGCCCCTTCATGCGGTTTTCGAACTGGCCGCGGAACTGTGTCCCGGCTACCATTGCCGTCATGTCCACAAGGTATATTTCCTTGCCGCGCAGCTTGTAGGGCACATCGCCGGAAGCGATCCTCTGTGCGAGCGCTTCCGCAACGGCGGTTTTGCCCACACCCGGTTCGCCTATAAGGCAGGGGTTGTTCTTCTGGCGGCGGGTGAGTATCTGTATAACGCGTTCCAGCTCCTTTTCGCGCCCGATAACGTTGTCCAGCTTTCCTTCGCGCGCGCGCTCCGTGAGACAAATGCAGAAATCCTGCAAATAGCTCGTTCCGCGGCGCTTCTGCTTTTTTTCCGCCTTGGTGTCACCGGTTTCTTCCTGCACCGGGGCGTTCTTGCCCCCGAAGAAGGATCCGAGGTCGATGGAGGGCGCACGGCCGTTTTTATCGTCGTCGTCGTCATCCTGCGCCATGGGCATAAGCCCGGACATGCCCTCCGAAAGCGCGTCGATATCCTCCTGACTCATATTCATCTGGTTTATGATATCATCTATCGGCTTTATCCCGAGCTCCTGCGCGCATTTGATGCAGAAGCCCTCGCTTGTGATCTTTCCGCCCTCGTTCTTCTGAACGAAAATTATCGCCGGGCGGATATGGCAGCGTGAACATTTTCTGAATTCCATTTAGTGTGAGCACCTCTTATTGTCTGCGGAAACTGAGTTTGTATTTCCCCTTGAAATCCTTGAAATAATACATAATAAGCGCGAACACCATCACGCACAGCATGATTACGGCGAGCACCGGATCAAGCGTGCCGTTGCCGCGGACAAGTATCCTTGTCATCGAGCAGAGAAATATGATGACCGTTGCCGCCTTGCCGTACCAGTGCGAGGGTTCGACCGTCTTTTGCGTGCGCATTATCAGAAGCGCCCCGCAAAGCATTGCGAGCTCCTTTATAACGAGCGGTATGAGCAGCATCAGAAACACCCTGTTGTCCACGGTGAAGCAGACGGCGGCGGCAAGCTGCATCAGCTTATCCGCAAGCGGGTCGAGTATTTTTCCGAGTTCGGTTATCCAGTTGTTGCGGCGGGCAAGGTATCCGTCGAGAATGTCCGTCGCCCATGCGAGTATATATACGCCTGCGGCGACGAGCGGGCCGTAGCCCGTATCGTACCTGAAATAGCATACCGCAAAAACGGGTATCATAAACAGCCTTATCACGGAAAGTATGTTCGGTATCTGTCTTTTGAATTTCATTTGTTCCTCCGTTTATTTCAAGAAAAAGGAAAACAGCCTGTTTCCGCTGAAAAATGCGAAAATCAGCGTTTTCTGCGGGTCGATCGAGCGAAGCGCATCCGCCCCCAGAAATTCCGCATTGGAAATGATTATATTTGCGATAAAGCAGAACAGCATTACCCGCATGACGGCAAGCACCGCGCCGAGCACCGCGCCGAGCAGCTTGTTGCAGGAGCGGAGCACCGGCAGCTTCATCAGCTTGTCGAGCAGCCACGCGGCGACAGCCAGTGCGAGCTTTGTTCCGAAATAAAGAATTATTATCGCAAGCGCGGTGCAGACCGCACCTATGACCGGTTCGGATATCTTATCCGCGATCACGGCGGCAAACGAGTCATGGCTTTCGCCTTTTACCCATTCTCGCGCTTCGTCACTGCTGTATCCGGCAAGCCCGAGCAGGGTATTGAAGGCTTCGTTTTCGCCGTTCAGCAGCGATTCGCCGCTTCCCGTGCTTTCAAGCACAAGATCTTCGATCTTTTCGCGGGTCGATTCCCGGATCCTGTCCGCCACGGGGGTGCTGCGCAGCGCATCCGAAAGCTGCGAGGCAAAGCAGAAGGTTATGAATACCGCGATAAGAAACGAGGCGGCGCTGACCAGCGTTTTGACAAATCCGTTCCTTACGGCAAACGCGATTGTCAGCGTGATTATCGCGATACAGATGATATCAAGTATCCAGTTCATTGAGTATCCTCCGCCTTATCGAAATTTTCGGGGATGAAATAATCAGCTTCGTTGTTCGAAAACAGAATTATGTTGCTGCCGTCGGGAATAATGTCGCAAAACGATGTCGGTACCGAATAAACCTCGTTGCCCCCGCCGGCAATATCGGCAATGCAGAGCCTGCCGGGGTAAACGGCATACAGCCTGTCTCCGTTGATAACCGCGGCGTTCAGAGCGGACGGATATTCCCGCGTGGCGGCAAGGCTGCCGTCGGAATTGTAAACGCAGGCGACAGTCCCGCCGGAAAGCCCTTCCTTTGCATAGCAGATAAGCGATCTTTCGCCGTATAAGCTGCCGGAAAGCAGCTTTTTGCCGGAAAAGCTCACGGCGCTGATTTCGTTCCCGTCGTTATCAAAGCGGCGCAGAGCGCTGTCCGTAAGCAGAGCATAGCCCCCTTCGGTGTAATATATGCCGAGCGGCATCTCGCCTATGAATTCCTTTGTTTCGAGCGGTTCGTCGCTTACATCGGTGTCGAACCGCGAAACGAGTGTCGTAAGCTGCCCGCCGGAGGAGTAATGCGCCGCGGTGATAAAGCTCTTTCCGCTTGCGGAAATGTCCGCGAAATCCACATACTTGTCGCCGACATTGCGGGTGAACACAAGCCGGAATTCCTTATCGTATATGAATACCGCGCTGCGGTAGCCCTTCGAGGAGCCGACAACCGCAAAGCCGCCGCTTTGCGAAACGGCAAGATCGAGCACGGGGTAATCAAATGTTACGGTGCTGATAAGCGAATAGGAATTGTATATCCGCACCTCCTTGCTCCCCATATCGCAGCAGAAAAGGTTTATGCCGTTTTCGGCTATTATCGGATGGTCGTAGGAAAAGCTGCTCCGGAGCAGGATATTGCCGTCCCACCCGGTAACGGTGAGCCCGGAATCGTTTATGACCGCGAGGTCGCCCTTGTAAAGCAGGCCCTTGCTTCCGGATGAACCGTCGAAGCTGAGCGCGGTGCCCTTCGGAGCATCAGCGTCGCCCTTTATGTCGATAAATTTCAGCATATATCGGAAGTTGTCGATCGTGATGACATCGTTTCTGAACGAGAGGGAATAAACAATAAGCAGAACGATCAATATCAGGCAGGCATAGCGAAGCACCGCCGTTTTCCGGGCGAGCGAGATATAGTACTCCTCTACGGACGGCGTTTCGTTTTTGCGTTTTTTCGGTTTTTTATCCCTGAATTCCGAAAAAGCTCCCATCTTTGCTCCTTATGCTTTCCGGGTAGAATACCCTGTTCAGACAAAGCCCCTTTGCCGGCGCGGTGCGCCCCGCCATGCTGCGGTCGCCGCTTTCGAGTATCCGGCTCATATCGTCGTTTTTTGTACCGAGCGCAATGTCCACTGCGGTACCTACCATTATTCTTACCATATTATAAAGAAATCCGTCGGCGCTTACCGTAAATTCGAGCATTTCGCCGCTGCGCCGGACATCGAATGCGTAAACGGTGCGGACAGTATCCGTGATCTTTGAGCCCGTCGCCATAAACGCACGGAAATCCCTTTTCCCGGCAAGCTCGCCGCAAATGCGCGAAAGCGCCGCTTCGTCGAGCCTTTTCGGCACGTTCCAGCAGATATCCTCCGTGAACGGGTCGCGTATTCCGGAATTGCGCACAAGATAAACATATTCCTTGCCGCAAGCGTCGTAGCGCGGGTGGAAGGAACCGGGGCAATCATATGCCGCGGTAACGGCTATATCCGGCGGAAGCAGCGTGTTGAGCGCCGCGGGCAGCTTTTCCGCGGGCACCGTCATGCCCTTTGCCGCCGCCTTCGCGACAAATTCCCGTGCGTGCACGCCGGAATCGGTGCGTGAACAGCCCGTCAGATCGGCGCGCACGCCGCAAAGCGGTATAAACGCTTCCTGAATCGTGCCCTGAACCGTTTTTTTGCCCGGCTGGACCTGCCAGCCGCAGTAAGACGTTCCTTTATATGCAACTGTCAGAACATATTCGCGCAAAATCCCGCCACCTCCGAAAAGGGTATCCTGTCGAAAAAGAACATCAAAACGGTGAGCACGGTGAACCCGCCGAGGAATATCCAGTCGGCGGCGCGGGTCTTCATCACCTTAAGCTTCGTTCTGCCGACCCCGCCGCGGTAGCAGCGGCATTCCATTGCATCCGCAAGCTCCTCCGCGCGGCGCACGGCGGAAACGAAAAGCGGGATCAGCACCGGCACGAGCGCCTTTATGCGGCGGATGATATTACCGCTTTCGAAATCGGCGCAGCGCGCCTTCTGTGCGGAGATTATTTTGTTTGTTTCCTCGATAAGCGTGGGGATAAAACGCAGCGCTATCGACATCATCATCGCGAATTCGTGTACCGGAACGTGCAGCGCTTTCAGCGGCGAAAGCAGGCTTTCGAGCGCATCCGTCAGATCGAGCGGCGCGGTGGTGAAGGAAAGCAGCACTCCGGAGCCGATCACCAGCGAAAGCAGGCGCAGAAGCATTACGGAAGCGTTTATTATCCCTTCGCGGTATATCTTCATGAACCCGAGCGCAACAAGCGGTTCGCCGGTGCCGCGGGTGAAGAAAAGATTTATAATCCCGGTGAATACAAGCACGAAAATCAAAGGTTTTACGGATTTGAGCAGTACCCTTGCATTTATACCCGAAACGGCGACAAGAAACAGTGTCACGGCGACTGTCAGCGCAACTCCGTGCGGTGTTGTCGCGGCAAGGACAAGAACAAGGTATTCGATCAGAAGGATTATCTTTACCCGCGGGTCGGTGCGGTGAAGCAGCGAATTGCCGGGGTAATACTGACCGAAGGTGACATCTTTAAGCATTTAAGCCTTCCTCAGCTTTTTCAAAAGCACCTCAAGTGCGTAATTGACGGTGTAAACATCGGTATCATCGGCGATACCGCGCTTTTTCAGCTCGACAAACAGCTTGGTTATCTGCGGCAGATCGAGCGATGAATCGAACAGCTTTTCGGGCTGCATGAATATTTCTCCCACGCTGCCCTGCATGAAAAGCGAGCCCTGCTTTATAACGGCTATCCTGTCGGCATACCGGGCGACATCCTCCATGCTGTGCGAAACGAGTATCATCGTCGCGCCCGCGCTGTTTTTGTATCCCATAAGCCCGCCGAGTATATCCTCGCGCCCGCGGGGGTCAAGCCCCGCCGCAGGCTCGTCGAGCACGAGTATTTCCGGCTTCATCGCAAGCACTCCGGCGATCGCCGCACGGCGCTTCTGCCCGCCGGATATTTCAAAGGGGGAACGTTCCAGTTCGCGCCGGGAAAGCCCGCAGAAATCCGCGGCGAGCTTCACCCGCCTTGTGACTTCCTCGGCATCAAGCCCGATATTCTTCGGCCCGAAGGCGATATCCTCGCCAACCGTTTCGGCAAAAAGCTGATATTCGGGGTACTGGAATACCAGCCCCACGCGTGCGCGGACGGATCTCATTTCCTTCGGGCGCGCCCAAATGTCCGTGCCGTGCAGCATTACGGTGCCGGATGTCGGTGCGAGAAGCCCGTTGAGCAGCGTGGCAAGCGTGCTTTTACCGCTCCCCGTGTGACCGATAACGCCGGTTATTGTCTTTTCCTCGAACCCGAGCGTGATATTATCAAGCGCGACCTTGCGGAAGGGTGTGCCTTCGCCGTAGACGACGCTCACGTTTTTCAACTCTATGGCGTGCATCATCTGCACCTCCCGAAAAGCGCTTCTATCTCATCCGCGGCATCCATCGCGTGGAGCACGCCGCGCCTTGCGGGGAATCCGGCGGATTCCAGCCCGTAAAGCAGGGAAGTGACCTGCGGCACCGAAAGTGAAAGCTCGGAAAGCCTTTCCACCTGCGAAAAGACCTGTTCCGGCGTGCCGTCAAGAGCGATCCCGCCCTCCTCGGCGACAATGACCCTGTCCGCCTCCACCGCTTCGTTCATGTAATGAGTTATGGTTATAACGGTTATCCCGCGTTCGGCATTTAGCTTCTTCATCGCGGCGATTATTTCTTTTCTGCCGTTCGGGTCAAGCATGGCTGTCGCTTCGTCGAAAATGATACATTCGGGGCGCATCGCGAGTATACCCGCAATGGCGACACGCTGCTTCTGCCCGCCTGAAAGCTTGTATGTTGCATGGGCGGAATATTCCGTCATTCCGACGGTCGCCAAAGCCTCGTCCACGCGGGCGCGAATCTCCTCGCGCGGGAGCCCCAGATTTTCGGGTGCGAAGGCAATATCCTCTTCCACTATGCTCGCCACAAGCTGGTTATCGGGGTTTTGGAACACCATCCCGCACTTTGTGCGCAGCCGTACGGCATTTTCTTCGTCGGTTATGTCGATACCATCGACGGTGACACTGCCGTCCGTGGGGGTGAGCAGCCCGCAAAGCAGCTTTGCAAGCGTGCTTTTGCCGCAGCCGTTCCGCCCGATTATCGCAACATAGGAGCCCTTTTCGATCCCGAGGTCGAGCCCCTTTATGACCTCCGGCTCGCCTTCGCCGTAGGAAAAGGTGAGCCCCTTTGCTTCTATAAACGCCATTGTTCCGCCTCCTTCCGGCGGGGTGATAAAAATTTATTCCGCTTTGGGTGTCCAGCGCGCGGAGGCGCCGCATGGAAGGCATATCCCGCTTTCGAGCACCGGAAGCCCGAGCTCCTCGCTTTCGACCCTTCCGCCGAAATCGCGCATATTCCTGTACAGGACATAACCCGCAGCCGCGGGCGAAAGCCCGGTCGTGTATGAATTCAGCAGCACAAACAGCGGGTTTTCCGAAAGAACTCCGCGCACGAGAGCGACAAGCTCATCAAGCCCTTCTTCAATCACCCAGCGTTCGCCGTTCGGGCCGCGCCCGAATGAGGGCGGGTCGAGTATAACGGCATCGTACCGGCTGCCGCGGCGGATCTCCCGCGCGACAAACTTGAAGCAGTCGTCCACGATATAGCGTATCCTGTCGCCGGGGATCCCGGAAAGCGCCGCATTGCATTTTGCCTTTTGTGTCATGCCCTTCGAGGCATCCACATGGCAGACAAAAGCCCCCGCCTTTGCCGCAGCGACACTTGCGCCGCCGGTGTAGGCAAAAAGGTTCAGCAGGCGGATCTCACGCCCGCTTTCGGAAATAAGGCGCGAAAACCAATCCCAGTTCGCCGCCTGCTCCGGGAACAGCCCGGTGTGCTTGAAGCCCATCGGCGATATGGAAAATTTCAGTTCGCCGTAGGAAATATTCCATTCCTCCGGCATTTCTTTTTTTATCCATTCGCCGCCGCCGGAGCGGGAACGGCGGTATATGCCGTTTGCGGTTTTCCAGCGTTTATCCTTTTTTTCGCCGCCCCAGATCACCTGCGGGTCGGGGCGGATCAGGGTGTAATCGCCCCATCTTTCCAGCCTTTCGCCGCACGCGGCATCGATCAGGGTATAATCCTTCCATTTATCGGCAATGTACATATTAAAGCCTTTCGGTTTTTATTCGAAAAATGATGCCTGCCCGCCGGAGACATCCGCCGGAGCCTCCAGCCCCAGATGGCGGTATGCACCCGCGGTGGCGCAGCGCCCGCGCGGAGTGCGGTTTATAAAGCCGAGCTGAAGCAGATACGGTTCGTAAACATCCTCGAGCGTGATCGCTTCCTCGCCGATAACGGCGGCAAGCGTTTCGAGCCCGACCGGGCCGCCGCCGAAGTTTTTGATAATTGCGGTGAGCATTCGCCTGTCCACCGCGTCCAGACCCAGACCGTCCACCTCCAGCGCTTCGAGCGCGGTGCGGGTTATGGGAAAATCTATTATCCCGTCGCCACGGACTGTTGCGAAATCGCGAACTCGTTTAAGAAAACGGTTGGCTATACGCGGTGTCCCGCGGGAGCGCAGAGCGATCTCATATGCGCCGTCCGGGGTGATCGGTATCCCGAGTATGCCCGCAGAGCGCGTGACGATCGTCGAAAGCTCCTCCGGCGAATAAAGCTCCAGCCGGAACACCATGCCGAACCTGTCCCGCAATGGGGAGGAAAGCTGACCGGCGCGCGTTGTAGCCCCGATGAGCGTGAAGGGCTTTAACGGTATGCGGATCGACCTTGCGGAGGGACCCTTGCCCATCATCAGGTCGAGCGCGAAATCCTCCATCGCGGGGTAGAGCACCTCCTCCACCTGCCGCGGGAGCCGATGTATTTCATCGATGAAAAGTATGTCATTGCGTTCGAGTGTCGTGAGCAGGGCGGCAAGATCGCCCGCCTTTTCTATGGCGGGGCCGCTTGTTACTTTGAGGTTTACGCCCAGCTCCGAGGCGATAATGCAGGAAAGCGTTGTTTTGCCCAGCCCGGGCGGGCCGTGCAGCAGAACATGGTCGAGCGAATCGCCCCTTGCCGCCGCCGCCTTGATAAACACGGAAAGGTTTTCCTTCACTTTTTTCTGCCCGACATATTCCGAAAGCGTTTTCGGGCGGAGCGACAGCTCGTTTTCGGCATCCTCCGGTGTGTATTCGCTTGCGGTGATACGGCTTTCGAAATCGAAATCCTCGCCGTAATCGGGTATTTTCGAATTTATCGGCATTTATTCCGACTCCTTTCCGATAGCCCTGAGCGTTTCGTATATAAGCTGTTCGAGCGGAAGCGATGTATCCAGCTTTTTCAGTGTTTCCATGACCTTTGCGCGCGGATGCCCGTAAACGGCAAGCGTGTCCGCCACCTGCGAAAGCTTTTCGCCGTTTGCGCCGGGAGGCGGTGTGATATCCGTGCCGTTGCCGCCGATTCTGCCCTTCAGCTCGATAATGATCTTCTGGGCGGTTTTCAGCCCGATCCCGGGCGCCGTCGATATTGTCTTTGCATCGCCGTTTGCCACCGCCGCACGCAGTGCATCGGCGGAAAGCGTTCCCAGCAGGGAAACGGCTGCCTTCGGGCCGATGCCCGAAACGGCTAAAAGCTTTGTGAAGAGCAAATGCTCCTCCTCCGATAAAAAGCCGTAAAGCGAAATGCTGTCCTCGCTCACCGCCATATAGGTGTAAAGCAGTATGCTTTTTCCGATACTCTGCCCGAGCCGGGAGGCAGTCGTGGAGGATATTCCGATCGAGAATCCGATCCCGCCGCATTCGATAACGGCTTTGTCGCCCGTCAGTGTATAAAGTATTCCGCTTATATGGTGAAACATAGACCTGCTCCTTTTTTATCTTCCGAGCCCCGAACACCTTGTTCCGTGGCACAGCGCGAGTGCGAGCGCATCGGCGGTATCATCCGGCTTCGGCGTTTCCGAAAGCCCGAGCATAAGGCGCACCATGTACTGAACCTGCTGCTTTTCCGCCCTGCCGTAGCCCACGACGGAGCTTTTGACCTCAAGCGGTGTGTATTCGTAAATGTCCACCCCGCATTTTTCGGCGGCAAGCAGAATAACGCCGCGCGCCATTGCGACGTCGATAGCCGTTGTGACGTTGCTGTTGAAGAACAGCTCCTCGATGGAAATACAGTCCGGTCTGCGCGCGTTCAGCAGCTCCGTGACGGAATCGTATATTTCGGAAAGCCGCTTTTCCACGGGTATACGCGGCTTTGTTGTTATTGCACCGTATTCCTCGGCACGGTATTTTTCGCCGATCTTGCGCACATAACCGAACCCGATCGTGGCAAGGCCGGGGTCTATGCCCAAAATCAGCATATTCTACCCCCATTATTGATTATTGTATCTTATCACATTTTTGCACTTCCGTCAACACAAGCGCGGAAGAAAACCCGCGCGCCTTCAAAAAAAATAATTTTACTATTGAAATCCGCGCGGCAATCCTGTATTATAGAGGCGTCGGCGCGAAAACGGCGCCGCGGAAAGGAAATTTTTGAAAAATGATTGAAAGAGTAAAAAGCATTATCGCAAAGCAGCTCAGAATAAATGCCGCCGATATTTCGGACGATGCCTCCGTGCTGGAAGATCTCGGTGCGGACAGCCTGGATATCATCGAGCTTCTTATGACACTCGAGGATGAAACCGGCATTATTATCCCGGACGACGATGCGGCCGATCTGAAGACAGTCCGCCAAATTTCCGATTATATCGAGAATGCAACAAAATAAAAAAGCCGTTCTTTTCGATCTGGACGGAACGCTTCTCGATACGCTACCGGATCTTACGGCTTCGCTTGCTCACGCCCTTGCAGCAAACGGGTTTCCCGTTCACGGCGAGAGCGAGGTACGGTGCATGATCGGCGACGGAATACATACCCTCGTAACGCGCGCGCTCCCACGGGATGCGGGCGCGGATTCGGTTTTGCGCGTGCTTGCCGATTTCCGCGCGGATTATGCCGAAAACTGCACAAAACACACGCGCGCCTACCCCGGTGCTGCAAAAATGCTTTCCGCGCTGCGGCTCGCGGGGGTCTCGGCGGCGGTCGTCACAAACAAGGATGACGGCGCGGCGAACAGGATCATCAGCAGATATTTCCCCGGCGGGGTCGATATCACCCGCGGAGTGCGCGAGGCTTCCGAACGCAAGCCGGATGCGCGTGTAACTCTTCGTGTGCTTTCGCGGCTCGGAGTTTCGGCGGAAAACGCGGTTTTTGTCGGCGACGGAAAAAACGATTTCCTTGTTGCCGGAAATGCGGGCATTACGTTCGTTCCCGTCGGTTACGGGTATACCGATCCGCAGGAACTGGAAGCAATCTGCAAAATTGCGCCCGCACGGGATATTTCCGGGCTTTTTTCGATGATAAAGAATCGGCTCGGTGAATAGCTTTTATTGAAAAGGAAAAAAGGAGAGTGCCATATTGTCAGACCAGAAGCAATATAAATGCCCGTGCTGCGGCGGCGGGATCGAATTCGACAGCAATTCGCAGAAGATGAAATGCCCGTATTGCGATACGGAATTCGATACCGAAACGCTCCGCGGCTACGACGAGGATTTGAACAGCGACGGCAGCGACGATTTTGAATGGAATACCAATGCCGGCAGGCAGTGGGACAATGAGGAATCCGAAAATCTGAATGTTTATGTCTGCAAATCCTGCGGCGGCGAAATTATCGGGGATGAAACGCTTGCCGCAACGGAATGCCCCTATTGCGGCAACCCGGTTATTATTTCGGGCAAGCTGCGCGGCGCGCTCAAGCCGGATCTCGTTATCCCCTTCAAATTGGATAAGGAGGCGGCAAAGGCAGGGCTTCGCAAGCATTTCGAGGGCAAACGCCTGCTCCCGAAAATATTCAGGACCGAAAACCGCATCGATGAGATAAAGGGCGTTTATGTCCCGTTTTGGCTTTTCGATGCCGATGCCGATGCCGATATCCGCTACAAGGGCGAGATCGTTTCGCATTGGAGCGATTCCGATTACGATTATACAAAAACCGAATATTATTCCATCATCCGCCAGGGCGATATCGGCTTCGACAATGTTCCGGTGGACGGCAGCACAAAGGTTGAAAACGATCTTACCGAATCTCTGGAACCCTATGATCTTTCCGAAGCGGTGGATTTCCAGACGGCGTTTCTTTCCGGTTATATCGCGGATAAATACGATGTCGATGCCGAAACCTCCTGCGCCCGCGCGAACGAACGTGTCCGCACGAGCACCGAGCAGGAATTCGCAAGGACGGTCGTCGGGTACGACAGATGCCATGTCGAGCATTCGTCGATACGTTTGCAGAACGGCAAGGCAAAATATGCGCTGCTCCCGGTCTGGCTGCTCAATACGAGCTGGAAGGACAAAAAATTCACCTTTGCCATGAACGGGCAGACAGGCAAATTTGTCGGCAACCTTCCGATGGACGGCAAGGCATTCGCAAAGTGGTTCTTCGGTATCGCGGGCGCCGTCGCGGCTGCGATAATGGGCTTGACCTACCTTGCCTTTATACTGTGAAAGGAGGAAGCCGTATGAAAAGATTTATTTCCTTCCTTCTCCTCCTCCTTGTGCTTTCCGCGCTTCCGTGCGCCGCAGCCGCTTCCGCGGGGAAAACCTATTTTTACGATTACGCCGAAACGGTGGACGACCGCGAGCGGGAGGATATCGAAACCTCGCTTGACGAAGCCTCCGCAAAATACGGGATGGACATCGTGCTTGTGGCGATCCCGTATCAGCTTGCAACACCTAAGGACGGCTTTGTAAACGATATCGTTGCAAAGGAATATGCCGAAAACTGGTATGATGAAAACGGTTTTTCGGATAACGGCGTTCTGCTTGTGTGCTTTATCGGCGGTTCGCCGGAGGCAGGCAAGGACTACTGGTATATTTACGCCAGGGGCGACGGCACCGAGATATACGAAAACGGCGACGAGCTTTTCGACCGTATGTTCGAAGGACAGGTAAGCGGCGATTACGCGAACATATTCTCCGCATATGCCGAAAATGCGCTCGATATGGCTTCGGGGCATTATGAATATCAGTTCGGCACCTGGCTTGCGATATCGCTCGGCGTGGGGCTTGTCATTGCGCTTATTGCCACGATGGTCATGAAGGGCAAGCTGAAATCGGTCAAATATGCCTCCGATGCGGCGGTTTATACCCGCCCGGGCAGCATGGTGCTGCGTGTCGAAAGCGACCGTTACCTTTATTCCACCGTTACACGCACGGCAAGGCCGAAAAACGACAGCGATTCCTCCTCCGACGATGGCGGAAGCAGCAGCGGCTGTACCGTCGGCTCCACGCCTTCGTATGA
>ERZ1034952.41-NODE-41-length-101134-cov-17.036476_pt1 | contig 101134 bp, 67 predicted proteins | sample MGYA00520625_ERZ1034952 | MGnify/ENA primary metagenome ERZ1034952 (study PRJEB33766, sample SAMN09781773) | gut metagenome | biome: gut microbiome | host: Homo sapiens | place: Madagascar | study: EMG produced TPA metagenomics assembly of the PRJNA485056 data...
AAGCCTGCCTGAACGGCAACCTTGTACGGTGTTGTTCCTCTCGCATTGCATAACTCTTTAAATTTCTGCGCAATTTCTTTACATTTTTCTTTAGAATTGTACATTTGTTCTACCGCCTTTGTCATGTATTTATGTCTATATAAAATACATGGCAAGAAACGACAGAATCTTACAAATTTTATTTTCGCTTCGATTTAATCAACATCCCCTTGCATTTTATCGATATTGTTTGATATCTTTTAATTGTAGCAACCAATTCTATTTCACTCAAAAGGAGGATCTCTTTATGAACACTTCAGAAGAAAAGAAATTAATTGCTTCCCTACAGTCTCCCGACTGTTCCGCAGAAAAAAGATCGGAAATCATTTATCTTCTATGGAAGAATAATGAAAATTACGTACGCGGACAGATATTTCAATTTTTCAGTCAAAGTCCCTATGTGGATTATGAAGAAGTTCTTAGTGAATGTCTTATTACCTTTTGTGAATTTCTGGATAAATATGATCTATCTCGCAATAGTTCTCTGCGAACCGCATTACACTTTCCTATTAAACATGCCTTGTATATGTACATGTGTAGCGAAAACGGATTTACATCTCACGAAAATCAAGTATGTCTCCGCCTTCAAACAATATTTGATCGATACAGTCTTACCGGTCAAGAAAGCATCGACGAATTAACACATATTTACAATTCAGCTTATCCACGTAATACAATAACTCCCAAATCCATGCATAAGTATCTTCGATATTATTTGACTAAAAACAAGTTTCGTATTGATTCTATTGATCATGATGTTATCCCAACTGATTTTTCCACCGAACGCTATATTACACTAATGGATCTACGGGAACACTTATCCGAATGTGCTTACTCCTTTATCAATTCAGACGAGCAGTCTCTTTTACTGTATATATTCCGTCTGACTGATCATGCCGAAGTAAACGGAACTGTTTGCACAGAAGATTATTCCCATCTCTCTAAGTCCGTATTTAAAAAGCCCTTGAGTAAACTCACAAATCGTCTGTTAGCTCGTATGTATGAAATGAATTTGATTTCTGATGCAAATGAAAATTCTTTCTATAATTTTCTACACGAATATTATGCAGACTTGCGATATTTTAATATGTTTTAGACTTTAAGCAACTAAAAAGGAACTCAAATGATTTGAGTTCCTTTTTAGTTTAACGTCCCAATTCATAGCAAAGAATCAAATGCTAAAGGGAGTATTTTTTGCCATTGCATTGTCCACAAAATAGTTAAATGCCATCTGCCATGAAGTTTCAGCCGCAATATGTTTCCTACCGAATTTATTCCCTATAATTTTAAACAATATATTCCGATAGCCACCCCAGTCTTTGTCTCCGAATACTTCTTCCGCCAACTGTAATGCATCCAGTACTTCCTGTTCCGTCGTTAGCTCATATTCCTCCAAAGCATGCTCTGTGAATATCTCATTTGCACGATCCATGTCCTTATACCGTTTTCCAAATGCCAATGCATGCACCAGTTTAAACTCATCACTCTCAAGTTTTTGGATGGCACCAGTTGTTATCTTCCACTCCACTTCACTATATGAATATCCAAGCCACTCATCATACACTTTCCCTGCATTTTCAGGTCTCCGCATATTCAGAATCCAGTAGCCTGACACAGATACATCCACCCAGGCTACCTCCTGTGTCTCATCATTGCATCGGATCAAATAAGGTAATAAATCTACGTCATTAAATGTTGTCAATAAAAACGGAAGGTATGCACCGTTCTCATAATATTGCAATTTCTGTAACAAGTTCCTATAATAACACAAATGCACGATTATAATACTGTTCAATAGGGAATTCAAAAAAGAAAATGAAAGCTGCTCTTCCGTAAATAATGCTGCTGTATTGATAAATGCCTCCAGCAAACCGCAATACAATCTCATGTTCCGAAATTCTGAATTAGCAACAACTCCTTCCAGTGGCTTCCTTGCATAATATTTAAGATAATCTGCAATCTTTTTTTGCTGTTCTTCATTTTCCAGATGTATGGACTGTAGTACCGTATCCATGACTGTTTTGGTTACTTCTACTGTTACAATCTTCTTGAATTCTATACAATTTAGTTTGCTGCGCAATACTTCATAAATAAACTTCTCTCCCAGCATATCCGAATTACATATAATGATTGACTTCATGCCGCACACTTCTACTAATTCATTAATCATCCCCACTGCGGCAATATATTTGTCATAATCCTGCTTATCTAATTGTCTGTCGGAAAAATTTCTGATTTGAGCAAAAGCTCTCTCTGTTTCTTTAAATCCATCGGAAATTGCAGAAAAAGCCTGTTTTTCACTATCTACAGTACTGATCTGGCGATACATACGTGGGGAATAATGTGTCTCCCTGATATTGTTTTCCTCCATGCACATACGCGCAGTGATCCGTTCAAAATCATCAAATATAAACACCGATCCTGTAGGCACCGAAGTATATCTGTAAGATTTTTTCAGCACTTTATACAAAGCATCTCCCACCACCGGAATATATTTCAATGCCTGAATGCTAAACGTATAAAAAGAATTGTCTTCTCTTTCAATCGTATTATTAATCTCTTCTATCAATTCTTTTCGAGAACTGATACCAAAACAGGAAATTCTGTATATTTTCCGGTTGGAATATTTATAATACTTGTCAAAGAAATGGTCTATTTCATAAGTTTTCCCGGATCCCCACTCTCCGGTAACCAAATAACACCTGGGCGCTGTCCCTTCCTGTAGATATCGGAACAGGCTTTCTTCCATGCGGCTTTTCTGCTCCATATTCTTAGCTTCCTGCTTCGTCAGATAGTCATTCAGCCCACGAACTCCCCACATTAATATTACCGATACTACTGTCAAAATAATCTCGAATAGGCAAATCCTTTCCCCTATAAAATATAAACTTATTATGTTTTCCACCGATATCGGTAATAATTTAGTTTCAATCAGATATAAGACAACCGCCTTGCAGAATTTTTTCACAGCCTCTACATGGTATAGTAATATATAGAAAAAAGCTAACGGTGCCAGTTTGCTTAAATATTTTTTGATATTCTGTTGTTTACCTGCAAATGTATTTAAATGCTCTCTTGTTTTCATTCATTTTTCTTCCCACGGAGGTAATTTTATCTGTTTATCTAAGATGTCCTCTTCTTTTATAACATAACATTCTGTTCTTTTTTCCATGCGTGCACTATCTCCGCAAATATAAATCCCTTTATCGGTAATTGTATATACATATAAATTTTTTTGGTACTTTTCACTATAAAAAGACATTTTTGCATGCAGTGTTTTTTTATTAAAAGCGACACATATTATAATCACTTCCATTATAATGAAAGACCATACTGTACTCCATTTAAATACCAGTAAAATCTTTCCGTCGTATACCGGAACTCCGCTTGTTGTAATCCCCCATACTAAGAACACTGACAAAAAAGCCTGTTCCCAAATACTCGGAAACTTACTTGTATTCTTTTCCACGCTTTTATTAAATAGCGTTTTTATTTTTCCCCATCCCCGATGAACAATACATATTAGCAAGGTTATTACCATTATACCAAATGCAGCTACCCAAATTATTTCTATTACTTCCTGAAACTCTCCATTGTATTTCAAATAACCTATGGCTGTACTCGCAATCCAAATTGCTATAAATAACATAATCCAGTTGGCGACTTGATATTCTCGCCGTTTCCTATCTGGTAAAAATGTTATTTCCAAATTATTTGATCCATACATTTGCATTACATATACCAAAATTTTGTAACCAACTGCTAATAGTCCTACCATTGCAACTATTGCTGCCACCATATGGTCCATTTTTTCTGCATACTCTATAATTCCTGTCATCAGAATATCTCCTTATCTTTTTGTATTGTCTATTTCTTAACATTTAAAATCTGCTTCTAACAGTTCACGCAGTCCAATTCCACGTCCATCCAACTTATATTTCAACAACTTACTGATACGCTCATCACATGTAATAAAAAATAACTGCTTCATTGTTGCTTTTGACGATATCTGGTACTTAAGCAAATCCATGAATGCAAGCATGTTTACGTCGTCCATGCAGGAAGTCAAATCATCAATAAAATAGATTTTCATTTTCTCACGATCATTTCTCGAATTTATACCTGCGAAGAAATGTGCCAACATAAAAACACTAATCTGTCCATTACTCAATACGTTAACAATATTTTTGCCTTTATCATCAACCAGCGAAAGCCCTTTGTCCTCCTGTACAATGTTGATCCCTTCACCGATATTAAATCTTGCCAATTTATTGTAAAATTTACCAATAGCCGGACCAACCTTTTCGTACTCTTCTTTTGACAATTTCTCTACTATATTCCTAATATCTTTCGCTCTTTGATCTGCAATATCTTCTAATCTTCGGAGTTTTTCTATCTCTATATCAAGATCCCGATTTTTCTTATTACACTCATCCAGTTCCTGCTTTAGAATTTCCGCTTTTTTATTTGCAAGAACACCATCAAGCACATTGATTTTTGACATAAGTACCTCATAGGAAAAATCTGATACTTCAAAAGATCTACTAATGAGATTTTTTACTTTTTCGTATGTCTGTTGTATCATTTCATCTTTAAAATCATATCCTAAAGCATTCAAAATCTGCTGATAAGAATCTCTCAGTTTCTGTTCTTCAGACTCCTGCAAGAGTTTCTGCTGTATACCAGCTAATAACTCACTTGACTTTTCCAATGTTAATTCCTGTACTTTGATGTTTTTTCCGGTTTCCTGTAATTTTCTGACTGCATCAAAATATGGTTGTATTTCCTCATTTAGTACTTTTAAAGAACTAATTTCCGTCTCTAATGTTTCCCTTTCTTTCTCTACCGCAGTTTTTATATAATTTATCATTTTCCGAAACAAAACATCAATTTCTGTCTGTAATGAGGTCCTCTCTATTTCTTTAGCTCTGACTGTTTCCCCATTTTTCTTTAAATATTTATCTGCTTCCTTTAGGATTAAAGCTGTCTCCATGCTCGAAAATGTCTCTGACCCACATATTGGGCAACGAACTGTTCCATTTTCTTTGGAAACAGTATCTCTATACTCAATCATCGCCTGCTTGTTTGCGGAAAGAAAAGAAAGCAACTTTAACATCCTATTATTCTCAGTAAGCAGATTAATTTCCTCTGAAAGAATCTTTATCAACTTTTCTTTTTTCTTAATCTCCTCCTTATCCGCATGAAAATCCGCCTGTGTAACCCATTTAATTTTCAACGCGATTATCTTTTCCCCATCTTCAAAAATTGTTTCTCGCGAAAGGTTCAAGTCCATCAATTTTTTAAGTTTTATTTCAAGATTACTAATGGTCTCCGTATTTTGGAGAAATCCCACTTTCAATGCCTGACGAATAGACTCCCCTTTCGTCCTCCAATAATGAAGCAGTTGTTCCATTATAGTCTGTTGGTGCTTTAATATCTCGTTTTCTATCAGTCTGGAAAGTTTTTTCTCCACCTCCTGGTAACCACAATTTTGTAATTCCATTTTTTGAGCAGTCAGCTCTTCGTTACTCAGACCATTAATCTCCACCTTCTCATCCGAATAAAACTTAATCTTTGGATACGGAATCCGTTTTGCAGCTCCGCAAGCCTCCTCATACTGCTCTTTTGTTTTTTCAATCCTCTCCAACGATATTTTCTGTTTTGTTTTATCTTCAATATAACGATTCACATCTTTTGCAAAAATTTTTAAATTCTCTGAAATTTGTATTTGATCATCATAATTCGTAATAAAGTCACTAAATACATCATTTAATTCACTTCTCTTTTTGCTTTGAATATTAAATGACTTTTGCACATCACAAATATGAAAATTATAAAAGCTATCGCCTATATATTCCTGAATAAATGCTTTGGCTTTTTCTTCATCTTCATCAATTGTAACTTTAGATACTTGTGGATTTAATTCGTCGTTTTTCTGCTCTCTGCAGAGAACTGTTTCATTTTCTCCATCAATCAGCCAAAGAGTTACCCTAACCATATCCATTTCTTCAGCATCTCGATTTTTTAAAATGCCATTGGTATTCATCTTGCGTTCAGAACCATTGGTGCTCCTGGTATCAAAGGCAGTTTTTAATCTTCCGATTTTTCCGGTCAGGCACCATTCAATAGCATCTATTGTTGTTGTCTTACCAACTCCGTTTGCAGCAGAAAGAAGCACAACCGTTTTGTCCATAGAATTGATTGTTTTATCGCGAAATCCTCTAAAATTTTCCATTCTAATCTTACGAATCATCATCTTTCCAGCCACTCCTTAATCTTTTCATATTCATTCGCTTCAAAAGACTTACTTTTTATACCATCTTTTTCTGTACCGTTTACTTTATGACGTTCCCTTTTCAATAAGTTTAAAAGCTCCTCATCCTCCGGAAGCAACTGCTTCAACTGATTCAGTTGCTCCTCATCCGGTTCAAATGTATCTGATGGAATCATATGGAATGGCAGTTCAATTGCTTCAGTATCATCGATTACAATTCGGGTCTTATCCTCCATCCCACCCTTTATAATGATTTTTCTTGATATTAACAAATTGCCTTCTCTGCTCTTATCCGGAATATCCCTGGAATAGACAATCAGCTGCACAATATTATATTTTAATTTATGAATCAACTTCGACTTGCTGTTAATAATTATAAACACCCGAATTCGATCATCCCAAAAATCGCATAAGGAATTAATCCCTTTCTTATCTCCATCCAAAAGAAAAAACAATTCATCTCCCGGATCGCTGATAAAGATATTAAGTAACTCTTCCGGCTTTTGCTCTGCATCATAAATGTCCTCAAGCTTAATTCCATATTCTAAAGCGATCCCACCTGTGAGAATATCTTTATAACCATTTTTTCTAAACTCTTCTTGTAATATCATCGTTATTCCCCTCTTTAATACATTTCTCACAAAATATACAATTCCTGCAAATGTCCCGTTTACTCCACTGCCCCTCTTCGATTTTGATACATTCCATACATTCAATATAAAAGATATCTTCCCCAAGATCGACAACCGTAGGATTCTCGATTACATTTGCCGTACTGTATTTATAATAATTTTTACCTCTCATTAATTCGCTATCAGCAAAGAACCATTTTTCGGGTTTTTGTGGCATATGTACCATTCGTTCAGCTATCTTTCTCCTTACACCGGAGAAATCACCTCCTGCTCTTGGAAGAATTACCGTACGATTTGCATATTTATCTTCCGAGAAGTTCAGACAAATATATTCTGTTACTGATAAGTCCATATAATGTAAGGGATCAAACAGTTCAGAATGAGTTGGAATTTCTTTTTCTTCGTGCACTTTCTCCTGACAGATATTAAGCATAATCTTCCATAAATATCCGAGAAAATTATGGAAATCCTTTTTACACTCCGCTATTCTCCTAAATCTACTATTCGTTTTTTTCGTCTTAAAATCTGCAATCTTTTCGGCTTCTTCCTCGCTGAAAGTGTTCACGAATTGGTACTGACCATCCACCGTCTTACTAATAGTCTCAATCCACTGTATAGTATTCTTGCGAATTAAATTCAGCATACAAATCTGTATCTCTGAAATATCATTATTATTAATAATCTGACTATATTTTTCACAAACAAGTTCTATCAGATAACCACAAATTTCCTGCTCTGGTTTTGTATTTACAACATTTTTCATGTACTCATCAAATTCTTTTTTGTCGACTTTCAACTGTTCAAAGCAAGAACTATCCTGCATATAGCGACGTTGTATATACGAAATTGCAAGCCCAAGCAGAATTTGCTGCTGATCCTCTTCTCCCTTATCACCAGAGGAATCAGGATAAACTTTTGCCAAAGTCACCATTAAATCCTTTTTATACTGCTTAATATCCGATTTATGACAAATATTCAGCTTTTTAATAAACTCTTCCAAAGATGTTTTCGAAGCCATCGTTGAAAAAAGCTTTTCCTTCTGTTTCTCCTTTTTTTCTAATATATTTACATTTGTTCTTAACCAATTTTCCGGATCTGCTGTCCCTAAATAAGTCTCTGTTTCCGGAAGTTTACCTGTTTGTCCAGTGTACTCTTCCATTTCGCCCACAGTTGGTTTCTCAACCTTTTCATTTCTGTGAATATAAAGACTGGGTTTTGTCTCAAAAGTACTATGGAGCATTTTAAGACGAAGGTATTGATAATAAAGATCTGTGGAAATTTCCTTCATATTCGGATCTGTTTTCGGGTAATACTTCACTTGAATGAACTCAAATGTATTGTTCTCGTAAATAACATCTACATCCTCCAAATACTCTGAGCAAACACACTTTACATCACTGTTAAGAAGACACTTGATCATGACATAATCCTGAAATAAGAATCCTCTAATCTTGCTGGTCGCATCTCTACGCTTATCGCCCTCATACATGACCGATATATTTTTCAATTCGCTTTCGTTAAGAGTACTCACGAATTGTATTTCACCTCCGATTACTAAGCATTATACATGCAATAATTGACCTTTATTTTTATTATACTTCTTTTCACTTTCTTACTTATTTCGATTTATTCACAATATGTTTCGTTTTGTCGAAATATATACAAAAAGAGCAGAAGGTATTAATATACTTCTTCCGCTCTTTCTATATTGCAATACAAATCGCCGCACAACATTCTCCAAAGATTACCGTCAGTTCTGCCCTAGACTTCTCCTGATAAATATTTCTAATATTTATGCTTATCATGCACGCTGATCTCATCACCGATCTGCACTTCGATCACCTGCAGTTCCGTATCAGCGATAATCGTATGTTTGCACCCAGCCTTCATCGTCAGTACATCTCCAACCTTCACATTACGCTCCACGTCATCGATCACCGCACGGCCTTCTCCGGCAATTACCGTCCATACTTCGTCCCGGAAATCATGGCTGTGGTAATTCATCCGGTGTCCGGGGTTCAGTGTTACCTTGATCGTCATGCTGTGGTCACGCACATCCAGTACCCGGAAGCTTCCCCAGGACTTTTCCGCGAACATTACCTGCTGCGTGAACTGGTTCACATAAGGTTTGATATAGCTGGACTGTTCCTTATCTGATACCAGGATTCCCTCGGGGCTGGCTGCCACGACGATATCTTTTAATCCCATGCACAGGATCGGTACATTCAGTTCATTCACTACATGTACATTCTCACAGGTATCATTCAGAACGCCCTCACCGACACAATTACTGTCCATTGCCTCGGTCAGTGTATTCCAGGTTCCCAGATCCTTCCAGGTTCCCGCGAAACGCATCACTTCTATCTCAGGTTCCTTTTCCACTACTGCATAGTCGAAGCTGATCTTCTGTAACGTATCATATTTTCGGAATAAATCCTCATAGTCGGTAAAATCAATCAGTTCATAAGCACGGTTAAGCACATATCCCAATCTTAACGCAAAGACTCCGCCATTCCACAACGCTCCCTGGGCAATGTACTCTTGCGCCACTTCTTTAGTAGGTTTCTCCCTGAACATCGTCACGCGGCTCAGCTGCTTGGCAGTCTCCGGTATGATATAACCGTACTTTTCACTGGGATAGGTCGGCTCAATTCCCATCAGTACAAGATTCGCATCCGACTCTCCGGCGCGGTCACACAAGTCCTGCAATGCCTCAAAATAAGCCTTGTGTGCTTTCGCCATCTCCACCATCGTGTATGTAATGGCACTGGCCTGGTGTCAGTACCATCGCAATAAAAGCATTTTTTCATCAAACAGTTTCTCCGCCACAAAATACATCAGTGCAACTGCAAGAATCAAAATCGACCAAAGCAGTATTCTCTTTGCATTTTTGCTTTCTATCCATTATAATTTTCTCTATGTTTATTACCATGCATGACTTTTTCTATACACTTACATAAATACCAATATCCCATGGCCGCAGCCGGCAATGCAATCACTATATAAGGGAACACGTACCGGCTCTTTGCCTCCCACACCAGACTGAATAAAACCTCTCCTATCAGAACCAATCCCAAAAAATATTCCCATTCCTGTCTTTTATGCTTTGCCAGATAAATATAATAAAATAATACTCCAATATAAATAACATTTTGCAGTTGATTCATAATCTCATAGAATATCTGATATCCTCTATCTGAGTAAAATGCCTTCATCCATTTCGACGAAGTCGTCATATTCGATGTAAATAAAAAGGATCCATAGGTAGGTTCCAACCATTGAACTGCTGTTTTATCGCAAAAAAATTCTAATGCTCCTATAGGATCTCGCATCCATCTGACAATGGACTGCTTTATATTTAAAATAGAAAGTTCCGTACACTTATCTACATCAAAATTATTTTCCCAAAAGAGATGTATTTCATATGCATTATATGTTCCTCTCCCTGTATGGTTTGGATCCTCATCCTGAAATCCCATTGCAACCACAGATATTGCCGGAACTCCTTCAGATAATTGAATTTCTGCCTGATGTTCTACACATTGAATAACTGTTTTTTGTCCGAGTATCATCAAAAGCACACAGAAAAAACTAATAATAAAACTTTTACGGTCCCCTTTTAGAGCTCGTAAAAATTGAATCCCCAAGACAGCAATCCATACAATAATTAATGCTCCTCTCGCCGTATAGGACACAATCATACTGCTGATCATTGCAATATATATTAAACCCTTTTTCCACAGTATCCATTGTTCATGCTCCTGCAGTACCAACAAGCACAAAATTGCAAGTTCCAAAAAGCACAATCCAATCGTTTCACCATATATAAAGAGTTCATATAAGTGCAAAGGGACATAACATATGGCAAGCAGTAAATAAAAAATACATAGTCTTTCTTTGTGAAACAGCCTCCATGCGATCTCATTCCCTGTAAAAATTATTATTCCACCACAAATCGCCTGAATACATTGTAAAGTACTAACACTATAATTTCCCAAAATTCGTGCTGGTAACAAATAAATAGCACCTACTCCAAGCTGATACGGATATACATTGTAATACCAATACTTCTGTAATTCTGTGTAATTTCCTGTAAAAAGATTCTTCAAGACAACATATACATATTCCTGATCTGCCCCCGTGACGTACTCGGCATTTAATGCCATAGTTATTGTCCCGGCCGCAGAAAAAATTGCAATTACCGCTGCTGCAATTCGTAAATGTCGAATATGTACCCGGGAACTGTATTTCCAGATGATTCCTGTAATTACTATGAATCCCACCACAATCCCAACTGCTTTTATCCAGTTGTCACTAACTGTCGAAACTGTTTCTGCAAAAGGAGCTAACTTTCTACCGGTACCTATTGCTCCAAGCGTTACCGTTGTAAAAAAACAAATTCCCATTACCGCAATTAACTTTAAAATTATATCCTGTACTTTTCTCATTTCTCCACTGATTTTATCCGAATTTAATTTAAATATTCAATATTTTCTAATCCTCATATAAGTATTCCCCCATGCCTTCCAATCCTCCAGCCAAGTTACGTCCTCCCTCTCAGGCAGGACATCATAAGTTGGATTCACACACCCAATTACCATTTTTCCTTGCTCTCGGGCGTTACATATCTCTTCTTCGGAAGATACTAAATGAATCTTCCCCCGATACTCTGTTGGCAACGTATAGTAATTGACAATCACTGCACCGGATCCATCGGATTTAATCCATATCTCATCATACCGATCCACGAGACTTATAAGAATCTTCCTGGTCGTCACCCCATAATAATCCATCTCATATCGTCCACAGGAATCACCACCTGCCAAAATATTTGTATACGCACAGGAGCTTTGCCCTGTCAATGCAATTCCAACACCATTGCTTCCAATCAATACGACCAATATAGCCGTCACAATTCGCCTTACATGGCTTTGTTTTCCGCGTATCAGATATTCAACTGTATAAGTTGCCAGTACAACCATCGGGCCATAGATAAAATACATATGCCGCCAGCCATTATACAAGTTCGGACTGCAAAGCATAGCTACTAACACAGGAATCCCGGGAATCAGCACAAAGAGAGGATAGAAACCATCCGCAGAATTCCACTGAAGCTTTCTCCCCTTATAAATCCAAATACCAATACTACACCATAACAAAACACTGAGGTAGACAGGTATCGTCAATGCAATCAGTTTTGGCAAGTAATACCATGGCAGCGGATTCTCGGAATGTACATACCAAATTCCGTCAAACAATACTCTTCCGTCCATTCTGGAAAATTCAGTGCTGTTCGTAAGATTCCAAAGCAGGAATTCTCGCAATTGGAACCCCCGTCCCCAAATTGCAGGAGTCAGCACCAAATAACATAAAAAGCCGATTATCGCTGCTGTAAGTCCCACCAAAAATGTTCTCATGCTCCATTTTTTGTCTATCGTAAGCTTCAACAAATAAAATCCACCAATCAATGCAAATACATATATTCCACTAATTTTTAGATTGCTACAAAATCCGGCACAGATTCCCAACAGGCATGCATTTAAAAAGTCTCTGCACTTAATAAAACGAATCCCATAAAATAGCATAACAATAATCAGGGACATCAATACGGTATCCTTATTATTGTATAATCCATCTGCAAATATCCTTGGGGTCAGAAACAACATAAAGGTTCCTAAAAGTGCCGTTTTCCTGTTCTGGAATAATTCCCATAGCAAACGGTACATATAGATTACGCCAAGGAAAAACAATGCATATGTATACGCATGCCATATCTCACTCTTTAATTTGGTTGCATCTGAATGCTGATCCAACTTCATTAACACCAATCCGCACAAATAATACAAAGCGCTTCCGTGATCCTTTTCTATTGATTCGCAGATTGGATGATATTCGTCCTTCCCTTCAAACCAATTCGTGATCTTCGAGATTCGTAAAGTCTCGCCGTATTGCAGAATATTCATATAAAGAATTTCTTCTTCCGCACGTTCATCAAAATACACACCTGTCTCGCGCAGGAAAAAAGCACCAAAAAGAAACATTGCCGCAAATATGCCCAGGATTGTATATCTTTTCTTCTGTTCTGTCATCTTCTGTGTATCTCCCATCTGCTCCCTCGTAGCTGTCTTAATATATCAATTTTTCTCTTTTTGTTCCTTCTCCGCCCTTATTATTCCTCAGATTTAATATTTATGTTTATCATGCACGCTGATCTCATCACCGATCTGCACTTCGATCACCTGCAGTTCCGTATCGGCGATAATCGTATGTTTACATCCTGCCTTCATAGTCAGGACATCGCCCACCTTCACGGTCTGTTCCACGTCATCGATCACCGCACGACCTTCTCCGGCTATCACCGTCCATACTTCGTCCCGAAAATCATGACTGTGGTAATTCATCCGGTGTCCCGGATTCAGTGTTACCTTGATCGTCATGCTGTGATCACGCACATCCAGTACCCGGAAGCTCCCCCAGGACTTTTCCGCGAACATTACCTGCTGGTCGAACTGGTTCACATACGGTTTGATATAACTGGACTGTTCCTTATCTGATACCAGGATTCCCTCGGGGCTGGCTGCCACGACGATATCTTTTAATCCCATGCACAGGATCGGTACATTCAGTTCATTCACTACATGTACATTCTCACAGGTATCATTCAGAACACCCTCACCGACACAATTACTGTCCATTGCCTCGGTCAGTGTATTCCAGGTCCCCAGATCCTTCCAGGTTCCCGCGAAACGCATTACTTCTATCTCGGATTCCTTCTCTACTACAGCATAGTCGAAGCTGATCTTCTGTAACGTATCATATTTTCGGAACAAATCCTCATAGTCGGTAAAATCAATCAGTTCATGAGCACGGTTAAGCACATATCCCAATCTTAACGCAAAGACACCGCCATTCCACAACGCTCCCTGGGCAATGTAATCTTGCGCCACTTCTTTAGTAGGTTTTTCTCTGAACATTGTCACGCGGCTCAGCTGCTTGGCAGTCTCCGGTATGATATAACCGTATTTTTCACTGGGATAGGTCGGTTCAATTCCCATCAGTACAAGATTCGCGTCTGATTCTCCGGCGCGGTCGCACAAGTCCTGCAATGCCTCAAAATAATCCTTCTCCACATAGGGATCCACCGGGCAGATCACGATGGCTTCATTCTCTGCAACGCCCTGTACATCTTTCAGATAAGCTGCCGCCAGCGCAATTGCCGGGAAAGTATCTCTACGGCAGGGTTCTATACAGATTCCCACCCCTTGTCCCAGTTGACTGTATATGGATGAAACCTGTGTTTTAGAAGTGGCAATGGTTACTCTGGCATCCGGATCTACCTCATGTATCTGACGATACACTCGCTGTACCATAGACTCCAGACCACCGTCCTCTGTATGAAATATTTTAATAAACTGTTTGGATCGAATCTCGTTAGACAACGGCCATAGACGCTGGCCGGATCCGCCGGACAAAAGTATCATATTCATAGCTTACTCTCTCTGTTTTCTCAATCTGACAACTATTGCTTCTATGTCTCGGACTATATAAATTCTTCACTATAATACCACATCCATCAAATAATTGCCATGGGCGTTTGCTTGTAATAATTGCGTTTTTCCACATAATATGTTATGATGTATAAGAATTTTTAGTATCGAAAGTGAGGACATTATGTTATTAGATGATAAATCCATTTTGATTACAGGCGGCACCGGCAGTTTTGGTAAGGCTTTTACCAAATATGTGCTGGACAATTACAATCCTAAGAAAATCATTATCTATTCCCGTGATGAATTCAAGCAGTTCATCATGCAGAATGAATTCAAGCAGTATGCCGGCAAGCTTCGCTTCTTCATTGGCGATGTCAGAGACAAGGAACGCCTGACCAGAGCATTTGAAGGTGTCGATTATGTCATCCATGCTGCAGCTCTCAAGCAGGTACCCGCGTGCGAATACAATCCCGCGGAGGCTATCAAGACTAATATCCACGGCGCACAGAATGTCATTGATGCTGCTCTGGATACCGGTGTTAAAAAAGTAGTTGCCCTGTCCACGGACAAGGCTGTTAATCCTGTTAATCTGTACGGTGGCACCAAGCTGGTATCCGATAAGTTGTTTATCGCTGCCAATGCTTATGCCGGAAGCAAGGATATCTGTTTCTCCATCGTCCGTTACGGTAATGTAGCCGGAAGCCGTGGATCTGTCATTCCTTTCTTCCATAATATTATTAAAAATGGTGGAACCGAGCTCCCTATTACCGACTATCGCATGACGCGTTTCTGGATTAGTCTGCAGCAGGGTGTTGAGCTGGTGATCAAGGCTCTGGAAGAATCTAAGGGTGGCGAGACTTTCATCTCTAAAATTCCCTCTTTCAAGATCACAGACCTGGCACAGGCAATGTTGCCCGGATGTGAAATGCCGGAAGTAGGTATCCGCGAGGGAGAAAAGCTTCATGAGATCATGGTAACTGTAGAAGACTCCCTGAATACCTACGAATATGACAAACATTTCATCGTATATCCCCAGATGGTATGGAGCGAATCCAGACGTGCAGTGCCTACCGGCAAGAGAGTCCCCGAAGGATTTTCCTATAGCTCAGGTAATAATACCGAATGGTTAAGCGTAGAACAGATCAAAGAATTACTCAAGACAATCGATTTAGAAAAATAATACTGTAAAAAAATATAGGGGGAGCAATAACGCTCCCCCTATATTTTTTCTACGACAACACTCTTATTCTTGTATACTGAAGAATTTCCAAATCATCGTCGCGCACTCTGCTCGTGTTGCTTTACCCTGCGGATCCAGAATCGTTTTCCCGTCACTGCCTTTTCCTTTTCCGGACATAATTCCGTGAGTTACAGCCCACTGCACAGCATTCTGTGCCCAAGTGCTGACCTGCTTTCCGTCAGAGAAGGCAGACAAGGTTCCATTCTCATAAGAAGTATCATATTGCTGCAGTTCTGCATACTTGTACATCATCAGTGCAAGCTGCTCTCTGGAGATCATATCGTACACACCAAAGTTGCCGTCCGCATAACCGCTTACGATGCCGTTCTCATATGCCCACATAATAGGTGCAGCATACCAGGCCCCTTCTTCTACATCCTTGAAAATCGGACGATATGTTACTGCAGGCTTTCCTGCCCGGCTGTAAAGCGTCGTTACAAATTCACTTCGCGTCAGATTATCATAAGTTCCGAATCTGTCGCCCTTTCCTGTCATAAGCTTATTATCATAAACATACTGAACCGAAGGTACATACCAGGCTCCGTCCTCCACATCACTGAACGCGTCTTCTACTGCCGTAGTCTCTACCAGCGTAATATTGTTGTCTTTCGCATACTGCGCTGCAACGCTGTTCCTGGGTGCATGCATAATCAGATCATTGCAGCCGGCAAAAATATCCTTTCCCAAGGTTTGTGCCGATTTGGAAATATAAATATCCTTTAGCCCGGAACAGTTTGAAAATGCGGAATCTCCGATTTCTGCGGTTCTGTTGGCAAGTTCTACTTCTGTCAGTGCCACGCAATCATAAAAAGCCGCATCTCCGACCTTCTTCACATTATTACCAATCTTAATATTCTTGAGACTGTAACAGTTATAGAAAGCCCCCGCCTGAATCTCTGTCACACTATCCGGAACCGTCACATCTGTAATAAACGCATGCGTATTATCCGTCTTTGTCGCTTCGGTTGCGAACAAATATCTGGGGATTACTGTAACCTTGGGGCCAAATACCACCTCCAGCTTCTGCTGCTTGGATCCTGCCCCGCCAAAACAGGCTTTATTGCTACTGAAAATTGCATTTACATTCCCCTGAATTTCAATATATTGCAGATTACTACAGCCGTTAAATGCTCCATCACCCAGATCTGTCATGTTTTCCGGAAGTACAATACGGTTCAGAGAGGTACAGCCGGCAAAAGCTCCATCGCCGATACTTCCAAGTGTCTCCGGAAAAATTATGTTATTCAGAGAAGTGCACCCATTAAACGCATCATAATATATCGCCGCCAATTTATTACTCAGAGTGATTTCTTTCAAGTCATAGCAATTCTGAAATGCTCTGCCGCTAATAGATGTTACTGTGTCCGGTAAAACCACTTCCGTGATATGTGCATATCTGCCAGCTTCTTTGTCACCACCGCAGAACAGGTTGTCCCCTACTTTCGTCACACCTTCGGAAAAAATGACTTTGATACCGCCGCTGTTCGCACCTGCTCCATTAAAGCGCCCCGAAGAGCCCCAAGAGTATTCATTAACGTCGCTGTTGATCTTTATTTCCTTTAATCCGGTGCAGCCGCTGTATGCGCCACCACTGATTTCCGTCAGTGTTTCCGGGAAATCCAGGTTTGTCAGACTTTCACAATTCTGAAATGCATATTCCCCTATAAAAGTCAATTTGTCACTCAGATGAAAATCCGTTAAATAATAGCAGCTGTTAAAAGCACATCTTCCGATGGAGGTAACTGTATCCGACATCTGCACTTTTACAATATTGGCGTATAAATAAGAATTCTTATCCCCACCATAAAAGAGTTCTTCCGGAATCGTGGTTACTCCGTCTTCAAATATTACTTCCACTCCGTCTCCGTTGACACCGGCTCCACGGAACGCGCAATCACTACCCACAGTTATATCTCCCTGGAAAGTGATCTGCTTCAGATTTACACACCGGTCAAATGTCCGATAACCCAGACTGGTAATCTGTGCAGGAATCGTGAGGTATTCCAGTGTCTCATTGTCTGCAAATACAAGCATATCAACAGATCTGACCTTATAGGTCTTATTATTATACGTAACCGTAGTGGGAAGTGTTATAGTGGCATCACTGCCGCTATAGCCAGTAATGCTTGCACCTCCCGTAATTGTCTTGTATGTCCAGTCGCCCACTGTAAATGTTTCTTCTGATGCCTGTACCGCAGGAGCGTCTTGTGCTCCGACTGTCTGCGGCAACACAGGATTCTCTACTGCATCCCCGCCGGATACGTCCGCTGCCACTTCCAGCTCTACTGCTTCCGATACCGTAGTATCGGAAGCAGCCTGAGCGGTCAAAGGCACTGCCAGTGTACAACACATCAAAAGGTATGCTAATACAATTTTATTCTTCAAAATAGTTTCACCTTCAACCTTCTTAAAATCAATCCAAAATATTAATATCGAAACTTCTTAACATTGCCGCACACTCTGCTCGGGTAGCATTTCCCAGCGGATCGAGATTGTCTCCCTTACCGCTCATGACTCCATTGGTAACTGCCCACTGCAAAGCTTCTTTGGACCAGGAGCTGATCTTGTCCTTATCGTTGAAACGCTCTAGTGCATCCTTATCAAAGGTTGTTGCTACTCCACAGGTGTCTTTTGCATACTTGTAAAGCATAAGCGCGAGCTGCTCTCTGGTGATTTTATCGCTGGTACCGAAAGCACCGTTTGCATATCCGCTTACAACTTTATTCTGATATGCCCACATAACAGGGTTGGTATACCACTGTCCATCGGCAACATCCGAGAACTTCGCCTCATAGCTTACTCCGGGTTTGCCCTGCATACTATAAAGCGTTGTAACAAATTCTGCTCTTGTCATAGCTCCGGTCGGATCAAATTTGTTACCGGACTTACCGGTCATAATTCCCTGCTGATATACATAATTCACGCCTGTATACATCCAGGAATTTTTATCTACATCATCGAACTTAAACGCCTTCTGTGCTTCCAGATAACTACGGCCCTGACTGATAAAGTTACCGTCTCCATCCGTCAATACTACATCATACATTTTACCGTTGAGTCCATACTTTAATCCGGCCAACTGCTCATCGGTAAAATAGTGATACTGTGAACTACTTGTCTCTGCAAATTGAAGTGTCTTTAATGCGGTTGTTCCGTACGGCAAATAGATGTATACATTCATTGCCTTTCCGCTGTAAGAATATACTCCGGTAGCCACATAAGTATTTGTCTTGGAATCCTTTCCATTCAACAGGTATCCGACATTATTCGATGTATACCTATAGAGGGATCTTGTATATCCTTCTCCATATGCATAGGGGATCTCCTGATTATCATAGAATACATTATAAGTCATATTCACATATTCTTTCAGGGTATCATAGCAGGAAGCATAATCAAACGATACAGACACACTGGAATCTTTTAAATTCAGTGCAGTACCGTTCATGCTTGCAATCTTGGCTCCTGATGCAGAGGAAATCTCTATTCTGAACTTATCCGCCTGCATATTATCTTTCCAGAAACCGTTCATAATAAGGCTCATCTTCGTTTCGTCTATTGTATAGCCGACGTTGGATGAAGAATAGTATATTTTTTCCGGATCCAGCACATTGACCGTTATTCTGCCCAAATCTTTACCATCAGCGGTTACTTCAATATAATACTGGCTATCGTTTATAAGTGTCACATCGCTAAATACATATCCTAAGTACCAATAAGCATCCCCGTTGTTATTCTGGAATTGCCTTATGCTGACACCGGTCTCTGCAAGAGATGTACCATCTTTATCAACCAATTTTGCAGTTACTATGGAATCTTCTGTTAATACAGAAGCATTCAGGCTGGATCCTACGTTAAGTACACTGCCATCATTTACATAAGCTATTCTAGAGCCATCTACGTTACTGGGATAGGTATAGGTATTTTTATACATCGGATTATTGATAGCTACTGAACCATTGTCCTTCAAGCCGACATAATACCGGTCGACCGAAGAATCCATTTCATACTTTTCACCATCCTCTGTGAAAAATTCTATCTCAGCCTCTCCATCTGTAAACGAGAAATCACACTGGGCGTATATCTTTCTTTGACCCGCTTGGTTATATCCACTCAATTGTGCGGTATAGGTCTTACCGTTCTCTACATTTCTGCCATATACACTTACGGTCTTATTTGCAAAATTATATTCTGCATAATAAAGAGAAGAAGAAGTGTCGGACCACAGGTTACCGTTATTGTTAGTAATCTCTATCTGTTTTCCATCATAGAATACCTTGGCAGTCATCTGTCTGGGCCATTCTACATCAGAGGTTTTCACAGTTCTAAAGACTGCATAGTTTTTGGATGTGATCTTGTAGTCACGACTTTCTGAAATTTTGTCCTTACCATCATAAAGCTCTACGGACAATTTCTTCCAGTCAATATTTGCACCACTTACACTTACAAAAAAGTCATTGCTATCCACAGAGTTCTCATAATCACTTCCTTTGGAAACATACTTTATGATCGGATCTGTGGTTACTGTAATCACTGTACCACTCTTACAGATAGAGCCGTCCTTCATAACAAGTTCTACTGTATAGGTATCTTCCTTCAGATATTTCTCAAGGCTGTATGAGGTAAAAACGGAAATCGGATTATTTCTGATTAAAATGTTTTTGAATACATTATTGTACCTGGGATCCCATGAATTTGCATTCTGGTTCAGATCCGTTTTTTCCGACACTACTGTTCCGGCGGAATTCAATAATCTAAGCTTGTCTACCGTACCGGACATGTTATAAACATACAGATTCAATGATACATAACTATCTTCCGGACTCATATAATTGTTATTCTGTACATATACATTTTCATCACTGAACGTAACTTTCTGCGTAGTTCTTCCTACTTCTGCTCCGTCTGCGGATACCACAAATGTAAAGGTGTAACTTCCTGCTGAAGCCGCGAGATCATCCAACACCCAGTCTGCTACATTATAATAGGATGCTTGGCCTGTTGCCTCTACATTTTCCTTGATCAGCTTGTCTCCCTGATATACGGATAATGTATACTCCGGCCAGGAATATGTATTGTTAATCTCAACCTGTAAAGGATATTTACCTTCACTGTTCACATAATAGGTATCTGCCAATGTGAAACCGATCTCCTCGGATTCTCTCTGTGAGTCCCGGGTACTCTGTGTCCAATCTGCTGTCCTCAACTTTTCCGGGATATTCTGATTGGTTACCTTAAGTTCATCCTTCGGAATAAAGTTTCCGTTCAGGACTAACCAGGAAATTTCCTTTAAGGAAGAGAGATCCGGAATGGTGCGGATACGGTTGTTGGAAAGCTGTACGCTACCCAGCTGTGTACACTTTGCCAGCACAGAGATATCCGTAATCATCTGATTCTGCAGATACAGTGTCTGCAGGCACGGCAGTAATTCCAGTCCGGTTAAATCAGAGATTCCAGCAGTTCCTTTTTGACGTTCCGCATTTAAATAATTAATTGCCTCCAAATGCTGGCGGTCCAATGTGCCTGCTACATTTTTAATGGCATTGCGCAATTCCTCATCAGGAATATCGCTGTCGGTGTATACTACATTTTTCTCTGTGGTAACCTTCACCGGATCTGTCACCGCCTGACACATGTTGTAAGAAGAATCATACAAGCATAGTCTTGCATAATAGGTCTTCTCCGGAGCTATAACACCGCCTCCGATGTTAGCGTTTATGTAATATGCTCCATCCTCTTCCGGTTCTGCAGTCTCTCCAATAAATACTCCGCTTGCTGATAACAAATTTGTAAAATTCTGGTTATCTGCAAACTGTAAAACCAATATACTACTATTTAAAACTTCCTTGCCAATGCTACTGTCCACCTTCACTTCAAAGCTCAGCGCTCCGGCGCCTACATAGCTGGGAGTAAGCCCACAGCCTTCTACCTTCTTTCCGGTTGTGACTTTCTGAACCTCTAATCCCTCAACGTCCGCATATCTATTGTTTGCGTTACTATAATACTGCAATTTTAAATAATACTCTGTGTTCTCCTCACCGGCAAAGAACGCAACCGCAGAAAAATGATGTACGTCCCCTTCCTGATTATCAGAAGTTCTAAAACCAAGCAATTTTTCATTACTGAAATCTTCCGTTTCAGATACTACAAGACGATATTGCATACTATCGAACTCTGACCATCCATTGAAATCGTCGGAAGTGAACCTATATTGCACAATCGTATTCGTCGGTTCGGGACAGGTCACATTCAGGTTATATACCTTAGCTGTTTTTGTCGTCACCTGCATATCTTCTGCAACCGCAACATAATCGCTTGTCTCCACGTCATAATATACCGGACGGATATAATAGGTGGTATTTTCCTTACCGGAAAAATCTGTCTTCAGAGACATTATCCATTTTCCATCCACCATTTCTGCTACACAACTGGTACTACACCAGCGCTTGTTTTCAAAATCCGCTGTTTCAGATATTATGACACTTATGGATCTACCTGAGTTGTAATACTCCTGCTCACTATCATATCCATAAATTTTCAGTGTATATGAAATTGTAGTATTTTTTACCTCATCGCAGCTTGCCTCATAGGTGATCTCTTTTTCCGTTGCAGTGACTGCCTGCAATTTCTGATCCGGTACAAGGGTTGCTTCCGGTGTCGATGTTGTCTCCGGTGTCGGTGTTGCTTCCGGTGTCGGTGTTGCTTCCTGCTGTCCCTCATTGTCGGAGACAGAGGATGTTTCTGCATCTTCTGTTGCCTGTGTTTCTACAACAGTAGTCTCCTGAACCTCTGCTGCTTTTACAGGCAATGCGATATCGCCAAGCAACATTGCCAGTGTCAGACCGAATGCCATCATTCTTTTAAACATTGTATTTCCTCCTCATGGTATCTATTAAAATCCTTACGGACAATCGTTGTATTCTGTATGCTCCTTTTCTGTCACCAGTGTTGTATTGTCCGTTGGGGTTTTTCTGATGTTAATTAGCCATCTGTTCCATTAATTTCTTGAGCATTGCCGCACATTCCGCCCTGGTAGCATTGCCAACAGGATCCAAAGCATTGCCTTTTCCACTCATTACTCCATTGGTAACCGCCCACTGCAGAGCTTCCCGGGACCAGTCGCTGACCTTATCCTTATCATCAAAGCGTTCTAGTGCATCCTTATCAACGGTCACTTTCATCCCGCAGGTATCCTTTGCATACTTATAGATCATAAGAGCCAGTTGTTCTCTGGTGATCCTATCGCTGGTACCGAAAGCACCGTTTGCATATCCGCTGACAACTTTATTCTGATATGCCCACATAATCGGTTTCGTATACCACTGCCCATCAACAACATCCGTGAACTTCTCCTCATAGCTTACTCCGGGTTTGCCCTGCATACTATAGAGTGTTGTGACGAATTCCGCTCTTGTCATGGCTCCATTAGGATCAAAGCGTGTGCCGGACTTACCCGTCATAATATTTCTCTGATAGACATAATCAATTCCGCTATACATCCATGAGGACAGATCTACATCCACGAAAGGAAAATCCTTCTCAATAATGAGAGCTGTCTGGCTCTGGTATATCGTGCCGTCCGCCAGCACATAATCCACATGGTATTCACCACCCTGCGGTCTGTCTGTCAGTGTGAATACAGTAAATACATTTATGGACTCCTGATAAATCCCATAGTTGTTAGAAAATGCTCCTACATAACGATAGTCCTTATATACCTTATTACAATTCTTCGATGGAACGGTCTGCTCCGCTATCACCGTTCCATCCGCTCCCACCAAGCGTGCTGTTGTTATCGTCTGCTTGGTGTTATATACATAAGCAGTGAAGGATACCTTATTTACAGTATCATATTCTTTTTGAATCTCCGGAAGATATACTCTTTCTTCCTTGAATTCTATTTCTTCTGTGGTTCTTGCCACTTCCTCATTGTCATCATACAGTACAAAGGTAAAAGTGTACTTACCGGCCTTCGGAACAATACCCTCAAAGTAAAAGCCAATCTCTGATCCCCTTGGTATCTCAACCGGCTGATGATCCACAACAAGCCCTGTTCCATCATAGACAGACATAGTGTAATCGCAATCATAATGGTTGCCATTTTCTACCGCAACCTGCATATCATACCGGTCATCCTGATTCACATAATAAGAATCTGTTAAAACAAAATTTAACCTCTTCTGATTGTTTTTCGTGTAATTAAGCCAGGATTCCGTCCGCAGATATTCCGGAATATTTGTATTCGAACTGCTGAACTCCTCTTCCGGAATTCTATTATTTTTTAATTCTAGATCTACTAACTGTTCCAGGCCTGACAGATCAGGTATTGTTTCAATCCTGTTATTATTTGCAGTAATTCTCCCAATTTTCTTACACTGTGCCAATATCGAAATATCTCTTACCTTCTGATCATTGATCTCAATGACGCCAAGATTTTCAAACAATTCAATGCCTTTTAAGTTTTTAATCCTTCCGCCTACTTTATCGCGGGACAATTCCAGATAATAAACATCTTCAAAATGTGCCTTATCCAAAATCCCGCCTGTACGTTCCAAAGCCTCTTTTAATGCCTCACGCAAACGCTCGTCCGGAATGTCCTCTTCCGTGTAGGTAACATTTTCCTCTGTTGTAATCTGAATCGTTTTTGTCAGATCTATTGTCTGTTCTCCGGACTTATATACCAGCTTTACATCATACGTTGTATCCGCCAACAGATACGATGCCTTAAGATTCATCGTGTAGAAACCATCAACCTCTTCAATAGTATCATCATGCTGTATAGGGAATTCGTTATAATCAGTATAAGCACCGGTTTTGTCGGTTCTTTCCAGACAGAGAACTGTTGCGTAGTTCTCTGTCAGCATCTCTCTGGTTACCAGATCCATAGGAATTTTTATAGCAAAATAGGCTCTGCTTACACCAATCTGGTTAGCTACTATTTCCGTTTTCTCTGTAATATCCTCACTTATCTCTACAGAAGTGACTATTTCAGTCTCCGCAATTTCCGCAGCCCTTGCCGGCATTCCTTTCATTCCCAGTGCCGTCATCATGGCAAGTACATATAACAGACACTTTCTTTGCATAATGTATCATCTCCTTTTTTCATTTAATTCATCGTGAGCATCTTCTTCATCATGGCTGCACACTCTGCTCTGGTAGCGTTGCCCTGCGGATCCAGTAACGGTTTGCCGTCCGCTCCGTTTCCTTTACCGGACATGATTCCGTGGCTGGCTGCCCACTGGATTGCTTCTCTTGCCCAGGTACTGATCTGTGCTTCGTCCGAGAATTTCTGTAACATACCACTCTCTGCGGTGGTGTCGTAGCCTTTTGTTTTCGCATACTTATACATCATCAGGGCAAGCTGTTCTCTGGTGATGTTGTCGGAAGTACCGAAGTTCCCGTTCGCATAACCGCTGACAATACCGTTATCATATGCCCAGAGTACGGGGTTGCTGTACCAGGCTCCTTCTTCCACGTCCTTAAATACAGGACGATAGGTCACGGCAGGTTTGCCGGACTGGCTGTAAAGTACGGTTGCGAACTCGGCACGGGTCAGATTGGCTTCCGGAGCGAAAATCGTCTCAGATTTACCTCCCATGATGCCGTTGTCATAAGCGTACTGCACTGCGGACACATACCATGCGCCAGACTGCACATCTGTGAATTTTTCTTCTACTGATTCTGTGATCTCACTGATCTTCGTTACACTGAATCCGTAAGCCGTTCCCTGTCCGTCAGAGACCAGTTTTACTTTAACGGTGTTGCCGTTTACGGTAATGCTCTGCCCTGCGAGCTGCGTTCCCGTGTATTTGCCTACTTCTTTTCCATCCTGAGCATAGATGTATAGGAAATCGAATTCATCCTCTACTTCTGTCTCTTTTGAGAAGGTTACTTCCAATTTAGATGCTCCCTGCTTTGTATAGATCCAGCTATCGGAGCAGTTATTCTCATAAGGATGCTCACTGGCAAAATTCTTGATGTCTGTTACTTTTGTAGTGATACTGCTGACAGTTACGGTACAGTTGCGGTAAACTCCGCTTCCGTCTGCTGCCATCGCAGTAATCGTTGCTTTTCCCTTGCCTGTGGCAGTCACATTACCCTGCTGGTCAACCGAAGCTACTCTTTCATCCGAAGTACTCCATTTCACCTGTTTGTTGTATGCATCCGAAGGATATACACTTGCTACCAGAGTAAAGCTGTCTCCACCTTCCAGCGTAAGGGAAGATTTGTTCAGACTGATCGATGTAACCGGCTGTAACACAGTCACCTTGCAGGAAGCCGAAACACTGCCTACCGTGACGCGGATTGTTGCCGTTCCCGCTGCCTTAGCGGTCACCACACCCGCATCACTGATCGTTACCACGTTTGTATTAGAGGATTTCCAGGTAACCTCATCCGTAAAGTTCTTCGGTGTCACATTCAAAAGCAATGTTGCAGTTTGCCCCTTATTGATCTCCAGGCTGGTCTCACTCAGTTGTACTTTGGTTGCTTTTACTTCTTTGTTGACGAATTTTGCCCCAACACTCTTCGCATAGGTCTCCGCATAAGTTCCGGTAATACCATATACTGTCATCTTCGTTGGATAACTGAACGCATTGGAAGCTATACTGCTGGTATTCCGTGGAATCGTCACCTCTGTCAGAGAGGTACAGTTCGTAAATGCATTTGCAGACACCGTCTGCAGGCGGTAAGGTAATTCGATCTTCGTCAGTGACTGGCATAGATTAAATGCATACGAAGGTATCTTCGTCAGTCCGGTTCCGAAGGTAACCGTGGCAAGCTTGTCACATTCTGCGAAGCAGTAGGTTCCCATCGTTGTCAGGCTGTCGGGTAGTGCAATACCGGATAACACAGGACATTTATAAAAAGTATACTGTCCCAGTGTCTTTACCCTTTCACCCAATGTCACCTTGCTGAGATTAGCACATTCTCTGAACGCACTGTCTTCTATTTCTATTACACTATCAGGGATCGTGATCTCTGTAAGACCGCTGCCTTTAAAAGCATACTTACGAATGTATTGCAATCCGTCCGGAAGCTCAATACTCTGCAGACTGGTGCAGTTCCGGAAAGTTCCTTCCGTTATGTTCTTGCGTCCCTCCGGAATATGTACCTTTTGAAGAGACGTACAACCTGAGAAGATATAAGTTCCCATATCCGTGATAGAGTCTGGAAGCATAGCTTCTTTTAAGGATACATTATCTACAAACGCACTATCTCCTATACTTGTAACACTGTTTGCAATAGTCACACTCTGTAAATTTTTACAGCTATAAAATGCTATTTCTTGTATTTCCGTTACCGTGTTCGGAATTACGATTTCTTCAATTCCAGGGCAGTTGGCAAAAAGTGCATTTGCTATTCTCGTCGTTCCTTCTTCAAATGTAATATTTTTTAAATTGTCACAGTTATGAAATACTCCTGAATCCGAATAATAACTTGTTCCAGTTTCTTCCAGGCTCTTGGGGATTTCTATTCCGGTCAGGGCATCGCAGTTATAAAATGCCTTTCTTCCTATGTATGTTACTTTCTTGGACAAAACAACTGTTGACAGATTACTGCATTCCGAAAATGCAAAACTTCCTATGCTTGTCACACTGTCTGGCATTGTTATTTCTTTCAGTGCAACATCATCTTTAAATGCCCCTTCTCCTATACTGGTTACACCATTTCCCCATTTTATCTCTTTCAATGTAGTATCCGATGAAAATGCATATTCCCCAATACTCGTTACACTATTCGGGATCGTTACACTTCGTAAATTCTTACAGCCATAAAATGCTATTGCTTGTATTTCCGTTACCGTGTTCGGAATTACGATTTCTTCAATTCCAGGGCAGTTGGCAAAAAGTGCATTTGCTATTCTCGTCGTTCCTTCTTCAAATGTAATATTTTTTAAATTGTCACAGTTATGAAATACTCCTGAATCCGAATAATAACTTGTTCCAGTTTCTTCCAGGCTCTTGGGGATTTCTATTCCGGTCAGGGCATCGCAGTTATAAAATGCCTTTCTTCCTATGTATGTTACTTTCTTGGACAAAACAACTGTTGACAGATTACTGCATTCCGAAAATGCATAATCCCCTATACTTGTCACACTATCCGGAATCACTATCACTCTTAGCTGCTTATTTTTTTCAAATACATTTGCTGCAATTCTCACCACAGGATATCCATCCAGGGTATCCGGAATGCTCAGTGCTGACACGTTACCCTGATACTTTGTAATAGTTGCGTTCTTGGCGTCATCCAGAGAATACTCGAAGATACTATATTCATTTCCGTTAGCATCCACACCACCACTGGCTCCATTGTAGCCATAGCGGGAACTGGCAGGCGTGTAGTATTTCCATTTCTTTGCAGGGCTGGTTCCTCCGCCGCTTCCGGGATTTCCATCCTCCGAACCATCTCTGGTACATTTCGGTACGGCTGTTCCGTCTTCATAATGGAACACTACTCTCACCGGGCTGTTTCCGGCACCGTAGATTTCATAGGTTTTACTCCAGGACTTTTTCCACACTACGAGGTCTACCTTGACATCTGCTCCAACGGATGCATACATATACGCCTGCATATGAGTACAGCGCGTCGGAGTCTTCCCGTCATCATAAGTCTGCATCTGTATTGTGGCTTTGGCTCCGATTCTTCCATAGATAGAACCTTTCAGCGCCACCACATCGAATCCTGCTGTCAGTTTGATACCTGCGGAAGCCTCTGCCTGTGCCTGAATAGTAAATGCCTGCTTATGGAAGTCCGATACCAGTCGGAGAGATCCGTTCTTGTACTGCACTCCGGCAGAAATATTCTCCACCAAAGTTAATGTGATGTTTCCTTTTAAAGTTAATTCCAATGATGCGGACATATAGCCTACAACACCCACCGGTACCCTCACCAGCTCAATGCTGGGAGCCACACCGATTGCCTCCAGTACATCCAGGCTTACGTTGCAGGTGAATGTCGCTGTCGCTGATACATTAAAGTATGCTTCTTTTAGGGATATCTTATAATCCGGCGTCACATTGGTGATTACACAATCGATGGTGGCTTTCATGCCCTTCGCCAGATTATATTCCTTGCGCACTGCCTCCGGAATGTCATAGGAAAGCTGTGCTCTGACTGCCGTGATCTCCTCGGGGCTTACTTCTTCTGCATCTGTATATTCCGTGCCATCTTCCCAGTTCTGCTCCTGCGTACCGCCTGCGATATAGGTAAGAGCTACCTGATCACTGAACGCCTGGATCTGGGTCAGATCTGCAGACAGGGAACCTTCCACATCAATATCCTGAAAAGCGTCCTCTGTTGCAACGCTTTCCACCTGAACGATCATTTTGTCTTCTTCTGTAGCGACACTAATGACCTTTTTTACTACAGGAAAATCTTCCTGTACCACTGCAAAAATATCTCCTGCCTTTAATTCTGTGTCACAGGAATACAGGGTAAGTTCATTCTCTCCGGTAAGTTCTGCCACAGTTCCTTCCGGCAGTACGATAACACCTTCTGCGAAGGTATAGGTATTCTGATAGTCCGGATCAATTTTCGTAGATGCCACTGCGTCTCTGGCATCCGTGATCATTACATCTTTCTCTTCTGCGGTTAAGACTTTCTTCGGAAGTACTTTACCGTCTGCCAGTTCCAGCCAGCCACGTTTGACGGCGATCTGCAGATCATCCGCATATTCCGCATCACTCTGATCTGTAAAGGTATAGGTATCTTCGTTGATATAACCCATGCACAGATTCAGGGAATGGGCTGCAAATTCTCTGGATGCTGCCTGGTCCGGCTCAAATGCCTCACCGGCTTCCACATCCACCAGTCCGAACTCGGTGGCAAGCATTACGGTATAATAATCCGCATAGGAAGAATCAATATCTGAATAGTAGTTATCCGGATAATTATCCTTCTCCACTGTCATGTCAAAGGTAGTGGTTAATTCTTTCAGCCACTGGATCCTGCTGACAGGGGTCTGATCACCGGATCTCACGATATTCGGCATCCGGAACATCCCTGCCATGGGTTCCTCTGTCGCTGCCGGAGTGGGTGAAGGTTCCGGGGACGGCTCTACGGCCGGTTCATTCCCCGACACAGTTGTCACTGATTCTTGTGTTTCCGGTGTCATGGTTTCTTCCGGCTGTGTTTCCTCTGATTGTGTTTCCTGAGAGCTTGTTTCTTCTGACACTGCTGTCTCAGTCTGTGCAGCCGCTTCCTCAGCTCTCACATTCTGCGGCATCATTCCCGCCAGTACACATACTGCCATTGCCATGGCAAGCAGTCTTTTTGTCAGTTCTTTTGTACTGCCCTTTTTCTTTCTACCCATAGTATTTCTCCTCTTACCTTAGTTCATCGTGAGCATCTTCTTCATCATGGCTGCACACTCTGCTCTGGTAGCGTTGCCCTGCGGATCCAGTAACGGTTTGCCGTCCGCTCCGTTTCCTTTACCGGACATGATTCCGTGGCTGGCTGCCCACTGGATTGCTTCTCTTGCCCAGGTACTGATCTGTGCTTCGTCCGAGAATTTCTGTAACATACCACTCTCTGCGGTGGTGTCGTAGCCTTTTGTTTTCGCATACTTATACATCATCAGGGCAAGCTGTTCTCTGGTGATGTTGTCGGAAGTACCGAAGTTCCCGTTCGCATAACCGCTGACAATACCGTTATCATATGCCCAGAGTACGGGGTTGCTGTACCAGGCTCCTTCTTCCACGTCCTTAAATACCGGACGATAGGTTACGGAAGGTTTGCCGGACTGGCTGTAAAGCACGGTTGCGAACTCGGCACGGGTCAGGTTGGCTTCCGGAGCGAATACCGTCTCCGACTTGCCTCCCATGATGCCATTGTCATATGCGTACTGCACTGCGGACACATACCATGCGCCCTGCTGCACATCTGTGAATTTCTCCTCTACTGATTCTGTGATCTCACTGATCTTCGTTACACTGAATCCGTAAGCCGTTCCCTGTCCGTCAGAGACCAGTTTTACTTTAACGGTGTTGCCGTTTACGGTAATGCTCTGCCCTGCGAGCTGCGTTCCCGTGTATTTGCCTACTTCTTTTCCATCCTGAGCATAGATGTATAGGAAATCGAATTCATCCTCTACTTCTGTCTCTTTTGAGAAGGTTACTTCCAATTTAGATGCTCCCTGCTTTGTATAGATCCAGCTATCGGAGCAGTTATTCTCATAAGGATGCTCACTGGCAAATTTTGTGATGTCTGTTACATTGATTACTGTACTATTCACTGTCACTTTACAGGTTGCATATTTACCACTGCCATCTGTAGCATTTGCCGTAATCTCCGCTTGTCCCCTGGATACAGCATTGACTACACCCTTATCATTTACCGTTGCCACCTTTTCATCAGATGACTTCCATTCAAGTTCACGATTATAGGCATCTTTAGGATTCGCCACTGCATTTAAAGTATATGTTTCTCCTCCCTCAAGAGTAATGCTATTTACATTTATGTCTACGCGCGTTACCGGTTGTCGCACAATAACCTCACACAATGCCTTTTTCTGACCTATTATTACCTGAACAAATGCTTCTCCTTGCTCTTTTGCCTTAATTACACCCTTTTCCGACACACTGACAATCGACTCGTCAGAAGATTTCCAGATAACATCATCAGTATAGTTGATTGGATCTACTGTGAATATCAATTGTGTTTCTTGTCCAACATTTATCGTAACAGTATCCTGCTCCAGTGATACCTTCGTGGCAGGTACAATTTGGTTTACAAAAGTTGCACCGATGGAATCTGCATAACTTTCAGCATAGGATCCTGCTATTCCGTATATTGTCAACTGATCCGGATAGCTAAACGCATTACTAGCAATTGTAGTAGTAGTTTTCGGAATGCTTATTTCACTTAGTTGAGTACAATTTGCAAATGCATTGTTTCCAATTTTATTAATACCATATAACAAGTCTATTTTTGTAAGTGATGTACATTCATAAAACGTATTATTAGGAACCTCACTAAGTCCACTTCCGTACTGTACCTGCTCTAACAGTTCACAGTACATAAAACATCCAGTTCCAATCTTTGTAATGCTGCTTGGTATAATAATCGACGTAAGCTTACTACATCCTTTAAAGCACAAATCTCCTAGTGTTTTTATCTTATTTCCAAATTCTATTTTTTCTAAGCTATTGCATTCTTCAAATGCATTGTTGCCAATAATATTAAGTTCTTCCGGAAATACTATTTCTACCAATCCGCTTCCTGCAAATGCACTAGCAGAAATATATTTTACAGAACTAGGAATATTAATATTTTCCAATGCAGTACATCCACAGAATGCTCTTACACCAATTCCGTTTAGCTTTTCCGGTAAATTTACTTTTTTCAATTTTGTGCATTTGTAAAACATTTCATAACTAATACTCTCTATTTTTTCAGGAATTTCTATTTCTTTTAAATTTCTGCAATTAGCAAAAGCATCCGTACCAATTTTCATAACTGATTGTGGAATTTCCAATGTTGTCATACTACTGCAAAACTGAAATGCTCCATCCCCTATTTCTTCTAAAGAGTTAGGTAAATTTATCTCTGCCAGTGCCGTGCATGAATATAATGCAGAATTTCCTATTGCTGTCACGCCTTCCGGAATCTCCAACTTTTCAATACTGGTACATCCATAAAGCAGATAATTTGGAATTTTCTTGATTCCACTTTCAAAAGTTATTGTTTTTAAATTATCACATGCGCCAAAAATTCCTTTATACGTATACCTATCGGAAGTGAAAGTTGTCAAAGTTTTAGGAATCTGTATCTCTATCAAACCATCACAGTTGTAAAATGCTGCATCTCCTAATGTCTGCAGATTTTGGGGTAGCATAATACTTCCCATCTTGTAGCAATTAGAAAAAGCTTCTTGACCAATATAAGTAACTGTATCTGGAATTTTTGCACTTTCAACATTATAGCAATTTGCAAATGCTGACCGTGAAATTGTCGTTACGTTCTTAGGAATCTCAATTTCTCTTATACCTACGCACCATGTAAATATATTAGCTGGCACGCTTTTTGTTCCTTCCTCAAAAGTAACTTTTTTCAAATTGTCACAATAAGTAAACGGTCCTCCATCTCTATAGTTCGGACCTCCACCCAGCCATACTGATGTTGTACTTACACTTTGCATGGCTTTGGGAATTTCTATTTCATAAATGCTGTCGCAATTTTCAAATGCAAAATATCCTAAAGTCTGAAGATGTGATGGCAATTTTACATTGGTCAGTTTCTGACAATTTGAAAAAGCTTCCACCCCTATAGTATTTATATTTTGTGAAAATTTCACAGTTGTAAGATTACTGCATTGTTGAAAAGCATTCTTTTCTATAGCAGTAATTGAACTCGGAAGTGTAATTTCTGTTAATCCGCTACAATGTGCAAATAATCCCTCCACTACATCCGTAGTTCCTTCCTCAAATGTTACACTCTTAAGATTATCGCAATCATAAAACGGTCCATATTGATAATCATACGCATATTCAGATAAATATGCCGTATATGTTCTTGTTAAACTTTTCGGAATCTCAATGCTCTCTAAGCTATCACAATTATAAAATGCGTGTGCCCCCATTTCCTTTAAAGTACTGGGTAGTGTAACATCCATTAAATTCTTACAATTTGCAAACGCACCTTCATTTATTTTAACTACACCATCCGGAATCGCTACTACTATTAACTGTGTATTTTCCGCAAAAGCTTTCTTACCTATCTGGACCACCGGATTACCATCTATTTCATCTGGTATTGCTAATGCAGACACGTTTCCCTTATAGCCTGTAATAGTCGCATTTCCATTACTATTTACCGTATAATCAAATACGCTGTATTCATTTCCCTCTGAGTCTATTCCTGTTCCAGAACCGTTATAACCATATCGAGAATCTGCCGGCGTATAATAATTATACTTTACGAATTTCTCGTCTTCGTTTCCATCTTCATCCTTTCCGTCTCTAGTGCATCTAGATACCGGGACTCCATCTTCGTAATGGTAATATACTCTTACCGGACTATTACTTTCATCAAAGAATACTTTCTCCTCCGACCATTCTGCACTTGAGATAAGAAGTTTTGCCTCCACCTTCATTCCAATAGAAGCATATAACCATGCCCCTACATGCATACATGTAAGTGGCTTTTTCCCATCTGTAAAAGTTTCTGATTTTGCTTCTGCTCTTCCTCCCGTTTTTCCATAAACAACACCTTCCAACATACCGCAATTTAATCCGATAGAAAATTTAATTCCAGCAGATGCACTTCCTTTTGCTTGAATAGTGAATGCTTCTTTTTTAAAACTTGTTACTGTTCGGAATCCCTTTTCATATTCATAATAAATTCCTGCCCCTATTTTGATAGAAGTGCTCAGCGTTATCTTTCCCTCAAGGCTCATATCCAACGATAATTTCATATATCCCAGATAACCCACTGGAACATAAGCCAAATCATAAGAAGGTACTATGCCTAAATCTTTTAAGACATCCATACTGACATTGCAACTAAATGTAACTTTTGCACTTACATCAACATATATTCCATCTTTATTTGCCTTAAATTTAGGTGTTACTTTACTTACTTTACAAACAATAGTAGCTTTTACGCCTTCCCCTATATCATAAGCACTTCTGACTGCATCAGGAATGTCATAGGAACGTGCTATCTCTACAGCAGAGACTTCCTGCTCTCCAATTTCTTCTTCGCTTTCATACTTTTTTCCATCTTCGTACTGAGCCTCTTCCGTTCCTCCAACTATATATTTCAGTTCTACAGCATCATCAAAACCTTTAACATCTACCAGGTCAACATCTATATTTCCTTGAATATCAATATTTTTAAAAGCATTCTTAGTATCTACACGTTCCGTCTCAACAACAATTGTTTCTTCCTGCTTCGTTACTTTTATAGCTTTATATACAATGGGAAATCCTTCAGAATCAATTCCAAAAATATCCCCATTTTTTAATTCTGTCTCACAATTTGACAGTGTGAGTTCATTATCCGCTGTAAGTACTGCTTTCACCGTTTTGGGCAATACTATTACATTATCAGCAAATTGGTACAGGCCTTCATAATTCGGATCTATGGATACTGCTTCGACAGCCTCTTTCGCTGCCTCCATCATCACGCTTTTCTCTGATTTCGTAATTGCTTTTTGAGGATAAAAATTTCCATTTTGTAAATTTAACCAGTTCTTCTTAATTGCAATTTTAATATCTTCAGGATATTTAACTTCATTCTCTTCCGAAAAAGAGCAGTCCGTCACATCTATACTATATCCAATGCATAAATTTAGAGTATGCGCTGCATATTCTCTGGTTGCAGGTTGTTCAGGTTCAAATGCTTCACCTGCAGCAACATCTACCAAACCAAATTCCGTGGCAAGCATTACCGTATAATAATCTTCATAGGAAGAATCAATATCCGAATAATAATTGTCGGGATAGTTGTCCTGCTCAACAGACATATCAAACACCGTTGTTAAGTCTTTCAGCCACTCTATACGACTTACCGTAGAGGCATCACCTGATCCTACAACCCCTGGAAGCCTTAGAGCTAGAGTATTCCCTGATACAGTAGTATCTATTTTCTCCGCATTGCCCTCATTGGTAATTGAACCATCCGCGCTCCCTAAATCATTATCTGAAACAGACACTTCTCCGTTAATTCCAACAGGATTCTCCTGACCCTCCATTGCAAATGCATCCAATGGCAGTATTCCAACGCCTATGCATACTGCCATTGCCATGGCTATTAACTTTTCTGCCCGTCTCCTTTTGTTCCCTTTTACCTTGTTACTCATAGCATTTTCTCCTCTTTTTTCTTTTATCCCTTTAATTCATCGTGAGCATCTTCTTCATCATGGCTGCACACTCCGCTCTGGTAGCGTTGCCCTGGGGATCCAATAACGGTTTGCCGTCCGCTCCGTTTCCTTTACCGGACATGATTCCGTGGCTGGCTGCCCACTGGATTGCTTCTCTTGCCCAGGTACTGATCTGTGCTTCGTCCGAGAATTTCTGTAACATACCACTCTCTGCGGTGGTGTCGTAGCCTTTTGTTTTCGCATACTTATACATCATCAGGGCAAGCTGTTCTCTGGTGATGTTGTCGGAAGTACCGAATTTCCCGTTCGCATAACCGCTGACAATGCCGTTGTCATATGCCCAGAGTACGGGGTTGCTGTACCAGGCTCCCTCTTCGACATCCTTGAATACCGGCCGATAGGTTACGGCAGGTTTGCCGGACTGGCTGTAAAGCACGGTTGCGAACTCGGCACGGGTCAGATTGGCTTCCGGAGCGAAGACCGTCTCTGACTTGCCTCCCATGATGCCGTTGTCATATGCGTACTGCACTGCGGACACATACCATGCGCCCTGCTGCACATCTGTGAATTTCTCCTCTACCGGCTCCGAAACCTTTTTATTTACAAATTTTGCACCAACATTCTTCGCATAGGTCTCTGCATAAGTTCCTGTAATACCATAGATGGTCATATTTGCCGGATCACTGAATGCATTTGCTTCCACGCTCTGTATCTGAGGAAGCAATTCAATCTCCGTTAATAACCCACACCCATAAAATGCATAAGATGGAATTTTCGTCAGTCCTGTTCCCAAAACCACCTCAGCCAGTTTGTCACATTCTGCAAAACTGTATGTATTCAGTTCTATCATGCTGTCAGGTAGTACTGCTGCCGTTAATCCACTGCCCTTAAAAGCTTCCTTGCGAATATACTTTAGGTTCTTGGAAAATTCCACGCTTTGCAGGTTATTGCAATTATAAAATGCCCGATACTGTATTTCCGTTACTGTATCCGGAATTGTGATTTTCTCAATTCCGGGACAGTTGGCAAACAGGTCATTGACAATTTTTATTGTTCCCTCCTCAAAGGTAACTGTTTTCAAATTATCACAATTATTAAATACCCCTTCATAGGATCCCGATACATAGGTTCCTGTTTTTTCAAGGTTCTTCGGAATCTCTATGCTCGTAAGGGAATCGCAATCGTAAAATGCTCCCCAGCCTATACTCGCTAATCCCTTTGATAATTTCACTTCTGCTAAATTGCTGCAGTTTGCAAACGCATGATTTCCTACGTTGGTTACGCTATCCGGAATCTCTATCCTGGTTAATGCCTTATTGGATGCAAAAGCTTCTTCTCCTATATTCGTTACACTGGAAGGAATTCTTATCTCCTTCAGATTCTCACAGCCATAAAATGCCCGATACTGTATTTCCGTCACTGTATCCGGAATCGTGATTGTTTCAATTCCGGGACAGTTGGCAAACAGATCATTGACAATTTTTGTTATTCCCTCCTCGAAGGTAACTGTTTTCAAATTATCGCAGCTATTAAATACCCCTTCGTATGATGCTGATACATAGGTTCCTGTTTTTTCAAGGCTTTTCGGAATCTCCATACTCGTAAGGGAATCGCAATCATAAAATGCTCCCCAGCCTATACTCGTTAGTCCCTTGGGTAATTCTATTTCTACTAAATTGCTGCAGTTTGCAAATGCATGATTTCCTATATTGATTACACTGGTAGGAATATCTATTCGGGTTAATGCTTTATTGGAAGAAAACGTCTCTTCTCCTATATTCGTTACACTGGAAGGAATTCTTATCTCCTTCAGATTCTCACAGCCATAAAATGCCCGATACTGTATTTCCGTCACTGTATCCGGAATCGTGATTGTTTCAATTCCGGGACAATTGGCAAACAGATCATTGACAATTTTTGTTGTTCCTTCCTCAAAGGTAACTGTTTTCAGATTATCGCAATTATTAAATACCCCTTCATAGGATCCCGATACATAGGTTCCTGTTGTTTCAAGGCTCTTCGGAATCTCTATATTTGTCAGGGAATCACAGTTATAAAATGCTCCCCAGCCTATGCTTACTATACCTTTCGGCAGAATTACGGTTGTCAGATTTTCACAATTTTCAAATGCGTGATTTCCTATGTTGGTTACACTATTCGGAATAACCACCACGCGTAACTGATTTTTCCCGCTAAAAACATTCTCATCAATTTCTACTACGGAATGTCCATCTAATGTATCCGGAATATTTAATGCCGACATATTACCCTGATACTTTGTGATAATTGCATTGTTGTCATCATCCAGGGAATATTCAAATACTTTGTACTCTTTTCCCTCTGCATCTATGCCACTGGTAGCTCCGCTGTAACCATAACGGGAACTGGCAGGGGTATAATATTTCCATCTTCTATGCGGTTTGGCCGTTCCGGTTCCGGGATCTTCTTCCTCTGATCCATCTCTGGTACATTCCGGTACTGCACGTTCATCTTCATAATGAAATGCTACCTTTACTGGGCTGTTTACCTCATTGAAAATGTCATAGGACTTCTCCCAAGATTTTTTCCATATAATAATATCCGCATCAATATCCGCCCCTATCGTTGCATACATATATGCCTGCATCTGTATACAGCTTATCGGTTTTTTTCCATCATCATACGTCTGCATATCTATCGTACTTTTAGCTCCGATTTTGCCATAAATGGATCCTTTCAATACCACGACATCAAATCCGGCAGCCAGTTTAATTCCGGCAGAAGCCTCTACCTGTGCCTGAATGGTAAATGCTTTCTTCTTAAAATCAGATACCAGACGGAATTCCTCATTTTTGTACTGTATTCCGGCAGAAATATTTTCTACCAACGTCAGGGTAATGTCTCCTTTTAATGTTAAATCCAGAGATGCAGATATATATCCGACAAGACCTATCGGTACCTTAACCAATTCAATGCTTGGTGCCACTCCGATAGCATCCAACACATCCAGACTTACATTACAAGTGAATGTGGCAGTGGCTGAAACGTTAAAATATGCCTCATCCACATATACTTTTGCAAAATTTCTCCCATATTTTATCGCATAATCCGGCTCTACATCCGTAATTACACAATCGATGGTGGCTTTCATGCCTTTCGCCAGATTATATTCCTTGCGCACTGCCTCCGGAATGTCATAGGTAAGCTGCGCTCTGACTGCCGTGATCTCCTCGGGGCTTACTTCTTCTGCATCTGTATATTCCGTGCCATCTTCCCAGTTCTGCTCCTGCGTACCGCCTGCGATATAGGTAAGAGCTACCTGATCACTGAACGCCTGGATCTGGGTCAGATCTGCAGACAGGGAACCTTCCACATCAATATCCTGAAAAGCGTCCTCTGTTGCAACGCTTTCCACCTGAACGATCATTTTGTCTTCTTCTGTAGCGACACTAATGACCTTTTTTACTACAGGAAAATCTTCCTGTACCACTGCAAAAATATCTCCTGCCTTTAATTCTGTGTCACAGGAATACAGGGTAAGTTCATTCTCTCCGGTAAGTTCTGCCACAGTTCCTTCCGGCAGTACGATAACACCTTCTGCGAAGGTATAGGTATTCTGATAGTCCGGATCAATTTTCGTAGATGCCACTGCGTCTCTGGCATCCGTGATCATTACATCTTTCTCTTCTGCGGTTAAGACTTTCTTCGGAAGTACTTTACCGTCTGCCAGTTCCAGCCAGCCACGTTTGACGGCGATCTGCAGATCATCCGCATATTCCGCATCACTCTGATCTGTAAAGGTATAGGTATCTTCGTTGATATAACCCATGCACAGATTCAGGGAATGGGCTGCAAATTCTCTGGATGCTGCCTGGTCCGGCTCAAATGCCTCACCGGCTTCCACATCCACCAGTCCGAACTCGGTGGCAAGCATTACGGTATAATAATCCGCATAGGAAGAATCAATATCTGAATAGTAGTTATCCGGATAATTATCCTTCTCCACTGTCATGTCAAAGGTAGTGGTTAATTCTTTCAGCCACTGGATCCTGCTGACAGGGGTCTGATCACCGGATCTCACGATATTCGGCATCCGGAACATCCCTGCCATGGGTTCCTCTGTCGCTGCCGGAGTGGGTGAAGGTTCCGGGGACGGCTCTACGGCCGGTTCATTCCCCGACACAGTTGTCACTGATTCTTGTGTTTCCGGTGTCATGGTTTCTTCCGGCTGTGTTTCCTCTGATTGTGTTTCCTGAGAGCTTGTTTCTTCTGACACTGCTGTCTCAGTCTGTGCAGCCGCTTCCTCAGCTCTCACATTCTGTGGCATCATTCCCGCCAGTACACATACTGCCATAGTCATCGCCACAAGTCTTTTGATTCCTGTTGTACGCATATTGTCCTCCTCATAAGTGCTTTTATTTTTTATCTTCTGTTTTCGTAATCTATCTCATACTGTGCTCTCGGTGTATATTCCTCCTGCATTTTAACGATGACCTTTCCATCGTATATCAGTACACTTCCATCATCCGGATAGAGCGGCATATTGCGGAATACTTCTGATGCTGCAGCCTCTTCAAACACTTCCTGCGCCGGTTCCTCGATCGGAACATTAAGCCAGTCCTGCATATAGTAATAGATATGCTTATTCAGTGGGATCACAGAAGAGGACAGGATCGCTCCCTGTTCCACCCAGTCATAGACAGCAAGATCTGTATCATAACGATCTGTCGGGTAACCTCCTACGATGACCACAGGCATCCCCATCCGGTAGCCGGGACAGCTTTCAATCCTGCCTACCACATTGGTTACAAAACTGAGAGTCGCTCTGTGCACCTGATTTAACATGGTATACAGTGTGTTATCCTGTTGCCAGAATACAAACGCGAAGAGACAAGCTCCCGTCACACCCGCTTTTACAAAATAATCTTTGATGCGCTCTGTCTGTTTTACATATCCCTGAAGGATCACAGGCAGCAAACATATGTAGACATAGGAGTACTTCATGATAGGACTTGTTGCCGTAAAAGGGCTCATTACTTTTCCAAAATTAACGCCCAACGGTAACAGGATGATCATGATTACTCCTATTGTTATTTTCAAAATATTCTCTTTTCTAAAATTCTGCACCAGATAGCATCCCAGAAGCAGTATTGCACATGTCAGTACTAAAACAGCTGCAATGCTCCGCAGCGCAGCTCCGTTGTATGAGGTGTGGGTATTATAAAAGAAATAGGCTGCCACCTCTCTATAGGTGTCTGCCATAATTTGACCCAGTTGTCCTACCGGATATCCCTGTTCGACCTGATTCATCCCCAGATAGGACAGCAATTTCAGATTCTTTTTCCATAAAAAGATTTTCAGAATTCCATAATAAAGCAGAGTACCTGTTATCAGAAAAGCAGCCTGACGCACTCCACTCAGAAAGGTCTCCCATACGGTACTTCCCTCCTCCAGTGCTTTTCCAAGTACAAGATACAAAGACAGTGTGATTGCCACTGTCACATACACTTGATAGATTCCCATAGATAACGCCAGTGCAATACATCCGATAAGGAATCCTCTATAACCTTTGTTGGCTACGAGCCATACTGCCATTACCGCAAGTAAGATTGAGAAGCAATAGGCTGCCGCTGTAAATGTATAGGTATTAGTATAGGCGATCGCAGGTGTGAGGACAGAGAGCAGTCCCCACGCTCCTGCAATCGTATTGTTTTTTACAGAAAATAAATTCACTGTTAACACTGCTGCAACTGCAAGAAAAAACATAGCAAGAACACCTATCAGCATAGGATTCTGCATGTATCCGTAAATACCTGATACATAATGAAGAAACCATCTGCCCGATACGGTCATCTGCTGCTCATCATACACCCTGCTGATACCGTCAAAATTAGGTATCGTATTGGTGTATATGTAGAGATGTGCTATTATCCCGCCCAAAAGCGCTGTGATAAATGCAGTCTTAGTCGTTTTCATGAACTCACCTTTCCATAAATCTGCTCATAATTGCTGCACATTCCGCACGGGTCGTAGTTCCCTGCGGTGCAAGCTGATCCCCTCTTCCGCTGATCATTCCATTGGCGATCGCCCATTCCACTGCAGTATAAGCATAACCGCTGATCTGATCTGCATCCGGATATTTCTCCGCTCCCCCCGGAGTGTAGTTCATATCCTTTCCAAGCATTTCTGCATATTTGTAAAGCATCAGTACCAATTGCTCTCTGGTAATAGTATCTGCGCTGCCGAATTTATCTCCATACCCCTTCGTAATTCCCTGTTCGTATGCCCAGGATACCGGCAATGCATACCAGTCATTTTCCGCAACATCTTTAAAAATATTCTGATAGGTAACATCGGGTTTTCCGGCATATGCATACAACATCGTCACAAATTCAGCTCTGGAAAGTTTATCGTTGGTACCGAAGATGTTCTGCTTTTTTCCGGTCATGACTTTATTCTCATACATCTTTATAACGAAAGGATACTGCCATTCTGTCGTTCTGATATCTTCAAATCCTGTTTTTATGATCACCCGGACCGTTGCCTGCAGTTCATCATTTTCTTTTGCAGTGCATGTAATAGTAGCTGTTCCCTGCTTCTTACCAGTGATTTTCCCCACAGAGTCTACTACCACTGCATCACCTTCCGTCACTTTCCATTCATACAGATCGTTAGCTTCCGGTGCTTCTTCCACGCCGTTATACAGCACCTTGAGCTGCTTTTCCTCACCTACAGTGAGTTCCACATCTTCTTCACCCAGACTGATGTGATCTTTTTCGATATTAGTATCACTGGTGAATGCTTTAATACGGAGATTTCCTCCATATTCTCTTCCGACATCCATCCAGTTTCCGTTACCTGTGTAGTCAAGAAAACTCTGATTTTCTCCGGCATCAGAGGTATATGTCGTATTATTCCATACATAGCTTCCCTCAATAACAAATACCGGGGTGCCTTCCTCTATTTCTATCACCACAGAAAATGTCTGTCCGGGATTCAGTTCGATTCCTTCCGGCAGCTTTACGGTATAATATCCCTGATAGAGTGTCTCTCCCGTCAATGGTTTATCCAATTGCGCTATTCCACTCGTCGGATTCGATGCATTATCCAGATCTGTATAGATCTGAATGCTATACTTTGTATTAGTACTCGGCATCTGGAAGCTTACCGCCTCTAACACCTCCTTGGTATCTCCCTTTGCGATCTGAAAAACATTCGCTGCACTGGTTCCTTCTATATTGAAGTCCATATAAGATCCGTCATACTGATAATTATGATCATAGTTATCCGATGTCTCCGCTACCAGAACATACATATCATCTTGCAAGGATGTATCCTCATAAGATAACCAAAAATAACCATTGTCTCCGAAATACGTCCCCCAACTGTTTTTCACCAGCCATGCACCATCCACAGAGGGCGCTGACAGGAAATTGTCTTTGCTGTAGTTATCATCCCATCCTACAATCAGAATCGCATGATTACTATAATCATATACATCATTATAATAACCCGCTGTATTTTCATTAAAATATACATCATCATAATAGAAGCTGGCTGCCACAGCACCATAATTCATGATCTCGGTCTTCACTGCCCCGACATCACCTTTATACAATTCGTACATCTGCTGTAAATGGACAATGTCTTGTAAATATGCCTTCTCAGTAGTATGCTCCAGCATTTCCACTTTTCCGGTCGGATATCCGGCCACATCCTCATCTACTGCTCCCATCCAGTTGGCAAGTGCATGATACGCAATACTGACAGCACCTCCTACATCCATATACTGCGTGATCGACCCCTTGTATTTCACACTATCTCCAGCCGTTCCGGACAATGGATCCACCACCGACTGGTAATTGTAATTGATCAGATGGTATTCCGAGAGATCTACATCGCTGTAGTATTCCTGACTCAGCAGACTGCTCTCCATAGCACCCATGGTAGTAAAGCTCCAACAGGTTCCCCATGGATTCTGGTTTTTAATGCTGCTTACCTGTCCTTGCGTCCTCGCATCATATGTTGTTGGCAGACTGGTGTACCTGTCTGCCGAAACACCGTGTACTCCCTCTTTGATGCTATGGACCGTATGCGGGAATTCCACATAACCGAAGTTATCCTTTTCTTTCCACCATTCTTCCGGGGATGTTTCATCCTGTGTTGCCTGCGAACTGTTAACATCCGGCAGTTCATTTCCACTTACCGTAACCTCTGCTGCATCTACTGTAACCGGCATTGCTGAGAGCACTACAGTAAGCGCAATATACAATAGTTTGTTTTTCATTCGTTTTTCTCCCCTCGTATTTTTCTTGACATTATTTGCTAAAATAGTCCTCTAACAGCTTCCATTTTGCTTCCAAATCTTTTTTTTCACTTTTATGAAACAAAGCTATTTTTTTCATCAGCTGCTTCCTTCTGCCTTCTACAAAAAACTCGCTCATACCTTCCAGTACCTTCTGCTTTTCCTCCACATCCATCTGCATTTCCAGAAGTCTATCCTGTATGGCTGTTTTTTCACTGATCACCTTTTCCAATTCTGCTGTCTGCTTCTGCAAGAGTTCCTGTTCCCTGACCTTGTCCGCATTGATCTCTCCAATAAGCTTAAAATATTCAGCATTCGTTTTCTGACAGTCCTCTATGGTCTTCAGATATTGTGAGATTATCTTCTGACATTCTTTGATAGTGTCTTTTTCTTCACACCTGGTTCCGGAAGCATCTTTTTTTGCAAATGGTGTTGTATTCCAAGCTGCCAGCAATTCGTCGACCGTGTCTATCACAGTCTTACCCTTTTCCAAATATCCGGACATTTTTTCTGCATCTATGATCCCGTCTTCTGCCGGTTGCGCTGTGATAGAATTCCAGTGTTCTTTTAAAACTTTGATTTCATCAAAGCGGATTTTTTCACCTTTATATCCGAGTTCCTGCAGAAGATTGTCCATTTTGATCTCATAATTCACCGGACAATACGGGATTCCCATGGCAATGCATGCTACCAATGCATGAAATCGTGTGCAAATCACAAAATCACATTGTTTCAGTTCCTGTTGTATATACGCAAGATCCCCGTCATAAACGCAGATCTTCACGCGTGTTGATTCCATCACCTTCTCCGTAATGGCGGCAGCTACCTCTTCATCTCTTACTGAGCCATTGGATAATGCGAAAAGTATAACCTCTCTTCCGGCGTCTTCCAGCAGGAATTCATTAATAACATCTGCAATGGTTTCGTCATATGCAACCATTGACTCTTCATCCGCGTATCCGGGTCTTCGCACAGCAATGCCAAGTCTTGTGATTTGTTGAACTTCCTGAGTATCTTTCTTCGTCCATCCCGCCAGAAAGCCCACATCAGCCATAACTGAAATTTTCTTCTCCGGCATCCATTTTCTCAACAATTCCACAGATTTTTCATCCCTAGGGGCAATCACATCAGCGTCTTTCATCAATTTTGTGATTTCCTGCTGTGTCTGCTCTCTATAATCTGTAAACAAATTGAATCCCAAAAAGAATATCTTCCCGTTTACCGCCTTCACAGCATCTACCCAAGACTGCCTCTTGGAGAAGTCTCCCCCATCCGGGAAAATATCTCCTCCCACACAAATATATGCATCAAAAAATCCCTTCCTGAGCATCACCTGACATTCCGGCAGCAGATATAGATTAGGAATCTTTTCAGCCCACTTTTGAATCTCGGGAGGATAGTTCTCCATAAATGCATAAAATTTGTATTTATCAAAAAGCTTTGTTATAGTGTCTACAAACAGATCATCACCAAAATTCCGGTCAAAATAAGCATCCAGCAGAATATTCATTTTATCCTATCCTTTCTCTGTTACTTTTTCCCGAAGTGCCTCATTCTCTGTTTCCTTCACTCTGATAACGCCCTCCAGACGTTGGATCTCTGCATTTTTCTCTATCAGGGCACTCTCAAGATCCTGATCTTTCCCTTTTATTACCGAATTCAATCTGTTGATCTCCGCTGCCTTTTCACGAATGACGGAATCCAAACGCTCCAGTTCAGCATTTTTTTCCTGTACAACAACTTCCAGCCTTGCCTTCTCGCTTTGGAAATAAGCTGCCTTATCGTTTTCTCCTTTTCGTCTTATAACTTCCTCCTGCAGTTTGATCAATTGCTGTCTTTTTTCTTCTGCAGTATTCTGCATATTCTGCTGATTTTTCTTCTCTTCTTCGATCTGGCTGATCAGTTGTCTCTGATAGTCCAGTTCTTTTTGTGCCGCCTTAATTAATCTATCCTTCTCTTTTTCTTTGGCACGCTGTAATTCTTCGTATTTTTGCCGTTCATCTTCAGAACATTCCTTTACTCTATGCCGGCTCTCCTCCTGTAGTCGCTCATCCTCTTCTTTTTGAATCTGTTCGATTCTCTTTTCACTCATACGCTCCAAATATCTTGCATGTACTTCTTTCGGCTCGCCCTGATATTTGATCCTGCCATCTTCCAACCAGATACTTCTGTTACATATTTTTTCAATCTGGTCTGTGGAGTGTGATACTATGACTATCGTTGTTCCGCTTTCTTTGATATTGAGCAGCTTCTCAAAACATTTTTTCTGGAAATTTACATCTCCGACCCCCAGGATTTCATCAATCAACAAGATATCCGCATCTACATTAATTGCTACGGAGAACGCAAGTTTCATATACATACCGGACGAATACGTACGAATGGGATTATTGATGTAATCCGCCAATTCCGAAAAACGTATGATCTCATCCACTCTGCCATCTATCTCTTTTTTAGTCAGCCCAAATACGGCTGCATTCAAATATATATTTTCGTATCCGCTAAGGTCCGGATGAAATCCGGCACCCAATTCCAACAGGCTGGACACTCTTCCTTTAATCTCTATATTCCCTTTATCAGGATAGATAATTTTGGTCAAAAGCTTTAATGTCGTACTTTTACCGCAGCCATTACATCCTACCAGGCCTACGGCATCTCCTTTCCGAACTTCGAAATCAATTCCCTTCAGAACCCAGTTTTCCTGATATTTGCTGCGATTTCGGTTTAGGATCTTCTCTTTCAGGCTTGTACTTTTATCGTAATAACTTTTGAATTTTTTATAGACATTATGAACCTCAATGACATTACCGTCTTTCATTTTTCGATGTTACCTCATCAATAATATTGCAATATTGCTGCACCATATATTCTGTTGCGTACAATTTCTTCTCTTCCTCGGATATCTGTGCGGCTTTTTTGTATTCCTCCAAATGCTCTATTACCTGTGCGAACGCTTCTGTAAGCTCACGGTTATTCCCGGAGATCTTCAACTGAGACATCCGGATCATTTGATCATTGGATGTGGTAACCACATCCTCATAGGCTGTTCTGACTACCACACACCCCGGAAGGTGATTCACATCCATTGCATTTCCCACATTGGTCAACACCATGGGCTTATCACAGAATATTGCTTCCAATACCGCATTGCTACAGCCTTCCTGTAAGGTAGGCAGTGTAAAGATATCCACTATCTTTCGTAAGAAAGCTCCCATGTATTTGTGTTCGAAATAGGGTACCAACAGCATGTTGTCTTTTGCGGGGCTTTTGTCATATTCCGCCCGGAACTGCTCATAGTACCCATTTTCCGTATTGCCTACAAAGAGCAATTTTGCATTCGGATACTTTTTGATCAGATTCTCCATGACACCGATCATTCCAATCTGGTATTTCACCGGATAGAAGGATGCCACAAACGCTATTGCTACGTCTTCCTGTGCCAGTCCCAGGCTTTCTCTGGTCAACTGCTGCGGCAGGACATCACAAAGCAATTCTTCAAAATCAATACCATTATAGACAACCTGCAGATTATCCTGCGCTGCATCCGTTCTTGCCAAATAATAGTTTTTCACCAGATTTGATACCGGAATAACACGATCCATATTGTTCAAAATAGTGCTATACTCTCTGATCTCCTGATCATTTTTCCAGGTATATACATTGTGCATGGTATAAATTGCTGCAACGCCACGCTTTTTTGCCTCTTCCACGCCAAATACATTATAGTGATAATGCAGGATATTAATGTTCTTGTCATATAACAGATTGATAAACTCTTCCAGATTGTTATGAAATACATATAACTCTCCGTCTGCGATCTGTTGTGCCATAATTCCCAATATATCTTCCTGACACAACATATAGACACAATAACCCTGCTTTTTATATCCCAGATACAGATTCAGCACAACCTGTTCCAGACCGCCTTTATCAAAAGTAGTCACCACAATACCAATGACTGGTTTCTCTGAAAGTTTCGGAATACGGTCCGTCCGCAGACTTACTGCAGGGCTCTCCACAGCAGCATCCTTTTTTTTGCTCTTTTTTCTATTGAACCAGTCAAATATCTTCATTTATTTCCCCTCCACCTGATTTTTCAGTGTCTGTATTCCGTCCACGTACATATCTTTAAGTTTCTCTAATACTTTGTAGTTAGCTTCCATCATTTCCATTCTTTTCTGTTCGGGAATCTGCTCTCCTTCCAGAAGCTGCTTATAAGCAACATACTGCATGCCGAGAGCAACGAAATCCCCAATTTCATCAGATTTCAATACCGGAATGATGCCAAATTTCAGATATTCTATGATCTTGGTAGGGCATGCCACATAGTTGACCGGGCTGGAATCTCTCAGCACAAATCCCAGATCACAAGTCTCGTACTCCTTGTAGAGGTCTTCCGGTGATTTAGACTCTACCCGGAGGCTGACTGCTTTTCTACTGCCCCACAATCTCCAAAATTCTTCCGTATCCGGTACAAACATGCGATACTGGTAGGTATCGGCAGTTGCTTCGATTACATTCTGCATCAATTCAATGTTCTGCCATGGCTGTGTACCGCCGGCATATACGATATCCAGCTTTTGTTTCCCGAAGTCCTTGGTGCAACGCTCAGGCTTCAGCAATTCCTTATTGAGGATAGGCACTACCACGATCTTAGCCTTCATAGCGGGATACTTCTTCTGCAGATATCTTCCCATGGCCTGTGTCACCACTACAATAACATCCACTTTTTCCGCCATGACTTTCTCGATAGTATTTGCCAGCTCGCTTCCCAGCTCCGATCCGGACATTGCATATTCTTCAGGCACTGTTCCGTGAACATCCCAGTAATTGGTAACTCCCTCTTCATCAAATATCTGCCAGAGTTCTCTGGAAGTTCTGTCTTCCATAAAACGTAACAGGCTGTGGGTATATGTAGCCCCACAAGCCTTTACCAGCTTCAGGATCTCCTGCAGCTGTTCCTTGTTGTGGCTGTTAAAGACAATATAACCATGAAGCTCATCAATATAATCAAATCTCATGTTTTCACAGACAGTGCCTTCATCATACAGATAGATCCTGCACATATCTGCCAATACTGTTGTATCAATCGCCTTGATCCGCTGTACATATCCGTCTTTTTCATTTTCTTTGTTATACATAGGAGCGAACACGCAGATTGCCTTATGACCCTTTCGTCCGGCACCCTCTATTAAATTATAGATTCTGTCCATTCCGTCTTTCTTCTTGCGTTCGTTTTCCTTCTTATGTATAAAGGCATTCCATCTACTTTTTAATCTGCCTATGATCTGTGCGAACTTGCGTTTTACCTTCTCCCAGAGTAACTTCACTAACTGTTTCGCAGAGTAATTTGTCTCGGACGCAGCCATTCTATCTGCCTGTGCAGTGAAGAAATTAATTGCTTCTCCCCAGTCTGCCATCAGGTTTTCCAATTCTTTGAGAGAAGTATCCAGTTGACGCTTCTCCCATACCGTCTTCTGACCGTTTAACAAAAAGTCCATATCCTGTTTGCAGGATTCCAGTAATTTCCAGGTGCGGTCTTTCCACTTACAGTTCCATTTTTTCTCAAAACGTTCTCTGTTGATATTTCCAATATTTTTACGATTATCCATATTCAACTTGGCAAAAGAACCGCTGCCAAAATGGTGTAAAAATACGTCTCTGGCAATCATAATATGATATCCGGCATTTATGGTACGGACACAATAATCATCGTCTTCATAGGATCCGGGATAGAACTGCTCATCCAACAGGCCTATCTTCTCAATGACCTCTCTCTTAAAGATCGTGGCAAAAAAGGTTACAAGATCTGTTTCCACCGTATATCCCTGATAGCTGGTATGTCTCTTCTGTGCAAATGTCTGTACTGCATTAACATCCAGTTTTTGAATATCCATAGTGTAATCTATCTGTATCGTCTGCTCGTTTCCGGCTGCGTTTGTCACCGGTCCGATTACATCACAGTCTTTTTCTAACATATAATCCAGCCAGTAATCCGTAACAATAACATCGGAATTCAGCAAGCAGATGTGTGTAATATTAGAATCTTCCATGAATTTTTTGATCAGTACATTATTGCCACCGCTAAAGCCCAGATTTTTCCCGGCATCTACAAATTCCAACTCTGCATCAGGATAGCTTGCTGCCAGTTCGTCCAGATATTCTCTGGCATATCTGCACTGCGCCTCCTCGGATCCGTTATCAATGACTGCGACTGCAAAAGGAATCCTTGTTTTGGCTGCCATTACACTTGCCAAGGTTGCTTTCAGGAACTCTCCCGAATTAAAATTTATAATTGCAATACCTACTTTGTTCATAAAACGTTTCTCTCCATTATTTTTTATCAGAGGCTTTCCGAATCACCTTATGATATACTTCCAGATATCCGGCTATCATTTTCTCCGTTGAGAAATTCCGTATCGCGTACTGCCGGATCTCCATCCGCCGCGCTGCCCAATCAGCTCTATTTGTCATGACGTCCCACATTGCTGCTGCCGTTTCTTCAATGTTCTCATTCACTCCCGCCTGCATGGCATCATTCAGTTGAACAGCCGTCATATCCAGCATGTTCTTGATCACCATACCGGTAAGATAACCGTTCTGCCCCCCTGCTACCAGCTCGGCTCCGCTTCCGCAATCGGCATGCAGAATTGGTAATCCTTTATATAAAGCCTCTGTTGCAGCCATACTCCACCCTTCATAGTAGGAATCAATAATCACTGCATCGACCGCATCCAGAAGCCGGGCTATTTCATTGCATTGTCCTAATATTTTTACACTGTCTTCTAATTTTCTCTGTTCAATAACTTCCCGTACCTTTTTCTCATAAACCGCATCTGTGCTTTTCCCCACAAATACAAGGCAGGCCTCAGGTACACCCATCCGTTTAACAATATCCCAGGCTCTCAATATTCCCACCTGATTTTTTCTGGCGTCCACACTTCCTACACAAGCCAGGACAAAAGCATTTTGTGGGATATCATATTTTTTTCGCATTTCTGTTTGATTGTTCCTGTAATCGTTTTTTTCATTGGTCATTATCTTGCCGCAATTACCGATTACTGTGATCTCTTTTCCGTATGCTGCCGGAATTTTTGCCTGATACACTTCCTTCGCTTTTTGTGATACTGCTATATACGCTGAAATATATTGTGCTTTTTCATGTTCTGCACGTAATTGTTTTTCCGTAAGGAAAACATACATATTGTGAATGACTTCTACAACCGGAATCCCCAGTTCAGACATTTCTTTCATAAAAGACTGTACGTAATGGGTATTAATAAGACAGGGAGGATGCTTCTCCAAATAATCTATAAAACTCTTTTTTTCCCCATGGAATACCACCGTCTGTATTCCTTTTCCTGCAAGTTCTCTTTCAATTCTTCCTCCTTCCCGGGCACAGAAGACTCTGACAAGGATTCCTCGTGCCATATACTCCTCTGCCAATAATCTGACAACTTCTTCCAACCCTCCTGTGTCCAGATTCTCTGTCATCAGAGCAATATACTTATCCGAAGGAATGTCCTGTTGTTCAAAACTAAAGTCCTTCTTTTGAATTTCCGCACACAGATGCTCATAGATTTTCTGATCCTGTTGCATCTGGTATAGATCCTCTTCCTCCCTGTATCCTCCCAGAAATAGGCATTTCCTGATCCCCACAATCCGAAGACCTAATTTTGCTGCCAGTTTCATGCGTTCTTTCGGACTTACTGCCTTCCATTTTTTTCTTAATGCTTTCCAACTGTTTTTTCGGGAATGTTCCATTCCTATAATTCCTCAACAAAGTGTTTCTGCATTTTGTTAAATGCGACCGATCCTATCACCAGAAAAAACACACCCATTCCAAACGCCAATGCAATGTTATTCAGATCCGGGAACTGCTTATAATATAAAATATCCTTATAGCACAAAATTACTCCCGTCATAGGATTAAGATAGACCAAACTACGATACTGTTCCGGGATCGTCTCGATCTCATAGAGAATCGGTGTCAGATACATCCACAACATTGCTATGATCCCCAAAATATACTCCAGGTCTCTGAAGTATACAGTCAGTGCTGATGTAAGCATTGCTATTCCCAATGCAAGTACATATTCCACCAACATGACGATTGGAAGCATCCAAAGTATCTTTAGATTGATTCCGAAACCGCTGATCAATAATACTGCAAATATCACAATAAATGTAAGCAGCATATTTACAAAAGCGCTGGTTACATAAGATATAGGCAGCACCTGCCTGGGAAAATATATCTTCTTGATCAGATTTTCCTGTGTGACAACTGATGTGGAGCCGCCTACCAACGATGTGTTGAAAAACAGCCACGGTACTAATCCGATAAACAGGAAAATATAAAACTGGTCTATATTCGTCGGAAAGAAAGTAGAGAACACTATCGTATAAACAACCAACTGTAACAGAGGATTCAAAAAAGTCCATAAAAATCCCAGAGCGGATCCTTTATACCTTCCTCTCAAGTCTTTTCTCACCAAACTGAAAATCATTTCTCTGTATTGATACAACTCTTTCAATGTACGCACTTGACTACTCCTATTTCCTTCTGCGTCTACTTATTGCCCCAATCAATAATGATCTTCGCAATTCGCTCACTGGCATGTCCGTCGCCATAAGGATTTACCGCTTTCGCCATCTGTTCATACGCATCCTTATCTTCCAATAAAAGCTTTGCATTCTCGTAGATCACATTTTCGTCCACGCCTACCACCTTAACCGTGCCTGCCTCCACAGCTTCAGGGCGTTCCGTCTCCGTCCTGAGTACCAGCACAGGGACTCCGCAGGCAGGGGCCTCTTCCTGCAATCCGCCGGAATCTGTCATAACCAGAAAGCTTCTGGACATAAGATTATGCATATCTTCTACATCCAGCGGTTTGATCAGATGTACCCGGTCCAGATGCCCCAGAATTGCTGTTGCTGTATCTCTGACTACCGGATTCATATGCACCGGATATACTACTTCGATATCCGGATAATCCTCAACGATCCTCTTCACTGCATGACAGATATTCTCCAAGGGCTGTCCCAGATTTTCTCTACGGTGCGCCGTCATCAAAATACATCTTTTCCCCGTAAAATCAATATTTCTTACATCTTCATCCTTATATTGATAATCCGGTTTTACAGTCGTCTGGAATGCGTCAATCACAGTATTGCCGGTAACAAATACATTCTTTGTCACATTTTCATTCGCCAGATTTGCCCTATTGTTTTCCGTAGGCGCAAAATGCAGTTCTGCAATACGTCCTGTAAGACAACGGTTCATTTCCTCAGGGAATGGGGAATATTTATCAAAAGTACGCAGTCCCGCTTCCACATGTCCCACCGGAATCTGCTGATAAAATGCTGCCAGCGCTGCCACAAATGATGTGGAAGTATCTCCGTGTACCAATACAAGATTCGGCTTTTCCTCCTGCAGGATCGGCTCAATCTTCTCCAGTACGGAAGTTGTGATGGTCGTCAACGTCTGTCTGGGTCTCATGATCTCCAAATTGTACTTTACTTTTGTTCCGAAAATATCAATTACCTGCTGTAGCATTTCCTTATGCTGTCCGGTAAGGCACACAACACTCTCAATCTCTGGATGTTTTTCCAGTTCCTTGACCAGCGGACACATCTTGATTGCCTCCGGTCTGGTTCCAAATACACTCATCACTTTAATCTTCTGCATTATTTTGCTCCTCTTAGTTCTTCAACACTTGATCCAGCACGTCATCCCAGGCGTCAAAGCGCCGATCCCAGGAATTCTCTTCCAGAAATGCGTGCTGCTGTTCTGCACTGTATTTTGCCGGGAATCCTGTCTCTATCAGTTTTCCCAACAATTGCCTATATTCCGCGCCGTCTGTATACATATACACAAAAGGCTCAAAGCGTTCTATTTCCGCATAACGCACCGAAATAATACATTTTCCCAGTGCAATATACTCATAAAGCTTCACCGGATCCACCCACTCAACCACGTCATTCACCAGAAACGGCATAATGAAGCAATCATACTCCGCTGTGTAATCCGGCAGCTGGTCCTTTCTCACGACACCTTCCATGATCAGGCGATCACTTCTTACGACGCTTTCCTTGCGCACCGGTCCGATCAGGTGATATTCCACATTCCGGTAATTCTCCAGACTGTCTTCCAGCAATTCATAGTCAAACCATTCCGCAATCGTTCCAAAATAGCCAATTTTATAAGTCTTCTTCTCTTGTGGAATTCTGTTGTCCGGTGGCACTACCCTATCAATATTCGTTCCATTCCTTATGAGGCGGATCTTCGCAGCATCTGCCCCTCTGTCAATCATGTTGCGATATAATTGCCCGGACGTTACAATGATATGATCGCTCTCACGGATCAACCGGTCTTCCTGCACCAGAAGTCCGTTCAGGCTTCTCGGATCCGGATACAGCGCCTTATGGTAATCCATGCAGTCATACAAGACTTTGCCATGATAGCTTGACGAAATATACCTATAATAAAGCGGATACCCTATAATAACCGCTGCATATCTATCAAGATCCTGAAATACCTCTCGATTCAGCAGAGAGGATACCTTCCTCAAAAAACCATATCTCTCCTGCCTGGGGATCGTCCATAATATCCTCGTCTCCTCTGGTTGAACCGCAACCATTTCATCCGCTGCCGCTCTATGGAGAATGCTTCTCGGAAAAACAACGGTGACATCATAGTCCACTTCCAGGTGCTGTTCCAGAATCTGTGGTCGCTGGAAAATCCAGTTCCAGTCGATTCCCATTATATATAGAAGCCTTTTTCTGCCTGTTATTTGCATAAAACCTCTGATAATTTGTAATTATCACTGATTCATTTGTTAATTATCCAATAATAATTACTTTTCTTGTTGTCTAAACCTAATAACCCACAGTTCAGACTTCTCTTTATCTTAGCATACTTCCCTAGTATTTACAAATATAAAATATGTTAACCGTCCTTTTCGTCTTTTTTCAATATTTGTTATGTTCGGGGTCATGAAAGTGGATGTATTCACTGATTTGAGGTGCGAATCAGTGATAATTACAAATTATCATCGATTTATTTTTCCTAATGAAAGGGATTACAAAATATATGTTAAGTTCATACGTGCTGAAAGCATATCATTATGTCATCAGCTCGAAACAAATCCGGTTTTTTCGTATGTTAGACAGTTTTCTCCAAAAGGCTGGTGGTAATGCATACGTCAAAACAATAGGTCAGTTGAAATACCGGCTTCGATTTGAAAATGCGCTTTATTCCCGCATCGACATGCACAATACGTATTGGGATGTAGAAAGAGAGGTTCCTATCGGTTCTCCTTTAATAAGTATATTGCTACCTTGTAGCGAAGATATGGTCAGTAGTTTCTCACCTGCCCTGTCTCAGACATACAAAAACATTGAAGTTATATGTGTATTTAGGAGCAAGGAACAATCCTTTTATGAATGGATAACTCGTTGCATTGATAAAGCTCGCGGGACATTTCTTTGGATTGCACCAGATGCAAACTTTACCAATGAATATTTCATTGAAAATAGTATCTCCTTATTTAAGTATGGTTCTGTCATGGCTGTTTTGGAAAAAACAGTCAACATATACAACGAAGATGAACCAACATGCTATTTTCCCGCGCATAAGCTAATTTCCAGCATTCGACAACATGATCCCAAATGCTGTCATCTTACTCATATGCTTATACGCAATCCGAAAGCGCAATTATATATATCAAATAAAAATGCAAATGAGGCAGACTGGCTATGCAGAGTAATTGATGGAGGCATTGTAGGTGTAATCATAAATCATAGTTTTTTATCCAAAGAACCATGTACTTATATGATCCCCAGCGAGACTGCCACTTATGATCCTACGCTTCGTGTTGCAATGGTTTGTTATGCTTTAAAATCCGGTGGTGGTGAAACATACCCAATATATTTAGCCAATGAATTACGCAGGCAGGGGATTGCTGTAACTCTTATTAATCTAGGGTTAGAGCCGGAAGAACAGCCCATTATTAACCAGATAGACGCATCCATTCCTGTTATTTATATAAAACATACAGATTATCTCGGAAAAGTGTTGCAGCAACTTCATGTAGATATTATTCATACACATCAGGCAACTGCTGATTATTTTGTTGCCCGCTGGGTTGCCAAATTTCCAAACTTAGGACGGCACATTATTACTCTTCACGGAATGTATGAAACAATTTCTCATGAAGATTGTTCCAGAACAATAGAGGCTACGCAAAAAAGCAATGCCACTTATGTTTATATAGCAGATAAAAATTTGGAGTGTTTTAAACAACGAAATCTTTTTGATATTTCACGTTTTTACAAAATTCCAAATGGTCTGCCCAAAAAAGAAATTCATCCTATTGACAGAAAGGCTCTTCATATAAAAGAAAACGATTTTGTATTCGTTCTTGCAAGTCGTCCTCTTCCTGAAAAAGGATGGAAAATAGCTATAGATGCTATTACACAAATGCAAAAAAAATGTAGGCGTACATTACATCTGGTCATTTTGGGTGATGGTGAACTTCGTACCAAATTAGAGTCAACATCCCCAGATTACATCCACTTTATGGGAACCGTAGATAATGTTCAAGACTATTTTGCAATGGGTGATGCCGGGATTTTGCCATCTACCTACCGTGGAGAAAGCTTACCTCTTTCTGTTGCGGAATGTCTTATGACCGGACATCCGGTAATTGCATCTGATTTGGGAGAAATCCGATGGCAGTTATCAGATACAAACGGTGCACTTGCCGGTGAATTACTACCAGTCAAAAATTGGGCTCTCCAACTCGGGGATGTTTGTGCCGCTATTCATAGACTTGTTGATGACACTGAATTATATAACCGGAAATGTTGTATTGCCCACAGTGCATGCCAAAAATTCGACATGAAGAAATGCACTAAACAATATGTAGAACTCTACAAAAAAATTCTTAAATACTAAGCAAACGTATTATACGTGGAAAGAGGTCAAAATGGGAAGAATACGCGGACGTCTTCAAAGCTTTTATAAGTTTCGTCATTTATTAAAACAATTAGTAGAAAAAGATATCAAGCTTAAATATAGAAGAAGTTTTTTAGGTTACGTGTGGAGCGTATTAAATCCACTATTAGTCATGTTAGTTATGTATATAGTTTTTTCACACATGTTTCGTTCTGATATAGAAAATTTTCCCGCCTATCTCATTATAGGTCAGACAACATTCACCTTTATGACAGAGGCTACCAACCAGTCAATTTTTTCTATATTGGGAAATGGACCCTTGCTAAAAAAAGTTTATGTTCCTAAATACATTTTTACGCTTTCAAAGGTAACCAGCAGTTTGGTCAACATGCTTTTCTCTATGGTAGCTATGTTTATCGTATTTATTGCAACCAAAGTTCCGTTTTCATTATATATGCTTTTAATTCCTATTGTCTTAGTGGAATTATACATTTTTACCTTAGGACTTAGCATGTTTTTAGCACAGGCATCTGTTTTTTTCCGGGACATTCAATATATTTACAGTGTTTTAACTACTGCCTGGATGTACCTGACTCCTTTGTTTTATCCTATTGAACAGTTGCCCGAATGGCTACAGAAAGGAATCGCCATTTTTAATCCTATGTACCATTATGTTGCACAATTTAGAACCCTTGTGTTAGAGCAAAGGATTCCCGATGGCAGCACCTTATTATATGGTTTTTTCCTGGCATTTTTATTTCTACTGATTGGAATTCGCTCCTTCGTTCGCAATCAGGATAAATTCATTTTATATATTTAGGAGATTTCAAGTATGGACAGTAATATCGTAATTGATGTAAATAATGCAACCGTAAGATTTAACATGGCTTCCCAGCAAGTTAATAATTTAAAAGAATATGTTATCAAGATGTTAAAAAAAGAACTCATGTTTCATGAATTTCTTGCATTGCAGGATATTAATCTGCAAGTAAAAGCCGGGGAATCATGGGGGATTGTAGGAACCAACGGTTCCGGCAAATCCACGTTATTAAAGTTAATCTGCGGTATTTTAAAACCTTATAAAGGCTCTGTAAGCATTACTGGAACAATTGCTCCTCTAATTGAGCTGGGTGCAGGATTTGATGGAGAATTAACAGCTCGCGAAAATATTTTTCTAAACGGTACTTTACTCGGCTATTCTGAAAGTTTTATGAAAGAACACTTTGATGAAATTGTGGATTTTGCGGAATTGTGGGATTTTCTCGACATGCCAATCAAAAATTATTCCTCCGGTATGTCAGCCAGATTAGGCTTTTCTGTTGCCACTATGGTTCGTCCGGATATATTGATCTGCGATGAAGTGTTGGCAGTTGGTGATTACAAATTTCAAGAAAAATGTATTGAACGTATGCAACAAATGTTAGATAACGGAACAACCTTGCTGTATGTTTCTCATACCATAAGTTCTGTTGAAAAATTATGTCAAAAAGCATTGTGGCTAAACAAAGGAAAGGCAGTCATGCAGGGTGATGCCGCTGATGTATGCCATGCATACATGAATGAATAATACGAGGCAATCTATGAACATTAAAATATTTGTATCACATACTCCGAACCGATATACAGTTTCAATAAAGCATCCGCTTCTCTACAACGTTATTGCAGGAAGTGCATTCCAAGAGAAAAAGGTACCAGATGATTTCTACCTTGACAATCAAGGGCAAAATATTTCCAGCAAGAACAAATCCTATTGTGAACTTACCACACAATATTGGGCATGGAAAAATGTAGACGCAGATTATTACGGTTTTTGTCATTATAGAAGATTATTCAGTTTTAGTAATGAATCTCTAGAAGAATCAAGCTGGGGAACTGTAGAGTATGATTATTTAACTCCCAATATCTTAGATTTGCTCGGTTACGATGAAAAGAACATGCGTCAATGCATTGAACGCAATGATTTTCTAATTGCCAAAAGCGTTGATGCCTGTTGTATGGGAGCTGATAACATATACGATCAGTATAAAAATGCCACCGATCTGCACATCAAGGACATAGAACTGCTATTAAATATTTTGGATGCGAAATATCCTTTTTTAAGTGAAACTGCTCGTAAGTTTTTCAAAGGATCAAAATTTTATCCTTGCAACATGTTTATCATGCGTAAAGATTTGTTTCAAGAATATTCTTCTATTTTATTCGATGTATTAGAAGAATTTGAACAGCAAACCAATATGTATGATTACTCTCGGGAGGGTTACCGCACAACCGGACATCTTGGTGAACGTCTCGCCGGTATCTATTACTTATATATCAAAGAAAATAAAAAACAGTACCGACTAGGTGAATTGCAGATCGCTTTACTCAAGCATGCTGACGCTCCAGCAACTGTATTAATCGATTCATCCGAACACGCTGTTCCCATCGTCCTTGCCGCCAATGATCAATATGTACCGATCCTTTATACCTGTATCCAGTCGTTGGTCGAGCATATATCGGCTGCAAGCAATTATCATATTTATATATTTCATACTGATATTCAGCCTAAAAATATGCAAAAGTTTAAGAACTTAGAGAAAAAAAACTTAGACATTATGTTTATCGATGTCGGCAGCAATATCTCCGGATACACCCTAAAAGCCAAAGAGCATATTACAACTGAGACCTTTTATCGTTTTTTGATTTTGGACATTTTAAAAGAATACTCCAAGGTATTATATCTCGATTCAGATATGATTATCGACCGGGACGTTGCTGAATTATATTATACACCACTTAACAATAATTTGATTGGTGCAGTTAGAGACGCTGATTTTGCAGGTCAGTGCAATATAAAAAGCTCTGATATGAAAAAATACTGTCAGGAAGTTCTTAACTTAGAAAATCCTTTTCAATATTTTCAAGCTGGTGTATTACTACTAAACATCACAGAATTAAATAAAATTACATCTGTCGACGAGCTGTTTAAAATGGCTGATACCGGTATATATCGTTTTTCTGATCAGGATATCTTAAATATTGTTTGCAAAAACCGTGTTTTATATCTTGATATGGCTTGGAATTTATTATTTGATTGCAATCCTTCTCGTTGGAAGCAGGTTATCATTCATGCACCACACTATATTTTGGACGAGTACGAAAATGCTCGAAAACATCCTTATATTATTCACTATGCCGGATGGCTTAAACCATGGATGCACGCAGGTGAAGATTATGGAGAAAAGTTTTGGGCTGTAGCTCGGAAAAATGAATTTTACGAAGTTTTGCTAACACAATTGACAGAATTCACTTTAAAAAACTCAGAGCAATTTACAAATATACAACCACATAAAAAAAACTGGATAGAACTGCTCCGAAGAATGGTAAGACCTTTTTTCCCTAAAAACAGCAAGTTAAGATCTTGGGCAATCAAAATGTATTTCAAATTATATCGCCTAAAGTAGAAAGGAAGCAATATGTACACCAGTATAGATACTAATAATGTAATTCCAATAATGCATTGTTTTGACAATAACTATGTAATACCTGCAGCCGTTTCATTCTATTCCATGCTGAAGAATGCAAATAGCAATTATATATATAAATTGTATGTTTTGCATAGCGATATAACTGTCCAAAATCAGATTAAATTGAAAAGAATAGTTAATCAGTTTCCTAATGCTGCCTTGGAATTTATAGATATGGCTCACCGTTTTGATGATCTGTGGAAAGATCTTCAATTTGCTGGTCATTATTCTAAGGAAGTTTTATACAAGCTTCTTGTGGCATCTATTTTTCCACAATATGACAAATTAATTATAACGGATGTTGATGTTGTATTTCTCGGAGATATTTCTCCAAGTTTCTTTTCTTTTGAGAAAGATGACGATGTCTATTTTGCGGGTGTGCACCAGATAATGCCGCATAACACCTGGTTAGCAAATTATTACAACAATTATATCGAAAACTTTGGACCTCAATCTATTGAACAAATAAAAATATGCGGTGGTTATCTTGTAGCCAATTTAAATAAACTTCGCTCTGATAACATGGAGAAGACTTTTGTTGATTATCTGAAAAGGAATGCATATAGGCTATTACAATCAGAACAGGACGTAATTAATTTTTGTTGTGCTCAGACCAAAATAAAATATTTATCCTTGAAATATGTTGTCTGCAGTTATCAATTTGACTTATTTGAAGATGTTGAACCCCTCCCTGTTGATCCCTTTTACAGCACAGAGGAAATACTGGATTCACTACATAATCCAGTTCAGTTACATTATGCCACCGGAATCAAACCTTGGAATCAAATAAACTCAACTAAGTCTGATATATGGTATCAATATTTAGCTGAAAGTGGATTCTTTATGGATTTTGCAAAAAGAGACACTGCACTGCATGTGGAAGAGCCTTCTTTTATTCCATCTGCAGATGTTAGGAAAAATCAGCCCGAAAACAGATCCCCTTTAATTGTCAGTGTTCTCTGTTGCACATATAACCATGAAAAATTTATCAGAGAAGCACTTGACAGCATTGTAAGCCAAAAGGTGGATTTTCCTTTTGAAATTATTATTGCCGATGATGCTTCTACCGACAAAACACAGGAAATTATTAAAGAATATTACGAAAAATATCCTCATCTTATCGTTCCTATTCTGCGTGATAAAAATTTAGGAATTGGGCCTAATTATTACGATGCATTAAATCATGTACGTGGTAAATATCTTGCTATATGCGACGGTGATGATCAATGGATAGATCCACTTAAATTAAAAAAACAAGTTGATTTTTTGGATAGTCATCCCGACTATACCATTTGTTGCTCCGGCTGTATTAAAAACTATATAAATAATTCTGATGAATGTATATATGATCCTAGTGAATACATTAAATCCGCGATACAGCTTAAGGACAGCTATAATTTTAAAGATTTACTATACTGTAGGTTTGTTGTCTCCTCTACAGCAATGATGCGCTGGCAACTAAGAAACACTGTTCCATCCTTTTTACAATATTATAATGTCATAGACTTTACTTTAGTTCTTTTACATGCCGCATGTGGAAAAATTAAAGTTATGGAAAATGAATTGTTTTCAAAATACAACATTCATGATATGGGAATTACCTCTTCAAACAATTCTAAGGTTGAGCAGGAAACTTTTAGAATTATTTACGAAGTCAACCAGTATTTAGATTACAAATTTTCAAAAACTGTTGCCGACTATATAGTTGCTTACAAGCAATACATCGCTTGGGTATATAAGCAAAACCAATTAGGTCTGTTAAATGCCGAAGCTGCGCCAGAAAAAAATAATGATTCCATAGCCAAAACGGAATCATTATCTGACGAAAATCCCCCTGCTATAAAGTCTCAAAACGGAATAAAGCAGCTTATCCGAAAAGTAATAAATTTATTCTGTATTTTATACAGGGAATGTTGTCCTGAACTTTTAAAAAGGCTATGGCGTTTATTTAAAAAAGCTCTTGTCCTTTTGTATCGGGAGTGCATACCAAATATTTTCAAACGCGGATACAGATTTATTAAGAGAAAAGTATGTGAGGTAATTTTATGAAAAAAGATATATATGTCACTCGTCCTTTTTTACCTGATAAAGAATTATTTAAACATTATGTTGATGAAATTTGGGATAACCAATGGCTAACAAACCAAGGACCATTACACGAAAGATTTTGTAATGAATTAAAAAATTATTTAAAAGCTCCTTATGTGACACCGACAGTTAATGGGCATCTTGCTTTAGAAATAGCTATAAAAGGTCTGGGATTATCTGGCGAGGTAATAACAACACCTTTTACTTTTGCTTCAACTATTCATGCTTTATCCTTAAATAATATAAAGCCTGTATTTGCCGACATTAAGGAAAATGATTTTACTCTTGATCCTGACACAATTGAACCATTAATAACAGACAAAACAACGGCTATTCTTCCAGTACATGTATATGGTCATGTATGCGATGTGAATAAAATAGATGAAATTGCAAAAAAGCATAACCTAAAAGTAATCTATGATGCTGCTCATGCATTTGGTGTAAAAAAAGATGGACAATCAATTGGACTGTATGGCGATGTTTCAATGTTTAGTTTTCATGCCACAAAACTATTTAATACAATTGAGGGTGGTGCTTTAGTTTACCGTAATCCTGAATATGTCCACATTTTTAATTCATATAAAAACTTTGGAATTGAAAGTGAAGAAGTCGTTGCCTATGTCGGTGGTAATGCTAAAATGAATGAGTTTCAAGCTGCAATGGGATTATCTAACCTTCCATATATGAAAGAGATTATTAACGATCGCAAGCAATCTACATTGCGATATAGGGAATTACTCTCCGACATAAAGGGAGTAAGATTTTTCATGCCTGAAAGTCAAGAAGGCATAGAATATAACTACTCCTATTTCCCTATCGAGATCACTGCGGATGCCAAAATCACAAGAGATGATTTATATAGCCGCTTAAAACAATCGAATATCTTTTCGAGGAAATATTTTTATCCTATAGCAACTCAGTTCGAATGTTATAAGAAATATGACCATGCATCCAATATTCCTGTAGCCCGAAAGGCAGGTGCAAGTGTACTTTCACTTCCTCTATATTACCACATGGGACTTGATACAGTAGAATATGTTTGCGAAAAAATAGCTTCAGCATTAAAATAGCAGGATTAAATCATGGTTAAAAGTATTGATAAAAAAATATATATATTAGAAGATGTATTTCCTCACCCGTACTCTATCAATTCATGGAGAGGACTGGAATTAATCGCACATTTAAATGCCTTTTCTTCTGCGCATATAATTACTACTCTTAGTTCAATCAATTTACTTGGTGCAGATATAACAAAAGACGATATTCTAAGCCAATTCAATGCAAAATATCCAGACTTAGGATCACGTGTTGAATATAAAGAGTGTATATCTGCCAGCGATATTGAGGAAGGATCTCTGATATATACTATTTTTCTGAATAATATATATAATTACTTAAACATTATTGAACAAAAAAGGTGTCCCTTTATTTTCGAATTATATCCTGGGGGAGGCTTTGCAATAAGTAACGAGGTTAGTGACAAAAAATTACATCAGGTAATCTCCTCTCCTTTTTTTAAAGGAATTATTGTTTCAAATAATGTGACGTATCAATATCTAAAACAAAAAAAATGGTGTCCTGACACGCAGATACTATATGTTCCAGGTTGTGTGGTAGATACCAATATCGCGCAAAAAAATATGCCTCCAAAAAGATATCCTCAGGATAAATCTCATTTTGATATTGCATTTGTAGCCTATCGTTATTCTGAACACGGAGAAGACAAGGGATATGACATATTCGTTAATGTTGCAAAAGAACTACACAAACTATCAAATAGCTTTACTTTTCATGTTGTAGGTAGTTTCGATGAAAATACTATCGATGTTGCCGAATTGCACGATAAGATTCATTTTTATGGAGTGCATGATATAAACTGGTTTAATGAATTCTATCCCCAAATTGATATTATATTATCTCCTAACAGACCATTTTATTTAGGTAAGGGGTTCTTTGATGGTTTTCCTACCGGTTGTGCTGTTGATGCCATTTTGCGAAAAGTCGTTTTAATTGCAAGCGATGAATTACATCAAAATGTTAATATGTTCAAAAACGGGGAGGATGTACTTATTGTAAAAAATGATATCAATATAATTATCGATAGAATCCTTTTTTTACAGAAGTTTCCCGATGAATTAAGCCGATTAGCAATTAACGGATGCAACCGGGCACATACCATCTACTCTGAATATCATCAATTAAAACCTCGAATTGATTTATTGCAAAAAGTGTTGCAAAAAATCAATGTCGAAGTCTAACTAATCGTAAAAGGAAAGACGAGGAATTATATAATGACCAGCTTTTATACAGAAACTGAACTGAGAAATTTAGGATTAAAAAAATACGGAAAAAATGTATTAATAAGCAAAAAGGCATCTCTATATAGTGTTGGACAAATTGAACTTGGAAATGATGTTCGCATAGATGATTTCTGTATTCTTAGTGGTGTTATCAATATTGGCAATTATGTACACATAGCAGCATATTCCGCTTTATATGGTAGTGATGTTGGAATTGTCATAAAAGACTTCGCTAATATTTCTTCTCGTGTATCAATATATGGTATCAGCGATGATTACAGTGGAAATACGATGACAAATCCAATGATTCCGGACGAATACAAAAATCTAGAAAAAGGAAGAGTCACAATAGAAAAACATGTAATCATCGGATCAACGAGTGTAGTCCTACCCAATGTTACTTTAGCTGAAGGTAGTGCGTTTGGTTCCTTTTCATTTATAAATGCAGATTCGGAACCTTGGAGTGTCAATGCGGGTATTCCTGCCCAAAAAATTAAAACCAGAGAACAAAAAATTCTTGACTTAGAAAAATATTTCAATCCATATATATAGTATTTTTATCGGCTTTAATTGCTTCTGTTTTAGCCACGGTATACCATAATAGTAATTGCCACTTATCTTATACATAACATGAAAGGAGACACTATTATGGCTACTCTTGACCTTTGGATATCTAACTATATGAAGGACTGTCGTTATCGAAAGTGCTTAGACAATAAAACTCTCCGGGCATATCGTTCCGATCTGAATGATTTTGCCTTATATATAACGAATTATAATGCCAATTTTTTAGATAAGCATTCTATTTCTGCTTATGTTAATGACCTGCATCTGAACAAATCTCCTCGTACTGTCAAGCGAAAGATTGCCAGTATAAGAGCTTTTTATCATTACCTGGTTTATGAAGAATTAGTGGAAACAGATCCATTCTATCGACTAGATCTGTCTTTCCGTCTTCCATCACAACTTCCCCGCTATATACCTGCTCATATGCTGAAGAAATTCTATATCACCCTATATCAAACCAATTCTAATCCTTCTTCCGACTATAAGCAGAAATGTGCTGTGCGTAATATTGCTGTCATGGAATTATTGATTGCTTCGGGATTACGGATCTCAGAACTCTGTGGTCTCACTGCAGATGCTGTCAATCTGTCGGAAAACGAAATACGCATTCACGGAAAAGGCAATAAAGAACGTGTCATCCAGCTAACGGAATCTGTCACAATATCTGCCTTAAATAGATATTCCATTCTCTATGCAAAGGAGATTCAGGAAACCGGATTCTTTTTCATTAATAACCGTGGGCGTCATCTTACGGATCAATCGGTTCGCAATATGATTGACCATATTGCCAAAGAGGCGCAGATTCCGCTTCACCTCACTCCTCATATGTTCCGTCACTCCTTCGCTACTTTTTTAGTAAATCAGGATGTGGATATCCGATGTATTCAAGAATTATTAGGACACAGTTCCATTAAAACTACCGAAATTTATACACACGTTAATCTCGCTAAGCAAAAAGAAATTCTAATAAACAAAAATCCCAGAAAAATGATCTGTTAATGTAACGACTCAAACGGTACTTACTAAATATCTGGTAGAGATAGCCGAAGGACTGTAAAAAGCAAGTGAGAGAGGATTACCTCTCTCACTTGCTTTTTACGATTTATTTTTCAAGCATTTTGTTGATATTAAATATCGGAAGAACAACACTATCTGTATCCGGCTGTGCCGTCAATAGAGTAAGTTCGCTCCTAAGATAGGGCATTAATATTGCAACCGCATTTTTATTAATCAGATTTTGAAGCAATTGATCTTCCAGCTGATCCTGATTTTCTATTTCAAAGAACCCAGATAACCCAATAACAATATCATACTCTTCCGCTTTGGTTCCGTTTAAAACAAGCGTCACCTTATACATACCATCTTCCGCTAAGCCTACTTGAACCTGCAGTTTGAAAGTTAATTCATTTTCATTTTTGAAACCTTTTCTGGTGAATTCTATCTTGTCAAACACCATTTTCTGTAAGATCAAAGAGCTATTATACTTTGCCATCTTCTCTCCTTTATGCTGCATATGCAGATATTTCACTGTTCCCTTTTTCTATTTCCACACTTACTTTTTCTGTATCAGAAGTGACTTTACTACTAAATATCGGTTTAAACTTGCTCGGGTTTATATAATTTCCAACCTTTACAGCAATATCAGTACATAACTTTCCCGATATCTCCACGGTTTTGAACATTTCACCCGGTATCGTACCGATAATTGATGAAAGCGCTGTGATTGAATCCAATAAGGGGTCTATTGTGTTGCCGATTGTACTCAGCTCTTTTATGATAATTTTATAATACTCTTCATTATACTCTACATGTTCAATCGAGGTAAAATAGGCAATTTCTTCATCAAATTCTCCCTCTTCGGCATCAATGTAGGCATCTTTCTTCGGTAAATAATCACTCTCTTCATTCCAATCGGAATTATTATATGCAATAGCATACTCCTGATTTTTATAATCTACCGATATTTTTTCGGTACAACAATCCAGCAATAATTGACGAATTGTTATTTCATTCTGAAGCATTCTCACAATGAATGAACCGTTGGTTCTTCCGACTAACCACTTACATCCATTTTCATTGCATTGGCAGCACACGCATATAAAAATATCATTATTTTCATTTTTACAGGTAAATATAATCGGAAAATATGTTTCAAATAATATTTTATCGATGTATAATTCACCATATTTATTTAAAGTAATAAATTTTTTCACTTTCTATCATCTCTTTCCTGATTGTAATCTTGAAGATATTTTTCAAAATCAGCTATCAAAGAAAACTCTTCATAAGGCGTTGCATCTCTATACAACCACCAGTCTACATGCGAAGTCTTCTTTTGGGTTCTTTCCCTGGTTCTCTGTACCACACCATGTCTTGGATTTGTCTCCCCTACTGCTATCTGATAGGGAACTTTCATATCTGACATAACACCTGCATATCTTTTTACATCTTTCGGCTTTTCAAAAGAAGATAATGAATATTGTCCCGGATCTTTCTCATCCGCCAATGGATTCAACACAAAATTATTTTGTTCATAGGATGGCAAAAAAGATGCTTTATCACATTTTCCACTTCTACATGCCCTGTAGACTTTGATTGCTTCACTCCTTGCACCTTCCGGTAATTCAAATCTGTCAAAATAGTCCGGAAATATTTTCGCAATCTGCCTTATTGCTCCCTGTTTTTCCAACATATTCCCTCTTTTACAAACAATAGTTACAACCGTATTATCTCATATGTCTTCTCCCCTTGTCCAGTCTATATTGCATATCTGCTTCTAAATTCTATGTGAATTATTTCCGCATATTCCATATCACATACTATCGCTGCTTCACTATCATTACATCGCACACAGCGGTCGCAAGTCTTACATATTTTCTGTTTTTCCATGCATTTTTTATAACTGCACTTATTCTCCCGGATTGTAATGCTGCTTCTCTTTGTTGCATGCCGGTTGTTTTCCGGTTCAATAATAGTTTCGCTGTTTCTGTCGTCAGTACTTCTTCTTTCAGAAACTGTTGAAGTATCTGCAGATAATCCTGGATTTCTTTTAATTTGCGGTCTTTATTCAGTAATTTGCGAATATGATGTTCTTCTCCTCCGGTATTGTGGTCGTGTCGTCTGTGATATGCCAATGTCTCATCTATCTGAAAGAATCCTCCCTCCTCTGCTGCTCTTGCTGCAATCAGAAAATCGTGTGGAATCTGATAATTTCCTTTTGTCCAGCTTTCATACCAATCCCGGCGATATGCCATGACCATTCCCGGCCATTGGCATTTATAAAAAACTTCCTCTATCGGGACGTTACGTACTTCCCCGGTTTCATGTGCATGTGTCGGTGCCATAATACTGTGAATTTCCTGTTCTTTTTCATCCATGAGATTAAATTTACAACAAATACTTTTGGCTCGGGGATTTTCCTCCATAACACGACACATTTTCTCTATTTTATCGTTTTTCCAGATGTCATCCTGATCTGCAAGGAACACGATTTCCTCATTACACAGACTGCATGCATAGTAGAAATTGGAAGGATATCCTTTGTTTATCTTATTCCGATATAATTTCCATTTACCATCCAAGCCATTCTTCCGGATGAACTGTTCTATGATGGAAACGGTGCTATCCGTAGACCCATCATCGCACAGAATCACTTCTTCCGGTGCTTTGGTCTGCCGGAGTATTGTGTTAAGTTGTTGTTCGATATATGTTTCTCCGTTATAGGTTCCCATGCACACCGATACGGTCATCGTTGCTGTTTCTCCTTCCTTTTTACACGAGTTGTGTGTACACCTTCCGATATTCTGCGATCATTTTTTCCACAGAATTTTCTTTTTGAATGATTTTCGCCAATTCTTCACCCTGCAATAGTTTTCCATCCTGCTGTTTCACACTGTTTAGAGCCAGTCTCACAGCTTCCGTAAATGACTCCTGATCCCCCGTTTTTACCGCAATACCCTTTGAATCTTTCAATTGTTCCGCAATTCCTCCTGCATCAAATCCTACCACAGGGGTTCCGCAAGCCATAGACTCCAGGGATGTTGTGGCATAATTCTCCGCAATTGAAGGTAGTACGAACACATCTGCCATGCTGTAATACTCTGCCAGTATTTCTGTGCTTTGTATATTTGGAAGCGGAATAACATTGGTAAGTCCATCCAACATGCAATCATTCTCTTTATTCCATCCGATCAATATGACTTTTGCTTCCTTTTCAAGAGTCTTCGCCATACGCAGGATATATTTTGCTCCTTTTCTGGGATCTCGATATCCTACCGCAATTCCCAACACCAATTTATCTTGCGGAGAATAACCATATTTTTTTCTGCAAGTTTCCTTATTTCTGGGATAAAAAGTCTGCGTCACATCAATTCCGTTGTGAATAGTGATACATGGGTATTTTCCGAAGAATGATTTTTCAGTTTCGGCTGTCAGCCAGGCAGATGGTGTTACGATCACTTTCCGTTCTCCCGCTGTAAACCAGTTCTTTTTGTATTTCCACATATAATGGGTAAAATCAAAGAATTGACTGGTGGGATAATTATGCAGATAAGGGCAGCTGCCACATCCTTTCTTCCATTTTTCACAATCAAAAAAATACCCACAGTTTCCTACGAACGCATGGCAGTCGTGAAAAGTCCATACGCAAGGAATAGCATGTTCGTTGATGTAATGGAACAGCATCGGAAAATTCAGATAATATCCATGAAGTGCATGCATATGAATAATATCCGGTTGTGTGCTTTCGATATAGGCAATCAGCCGTCTCGTTGCGATTCGGTTCCACCACCCATTCAGCCCAACAAGCCGGCTAAGAAAAGCAGACGCATATATCTCCGGAAGTCTGTCAAACTGATATACATTGGGATCATCTGATTTGTTCCCTCTTCCGTAAGCAACGTACGATTCTATTCCTTCTACCAGAAGCTGTCTGTGAATGCATGCTACGATTCGGGCAGCTCCCCCTTGATCATAATGACTGTTGATCTGTAATATTTTCATATTTCCCTCTACCCCAGCAAATATTTCGCCACCTCAATCGCCACACACTCAATCATATACCATCTGCTATACCCATTGATGCGGTAGCAATAGCGGTAGCGGTCCATGATGCGTTTCCCGGCCGCTTTCAGGTTCTTGTGGTTGCTGGCGCCACCCATATGAAAATTAGCCAGCACTTTATCCACGGTGACGATCTTTTTCCCCAGTTTCCGCATCTGTAGGAAGAATCCGTAGTCGTCATGGATGCCCAGCTGGCGGAAGGGATAGGTCTTGTAGCATTCCGCCTTCACGAAGGTCGTTGGGTGGTTCCAGTCCCGGGAGGTCTGGAATCTACGGCTTCTGGCTCTCTTGACAAACGTGCTGCCATCCGCCTTGTGCATACGGATATTGGCATACATAAGGTCACAATCTGTTCTCTGAAATGTTTCAACTGCAGTCTGTACTGCCTCCGGCTCATACCAGTCATCACTGTTAATAATACCAATGATTTCTCCGGTTGCATTACGGATGCCTTTATTCATAGCATCGTAGATGCCGCCGTCCGGTTCACTTAGGATATAATAGCGGATGCCTTTATTCTCCATCTGCCCCTGGTAGGATTTTGCAATCTCAACAGTATGATCCCTGCTGGCACCATCAATAATCCAATATTCGATATTATCATAGGTCTGAGTCAATACAGATTCTATCGTGTGGCATATGGTTTTTTCACTGTTGAACGCCACTGTAATGATGCTGACCAACGGACTGTTGCTCATGCTATTGTCCTCTTTTCCTGCTCAATCGTCAATGTTCCAAATGCTTTCCGTGCAAGCTTTCCCGGTTTTCCCGGAAGGAAGAAGGCCAGGCGGACAAAAGGATTCAGCCATGCTGCCGGAAGGATATGTTTTCCTGCTTTTTCCGCAAGTTCAAAGATCATGTCCGGTGTACTCCGATATGTTTCATCTTGTGGCCAGAAAAGCCCTTCTTTACCTGTGTCCACCAGCGTTCTCAGATATTCTGCAAGATGTTCTATCCGAAGGACGCTGCGCTCATTATGATATGTCGGAAACAAAGGCAGTTTCTCTGCCAATTGTACCAAGGTTTTGTAATTCCCCTTGCAACCTGAGCCGTAAATCATGGGAAGCCTCAGGATCACCAGTTTTGTTTCTCTTTCTGCATAGGCAAACAATGTCTGCAGCTTCTGTTCTGCCCTAAGCTTGCTCTCTCCATAGAAGTTAGAGGGTGCCGGTTTCGTGTCCGCAGTAATCCTCACCGGTTTTCTGCTGTTGCTGCTGTCGCCGTAGACGATAATACTACTGAAATAAATATATTGTTTCACTTGATCTGTAATCGCCTTTTTAGCAGCTTCACATGCCAGTTCACAATTTACCGTGTAGTACTCCTGCTTTTCTGCATCCGATAAGGTAGTAATATCTGCATGTGCTTTACCGGTAACATTGATCACACTGTCATAATTTGCCCAGTCCATTCTTTTCCACGCATCTCCGCGCAGGCTGACCGTATCCACAATATATTGTTCCGGATATTCTGTTGTCAGATACTTACGAAAAGAGGTGCCAATATAGCTATTAGCACCTAAAATCAATATTTTTTTCATTTTTCGCCGGAATTCTCCTCATTGTGCATACTTCCTGTTCCGCCTTCTACGACGCCGTCCTGACACAGTACCCTTACAAAAGTGCCGAAAAAGCACCGCAGATCCATGCCAAATCCATATTTGGCAATATATTCCCCATCCAATTTTGCTTTTATAGGAATCTCCAGTTCATCTCTACCGTTGATCTGTGCCCAGCCGGTCAGTCCGGGAAGGACATCATTGGCACCATACTTATCTCTTTCCGCAATCAGATCATACTGGTTCCACAATGCAGGTCTGGGGCCTACAATGCTCATATCTCCCTTGAAGATATTAAATATCTGAGGAAGTTCATCCAAGCTGGTCTTACGCAGGAATTTTCCTGTTCTGGTAATATATTGTTCCGGATTGCTCAGCATATGTGTCGGCATATCCTTGGGAGTATCTGTACGCATGGTTCGGAATTTATAGATCATAAAATGTTTCTTATGAATTCCCACCCGTTTTTGTTTGAACAAAACAGGACCGGGAGAATCCAGTTTGATTGCAATGCACAGCACAAGCAATAACGGAGACAATACAATGATCCCCACACCACTCAGTACAATATCAATTATGCGTTTGATAGGAGTATACATAATTTATTCCTCCGTCGGATGATACGTAGGTACGATTTTCATAACTTCTTTACGAATATCTCCATCTTCATTGACAGCTTCCTGTTCCAACAGATCCAGCTGTCTCCGGAATTCTTCTTCATCGAATTCAATGGGTTTTCCAATAAAAATCCTTTTATTGGCAGTTTCCTTCAGACCCTCTTCATTCATAAGAAGTTCTTCATACATCTTCTCTCCGGGACGCAGTCCGGTGAATTTAATTTCAATGTCTTCTCCCGGTTTATATCCGGATAATTTAATCAAATTTGTTGCCAGATCCAGAATCTTGACGGGTTCTCCCATATTCAGGACGAAGATTTCTCCTCCTCTGGCATACGCACCTGCCTGCAGTACCAGTGACACTGCTTCCGGTATGGTCATAAAATACCGGATGATATCAGGATCCGTCACTGTCACCGGTCCACCTGCTGCAATCTGTCTCTTAAATAGCGGAATGACGCTGCCATTGCTGCCAAGCACATTACCGAATCTTACTGCTACAAAATTCGTCTTTGTCGTATGGTTCATCATCTGAATGACCATTTCACAGATTCTCTTGGAAGCTCCCATGATATTCGTGGGATTCACTGCTTTATCCGTAGAAATCAGCACGAATTTCTTCACACCACATCTGGCTGCCGACTGTGCGGTTTTATAGGTACCGAATACATTATTTTTGATTGCTTCATTCGGGCTGGTCTCCATAAGCGGTACATGCTTATGCGCAGCCGCATGATAGACGATATCCGGATGATATGTTTCAAATATTTTTTCTATCCGGGCAGTATTTCTTACGGATGCAATCAATACTATCTGATTCAGATCAGGATATTCTCGTAACAATTCCTGCTGGATTTCATAAGCACTGTTCTCATAAATATCAAGAATAATCAATTGTTTCGGGTGATGTGCCGCAATCTGTCTGCACAGCTCGCTTCCGATAGATCCACCTCCACCGGTGACCAGAATCACCTTGTTGTGTAGCGAATTCAGTACTTCTTCGGTATTGATCTGAATCGGATCTCTTCCCAGAAGATCCTCTATCTCTACTTCTTTTAGTTTAGATACCGATACATCTCCGTTGATCAGCTGGTAAATCCCTGGCAACGTACGAAGTTTACATCCTGTCTCCTTACAGATATCCAGTATTTCCTTACGTACTTTATTGCTGGCGGAGGGAATTGCGAAAATAATCTCATCAATGCTGTACTGTCCCACTGCATCCGCGATTTTCTCTCTCCCGCCTACAATAGGCACACCTCTCAGGAACTTTCCGTGGCAGCCGGGATTATCATCAATAATACATTTGATGTTCATGGTTACGAACTGACTGGATTCCGCTTCTTTCAGGATAGCGTTCGCCGCAGCGCCTCCACCGATCAGCATGACATTATTGCCCGTCTTCTTCTGCGCAATCTCAGTCCGTTTCATGTTAATAATACGTAAAATACGATAACTGAAACGGATACCACAGGTCATTGCAAACAGCAGGAACAAATAGATAATATAATAGCTCCTGGGCATTTTCTGGTTCGTAAGTTGGCAGAGTACAAATTGGGCAGCTGATGCACAGGATGTTGCAAACACAATATTCAGCATTTCTGTTGCACTTGCATAACGCCATACACTTTTATACAACTTCCAGATTACGAAAAACAGTATCGTGAATCCAATATTAAACGGAAGAATATATTCGAACTTCGCCATATATTCTTTCGGTATGGCATTGAATTGAAAATCGAAGCGGATATAAATTGCCGCAAACGATGCTATCACTATGGACATGGTATCCATAATCAGCAACGCAATAATTCTGTTAATGGGTATTTTCAAAAAATTATTTTTCATTTTCATATACTAATGTTTGTCTCCAACACAGGAATAAAAGTATCATGGTGAGAGCACTGCTGCCCCAGGAATACTCTAACATTCCAAATAAAAGAGGAACCAGCATAACAAAAATGCTGACTGCTGGCACTACCGGTTTTCCCTTCTGATAATAGCATTTTACTAATTTCACAATACTGACTAAGCATAAAATAATCAGACATACTGCAGCAGGTATGCCAAAGTCTGTTGCAAACTGCAAATAAATATTATGCGCATGCCCAATCCAGTAAGCATATGTCAATTGAAATCCCTGATCACTCTGTGTATGTCCTACGAGATTCAAATTGGCAAGATAGTGACTGTATATCGTCTTTCGTACCAGAAATGGATCTGTATATTCTTCCTCTGTCTTTAGAATGGCCATTTCCTGCCGTTGTTCTTCACGCAAGGCCGTTTCCTGCTGTTCTGCTGCACATGCCTTTATTGTAAAAGGATTTGCGCCAAAAATCCCATTTGTGATTTCTGTCGTTCTTCCGACAGCAGTCTCTAACAGTTCATCTATATCTACATATTTCTCGGAATTCCAGGCATCCCAGGAATGCACCTTGTCTTCGCTCCATTCCCCCCAGAACCACACCGGATGATGGAATACCGGTGGAAAATACCTTGTCATGCTAAACGTAAGCGGAAACATCACACCTACACACAATATCAAAAGCAGACTATTTCTGATATAATGCTTTTTTCGTTTTACACCCTGGTAGAATCCAAGGAATATCAGTCCTAATAGAAAGGAAACCATCCATGCGGTTCGTCCAATCGTCATAAAAAGAAAGGAATACACCACCCCGGCACCGAGCCAGTAATATACTCTCCAAAATTTATGCTTATTTTCCTTCGTCACATACAATATTTTCCCAAATACCGCTGCCAATACCTCCAAATAAAACAAGCCATTCAGATTGCAGTTATTGTAAATTCCTATATATCTCACCTGATCATATGGTCGGAACACGCAGCAAAATCCCTGAAACGCAAAAAAAGCCAAGATGACTCCGTTCATGATTCCCTGATACAAGTCCTCCTGCTCCTCTTCGGTAAAATCGGTAAGGTAAAAGCACCCAAACATAATAAAATAGCAAAACGGCCATACATAATCGCTTCTGGAGAAGATCATGAGCAGCATCATGACTACCCACAGTCCGAACATTCCTTTATTCAGTTTCGGATACTTTTTCTCTATCAGTACGCTGATAACTGTATGGATTACTACATAGCCAAACACCCAGACATCCAGACCGATCATTATGCGTTCATTCATAAAATAAGTCAAGGGCTGTCCGAAGACCACAAAGAGAACTCCTGCAATCGGACTGAACACCGTCCAGACGGCATAGGGAATCTTATACCTCGTGAACTCTTCCCATTTATAGTGGGACATGATGATAATCGCCATCAGCACTCCAGCCATATCGCGGAAAGTCTCTATCACACCATCCAGACCGGATCCCGTCTTCGTCCTCTGATCGATCACGCAGAATAGAAAGAAGCAGAGGGTATATAGAATCCGTCTCTTTGACCATATATGGAATGACTTCCCCTTTATTGTAAGTTCCATGTTATGTTCCTCAATTCTATTTCTATAACATTTTTATCGCATATTCTATTCTATTTTAATCAATTTAGGCTACAAGTACAAGCTTTTATTTATTATCATAGAAATTCTTAAGAAAAAACTTCAAGGAGAACATACCTATGAACACTTTAAAAGATTATTATTGCAAAAGACATCGATCTTGTGTACCGATGCCTTACTTACAATACAATATGTATACTCTTATCTACTATTTTTACTGCCGCTTCTTCACATTTCAGGGTAATTTCCCGGGGGGTGATATCATAGATCTCAGTTCCCAGGATCTTAATCATTCCATCGTTACCTGCCCTTAAAAGTAGCAGCAGTTCTTCCGCCCCCGTCATAATTCCTTCTTTATATAGTTCCTGTGCCAGCTTCGGTGTGCTGAACAGAATAACCCGTTTGCCTCTATATCCATGATTTGTTTTTCGGAAAGAAGCATCTATTTTACCGGCTGCGCCTTTATCATCCGTAATGACACAGAATTTTCCATCCGGCTCCGGGAGATTGGATAGGATATGAAGGCAGATTGCAAGCAGTTCCTCTCCCAGGTTATCATTCTCTTCTTTCTTGCTGCGAACCTTACGGAAAAAGCGAGGATAAAAGTCTTTCGGATTCCTATTTTTTCCATCTACTATCTTCTGTAATTCTACGTTTTCCCGTAAAGCTATCTCAATGGAACTTATCGGATGTCTGACCATTCTGACCGCCCACACCAGATAATCATTCACAAGCTGTCTGGAAGCGAAACAGATATCCATGATATTCTGCAGTTCCTCTTCATAAATTATATACACTTCAATTCCGCTGTTATATATACGTTCCAGATATCCTACATAGCATTCCTGCAAAACATGACTATGAGAAGCCAGTTCCATAAGAATGCCTCTGGTAATGATTATAATTCCATTCTGTCGCAGAATGTATTGCAGTAACTTATCCAGCGCATCTTCCTGCATATTGGCATGATAGCGAAAGGAACAGGTATCATAAAAAAAGCATTTCTTCGCTGACAGCACACTCTGTATCATATTCCCCTGATTTACGTAGGGTGCTATTGCTGCCCAATTTTCCGAAATTTCCGAATACCCCTTTGTCATTTACGTTCCCCCTTTATCTCCTTATAGAGGGATCGCATGTTCAACACTGCCTGGTACAGTGTCCTTTCGTTCAAATAGCCATCCTGTTGGAACTGCGTGCCAACTAACTGTACCCATTTTTCCAGTGCGTTATAGTCATCCTTATTGCTGGCATCTAAAATGGTGCTGTCCAGCCATAAGCTTTCTAATTTTTCCCTGATGGTCTCTTTATCTAATGAGATCAGTTGCTGTGTCCTGGTCCATTTTTGTGTCAGTCCCAGTTCATAACATCTGATCAATGCCGCCATATAGGGCACCTGGTAGTAATTCATCAGTCGAATAATGGTATTCAATTCATCATTCTCAGACTGCTCTAAAAATACGCGGTACATCTGCCGGAAGCTGCTCTCCGGCATCAACAGCATTCCCGCGAAAATATTTGCCTCGTATTCTTCTTCATGCTCAAAATAGTCATCCGTAAATTCCGCTTTTGCCTTAAATTCATTTTGAGGATAAAATGCATGGTAAATTTCATGGCAGGTTGCAAAATTAGCATTTACCTTCGGCAGCGATGTATTGATCAGGATATACCCAAAAGCATCTCCCCGGTAACATAGTGCGCCGATCTCTTTATCTGCGAATGGAATCTCGGCAACAATATATCCCTTCTGCCGTAATGCAGGTCTGACAATCTGAAGAATATTCAACATATCTTTGTCTTCACTGATTCCGGTAAACGAATAGAATTTGCTGACCTTGCCATCCATCTGTGCCCGACATCTTTCACTGTATTCTATTATTTTCCGTAATCGTTCAGCCGTCATATCTTTTACCTCGATATATTCAGGAATCGTCCCTTCGCACTGATCACTTCGTCAATGTTTTCCAACAGTTTTAACAGCGTATTGGCTATTTTCTCCTGTTCCTTTGCAGGTTCACCGGCATAAAAGGTGATTCTCTCCGGTTCCTGCTCAAATTCTTCCAAAACCTGAAAAGTCTCCTGCAAAAAGTATTCTGTATTTTCTCCCAAAGCTTCCGCAATTTTATCCATGTCAGTTGCTGTAATATCTTGTACACCGTTTAAAATTCTGGACATCTTCTTGGCGTCGATTCCTGTTTTCATACTAAGGTAATTCTGTTTGATCTTCCTTGCATCTAAATACAGATTAAGGTTCTCAATATATTTGGTCATTCACTCCAGTCCTTTCCCTTTGCATTATGTCCGGTGTCTAATATATTATACACTTTTCATTGCATTGTGCAATATATTTCTCTCATAATTTGACTTTTTAAGTGGATGTTATGTATCTGTATTCATTGTATTTAGTAATTATACCATTTATTTTTCTCAATATATGACTTCTATTTATTTACTACCGTTATAGATTCTTTCCCATAGTAATCTGCGCATGCATCATTCACCCACGTATACCCATCCTCCGGCTGGAGATCTGCATACATGATCAGTTCCACCGGATATAACGGTGTGAACACTACATCCTTCACGGCATCATCCTTGAGCACCCTGAATCTCTCTTCCCAGCCTTCGCCATACGCCTGTGCCCAGCCGTTTCGCCACATGCGGTAAGCGCGGTAGCTGCTTGTCTGCTGCACATTGCCGAAGAGCACTGCTGCCGCCAGGAACACTCCTACAACGCCGCAATACCTAAACAGGTACTTCTGTGCCAGATTATCCAGTTTCTCGCTCTTTTCCGGTTTCAGGATTCTCCCAGCGATCCATCCGCACCAGTAGATCTCATTAGCCACGATCCACAGCACATAGAAATACCACAGGATCGCGCTCTGTCTGCCACCACCCATGGTGCCGTTCACATACAGTGTTGCCGTAGCCTGGGATGCGTACACGCCGAAGGACAATGCGGTGAATAGTCCCGGCAGCCGGAATGTATAATGCATCTTCCGGACTGCTTTCCATGCAAAAGGAATCACCAGAAGCAGCAGTAACAGCAGCTTAAGGTTCGTCCAGCTGACAACATTTAAAAAGGTTCTGACGAAGGATTCCCAGATAGCCATCAGCGGGGAATACAGGGTATCTCCCTCAAAGTTCCACTCCAGTCTGGTCTGCGTCCTGGTAGAGAAGCATACAATGCACAGGCTGGCAATATTGACCAGTACCACGAACCAGGTTCTGCGGAATCCATCCTTTTTTTTTGCTAAAAATACAATTTCTAATAGCACCAGAAGACAGAAGGTTGATAAGCTGGACGCCAGGTTATCTCCGCCCACTAATATTGCCAGAATGCAGGCGATCACCAGGCTTAGGATTCTGTCAACCTTCTTCAATTCTCTTGTGGCAAGTTTCAGCACCAGTCCGATCAGTATCAGAGATAAGCTGTAGATTCCGGTATAGTTTACCGCACCGGTGTACCAGTAGAAGCTTTCCTCCGGGAACGGACAATACAGCAGCTGGATCATGATCATCGGAATGCTGATAGGAAGGATCAGTCCTCTGTTCTCCTTGCCAATGCACTGTGCCAGCAGGTACATCTCTGAGAAAATGATGGATCCGATCATCAGATACGCCACAATGGCATAGCAGTGCTCACCGAAGATACCGGGCTGCAGTGTTGCCAGTGTAATATTAGCGAAACGCGCTTCCCAGAAGCTCTCCTGTACGGTCTCTATGATTGCCTGAATGAATGCGATCAATCCCCCATGGTTCTGGATCACCTGATATGTATGCACTCCGTAGGACCAGTCATCTGCCGAAGCGTAGTTGTATTTCGAGATTGCAAGTAACGGCCACAGGATCACAGCCAGTGCCATTACGCATACAGCGCTGATCAGCATCAGTTTCTTTTTCTCTGTCAGTTTGGTCAGTTTCACTTTTATTATTCCACCTTTTCTTTGGTATAGGGCTCCACAACATAATAGTTATTATAAAATGAAGTAATATCGTACTCTTCTTCATCAAACAGGTCGATCAGTTCATAGTTCACCACATACACTACATCTTTACCCCGATTTTCCCGGATGGTATCCTCTGTCACGTATTCAAAATGGTATTTTTCCGCATAGGGCAGCTGTTCTCTGCCGTCCTGCACGTTGCTGACGCCCTGGAAATAATGAGCATCGATCTGATGACTGTACATCGTGAGGATCTGTCCCACCATATACTCACCCTGTTCCTGGGGATCCGGATCTATGTAATACTCGTCACATTCTATCGTATGTGCGTAATCCAAAGCATTCAGATAAGGTTCATAATAGTAGATCCGGCTTAAATCTGCCCATTCTCCAAAATAGGTGGCAGCAAACGTCACTCCCAGCACACCATATAACGCAGCTATGGGGATTACCGTGATCTTCCACTTTTGAATGCATGTCGCCATGCCCACAGCTACCAAGATGATCACCGGGTAAAATGCAATATTGATGCGGTGCAGCACCGGATATCTGGTAATGGCACCGATGATCACTGTAAGTCCCATCCATGCAAACAGAATAAACACAGGGGTCTTGTATTTCTCCGGCAATTTCTTCTTATTCAGGCTCCAGATTACGGTGATCAGACCGATCAGGAAGAAAATATCTGTCACGTAATACACAGGACCGAATTTGGCTACCGCGCTGGGCACTGCCTGATCTCTTCCGAAAAATATGGTCTCTATCATGCATACCAGATTTTCCTTCAGCTGATACCAGGAAAAGTTGGCAAACAATACATCTTCTCCTCGCACGCTGTCCTGAAAAGAGGGAATCGTAAATAACGGTGTCTCGATGGTCTCTCTTCCCAGCACTGTGATCAGCATGGACAGGTACTCCGGCAGCACGATCACCGCATAGACTGCAATGCAGCCCAGGAGTTCTTTCCAGTTGATCTGTTTTTTCTTAAGCAGGTAGATTGCCACTGCCAGCAGGAAAACAGGTACGGAATAGTCCGATACTGCATAGCAATAACAACACAATCCGAAGAACACCATGGACACATATAAGCAGACTCTGTTCCACTTTTTCCCTTCTATTCTGTGCAGTCCTGCCAGTAAAAAGCAGACGGCAAACAGAAACATATGGGGGAACATGTTACAGTCGATGGACCAACGGCTCTGCATGTAGTGCCAGGGGCAGATCATTCCGAAGAGCAGTGCGATCATAGCTGTCCATTTGCCTGCCAGTTGTCTCGTGAACAGATACAGTGCCAGGAGTCCGAAGCAACTGGTGATCAGGAGTGGCAGCCGTATCGTAACTGTGGAGAATCCCAACATTTTAATAAACGGGATCATACAGTAGGATAAAAATACGCTCATCTGGCTGTGTTTCCACGCTGTAAAATGCACCGGATACCGCATACCGTAACGGTCCGTTCCGTATTCCGCCAGCGCCTTGGCATCCACTGCCGCCATAGCTTCGTCCTGGTGCACGCCGATGGGCGGTGCACCGAAATGATATGCCCGGACGAAGATTGCGGTGAACAGGATGACTGCTACCAGGAATATTTCCGTTTTTTTTGATTCCAGCAGTACCTTGATTCGCTTAGTGCCTGTGATTGTCTGTGTGAATTTCATTCTCTGTCTCTTACCCTTTGTCTTGCTTAAGCTTATCTATCATCTTAACTTCTTAATTTACATAATATCCGGAGACCAGTCGACATCTACGTCGCCACCGGAGCTTCCGCCGCTGTCGGAACCGGAACCACTTCCGCTTCCGCTGTCTGAGCCACTGTCGCCTCCAGAACTGCTTCCGCTGTCAGAACCACCGCCGCCTTCAGAACCACTTCCACTATCCGAACCACTGCCGCCACTGTCAGAACCACTGCTGCCTCCGGAGCTGCTTCCACTATCTGAACTGCTGCCGCCACCCGAGCTACTTCCACTATCCGAGCCGTTGTCACCACCGGAGCTACCTCCACTGTCCGAACTACTTCCACCTCCGGAGCTCGTACTTTCTCCCGAGCCGCTTCCGCTTTCGGAACTGCTTCCCGCTGTATTTGTCGTGGTTGACGGTTTGTTCGTTGTGGACGGCTTGGGTGTTGCCGCAGGCTTCGCCGTGGTTGTCGTGCCGGTCTTATTTTTATTATCCACAGCCGGTTTATCCGATGCGAGGGTCACTGTACCAATATTCTTATGCAAGACGTCTGTCTTGATCTCTCCTGCGGAGCTGCCGCCTTCTCCCGGCTGTGCCCCTTCCTCAGACTGCGCTGATGCCACCTGCGTTCCGTAAGGGTTCTCTCTCTCCTCATATGCCAGGAAAGGATCCTCCTGTATGAGATCCGCAGCTTTACCGGCACTTACCCAGTATTTTCCATCGTACCACTGGATCTCACCGTCGAACACTCTCACCCTGGCGATGTTGTCTGCGGTCTCACCGGATGCGCCGGACGTCTCTTCCTCATTCTGTTCTGCCATAGGCTGCGCCTCATACGCAGTATACTCCGGAACGCTCTGCAGTCCCAGCATATCACTCCCGAAGGAATAGCTTTCCACCGTATCCTCACCATCAAGTCCCTGCCACAGGCATCTGCCGTCAGCCGCATCGTAGGCATACAGCACTGCCTTTTGGTATCCGCTGCCTTCTAAAAGCTTCTTAAGTTCTGCATCACCGGGCTGTTCCAGCAAAGTATGTCCCGCATCATCAAATTCTCCCTGATAGGTGGTATATTCCAGTCCCCCACGGCTATTCCACAGGGAGTACCAATCTACAGGAGCCTCGCCGGAATAAATATCACAGGTATATTCTCCCGTCAGGACATCGTTTTTCATCGTCCCCTGTTCTCTGGTAACGCTGCCGGTTCCGGCATCCAGGTAGTAAGACTCTATCGCGTCTCCCGTGCAGATCACGATCTTCAGGGTATTTTCTGTATTTCGCAGGAAAATACTTCTCCCACCGGCAGCATACCACACTTTTGTTACTTCCGCGCCATCTGCTCCGTATCCCACCTGAAAATAGAGTTCTCCGTCACCATCCAGGTAGTAGCTCCTCTGTCCCTCTCTCAGCTTCGGCATCATCGTACGAAACCACTCTTCACCTGTCAGTGTCTGTATTGCCTCTCCCACGGTATCGTCCTGTGTCAGACTCGCCGACAGTGTCTCTGCTGTCTGCTTAAGCTGTGGCTCTTCTTCCACCAGGTTTACAGTAAGAGTCTGCAGCAATTGAAAAGCCTCCGCATCGTCGTAGAGACGGTAAGACTGTTCCAACAGGTCTCTCTCTTCCCGCACGCGGCCACTTTCGTTATAATCCTTTGCCAGTATCAGATATTCCTCTCCGGTCAGTTCGCCCTCGCTGTACTTAGTCTCCAGATTGACAATCTCCGTTTCCAGAGAGGACAGCATGGGCTGGGCTTCCAGTGTTCCTCTTCCCCGTTCCTCCTGTCCGCTGCCATCGCCGCAGCCGGTAAGCACCATTGCCGCTCCGGTAAACATCCCTGCCGCCAGGATCGTTATTTTCTTGTATCTGTTCTGCCATTGATTCATAAATTTATCACCCTACTTATCCTTTATTGAGTATCCGCATCCCGGATCAGTTTCCGCAGATACAGGTCTGCGTCTGATCCCTCTTCATATATTTTCATCTGTAACAGCTGTTCCGCCAGGGAATAGATATTTTTTGCCACGGTCGGTCCGTAGATCGTAATGTCCCGCCCGTCCTTCGTCAGGGTCGCATAGCCCCTAAACGCATAGTCCACTTTATACTGGCTGGCCGGCATTCCCACCAGCACGGAGGTATAGCGGTATCTGTTGTCCACGGTCTCGTAGATGCTGTCCTTAAGCGTTCCGGAAGTATCCACTCCGTAAGCCATACCCTGCAGCACCTTCTGCCCTCCCACTATCATGGGATAAGTCTTCCGGTTGGCATCGGTCATGATCAGTGTCCCGTATTCCTTCAGCCGGTAGCCGTCCACACCATCTGTCTGTAACAGCTTTTTGCGCAGATCCGCGCTGATGCCGGTCTTAAAGCGGATTCCGGATTTGTCGGTGATACGGATGGAGAATCCATGGTAGGTCAGCAGATCCGTAAGCTCCGGCTGGGCTGTCACTTCATAGGCATGATCGTGATATTCCAGGGTCCATACGTACATTCCCACAGGAACGCCCTTGGCATTATAGCGCATAACAGTGGCACTTCCCGCCGTCTCATCCGGCAGTTCCAGTGTCGCGATGCCGTCCTTTTGCTGTACCGCATATTCTATGCCGTCTATGTACACAGCCTTGTCATCGTATCCTTCCGGAATCTCCAGGGTGATTTTCGTGGAGGACACCGGAGTGGATGTGGGTACCGGCGTTGCCGCAGGTGCCGGAGTTGCTGTCGGTCTCGGGCTCGCAGTCGATACCGGTGCCGGAGTCACGGTCGCGGTCGGCGTCGGTGTTACGTTCGGCGTCGGTGTCGGATCCGGCTCTCCGGTCATATTTTGATAAACCGGAATTTTGAACACGAAAGAATTGTTCAGAGCATTCGCTGAACTGTATAGTTTGAACACGTTAGCCGCCTCCGAAGTCGGTGCGGAGATATTCTGCATATACTGGTGCTGGTACAACCCATAGGGACTGTTTTTATTGACATTAAATTTCTGCAGGTACAGAGTATCCTGTCCATTCCGGATATAGCTATTCGTCAGCAGATTCGCCCCACCTAAAATGGAGAAGTAAGCCCCTTTCCATTCATGATTTTTTGCATATTCCAGACCATTATGGATAATATCTTCCGTAGTCTTGCCGTTGGCTCCCACATTAAAATAGTTGTAATAACCTTCATATCCCTCCACGGTACCGGAGATAATGGGTGAAGTTCCTTTTCCCTGCTCCTGTAATACTCTGGCTGCCAGATGGAACGGACTTACCTTACGATTGTCCTCTTGACCGATCATATAAAAAATATGATAAAACTTCATATTCGTACCGGGGGCATCGGCACTGCTGTTCATAAAGGTATTTTCCAGAAATGCTTTAACAGCCTCTTCTGTATGATAGGTCTCATTATAGGTTAACTGCTCGAACTGGAAAATAGCTCCTTCCCTCAGGGCATTGCGGGGATCCATATAGGCTTCCAGTACTTCTCTGGATGCGTTATACCATCCGGCACCATAATAATCTCCCTTCGCCCAGTCCGGGGAGCTTGCACTGACCAGACTCCTGCCACCCTGCATTTCATTCGTCACTGCGGTGTTCCAGTCCAGTTCCGTATTGTATCTGACGAATACCCAGTTGGGATATTTTTTCTTAAGTTCCTTAAGCGCTGCCTGATATCCGGCAGGGAACTGTTCGATATCCGCGTAATTCCCCTCTCCGTCAGCGACAAGCATGACCGCGCCGCCGGGATTCATCCCGTAGTATTCTTCCCATTCCAGGAATCGCTCATCGGAGCACGCCAGGTAATCTCTGCGGACATATCCTATGTAGTCAGTACCGCTCATGTCCGTAGTCACTTTTTCCCAGACCTGTCCGTCTTCGTCCACCGTCACATCCAGAAGCTCTACCATCTGTCCGCTGGGTACCGTCACTACTGCCTCGCTGTCTTCCGACGCATCACTGCGGATCTCGTATTCGTCACACAGGTAGACTAACGCCATGACCTCTCTGTCTTCCACGATCTGCCTAAGTGCCTGTCCCGCTTCCGCGATCCACTTAAGATCCTCTTCATCCAGCGCGTACGCCTGATAGGTATTGCCCTCGTAGGTAAATATGAATGCCGCCAGGAGTATCGCTCCCAGAATCGCCAATTTTCTCTTCATTTATTCTATGCGCTTCACTTTCTTATGCAGCACCCGGATCCCCCTGGGTGCTATGGTAAATATGGTATGATAACACTTGTTTTTCTTAGTCAGATAAGGATTTTTCATGGCTCTGCACCAGTTTTTCCGCATATATTTTACCACATTCCGGTAAAAAGCGTTATCCTTCATCATCTGTTCTGTGGGAATATGCAGCAGATAATCCAGTCTCTGGAATACGCCAAAGCGGAATGCGATCTCTGCAAGCTCCTCATCCTCCGGCCAGGTATCCGCCACCAGCTTCTGCACCATGTCCGCATTGTCCACATTGTCCGCATAGACTCTGGAAAATCCGGTCTGTTTTCTGGTATTGCTGTCCGGGCGGTAAAATACGTGGTAGGCCTGTCCGGGAACACAGACAATGCCCGGGACCGGCACACCGTATCCGCTGCGGCGGGTCAGCAGCTTCACCAGCAGATGAAAATCTTCATTTAATACCCCAACGGGGAATCCCTCTTCCTCAAACAGATCTCTGCGTACCAGTTTGGTACAGAAGGAGCAGTCCCCTCTGTGCATTAACAGCTCCCGCAGGAACTCCTTCGCCGGGATCTTTTGTCTCTCCGTTACCGGTTCGCAGATATTCGGAAGTTTCTTCCCCTCCGGGTCGATCTCATCCCTGCCGGTCTGGGCAATGGGCAGATGTGTCGTCTCTATGGCTTGGAGCAGTCTCTCATACATATCCGGCTCCACATAGTCATCGCTGTCTACGAAGCCGAGGTATTCACCTGTTGCTTTCTGAATCCCCAGGTTCCTGGCTGAAGAGGATCCGCCGTTCTGTTTATGAAATACCCGGATCCTGACATCCTCCGCCGCCAGCTCATCGCACAGTGCAGAAGTGCCGTCCGTGGATCCGTCATCCACCAATAAGATCTCGATCTTATCATATGTCTGCTTCCGCAGGCTTTCCACGCAGCGGGGCAGGTATTCTATAATATTGTATACAGGTACGATAATACTTATTGTTGCTGTTTCCATATATCTTCCTTTATGCATTCATTTCGATCGGGCATATCCTGTCCATATGTACTTAATGTACGTAGAATGTCTGTCAATGTACCTAGAATATCTATCATTCATAATAATATTTGACATGCTTTATACGGTGAAGAAAGCACAGAAGTTCTTGCTGCATCGGATTGATCAGATCTTCCCCTGCAGCATCTCCCGGTACATTTTCCGTTCTGAAATCACCGGTGCCACCGAACATGGTCCGCAAGTCGGCAGTGCATATCCGACCGTCTCATCCGAAGCCGTACCTCCTGATGTCGTAACGGCTGTCGTATCGGCTGCTTTCAGGAAGCCTTTCCCGACGCAGAATTCCGTAAGGCGCTTCGCTGCGACCTCGGCATTCCATTCTTCCACTATCGTGGCATAGGCATTTCTGCCGATGCGATGGCACAACCCGCGGTCCTGCAGGAGACTTCTGACACTTGCAAGCAACTGATCCTCTCTGCCGGTCTCGTAAGCATAGCCGTTCTCCTCCGGATGGATGAGGTAAGGCGCCGCCCCGATCATGGCATCCGCCACCACCGCACAGCCGCTGTTCATGGCTTCATTGACGACAGCTCCCCAGCCTTCCTTGCGGTCACTGGTGACCAGATAGATCTCCGCCTGCTCCATAGCTTTCCGCACTTCGGCAGGTTCTTTAAATCCCGGGAGATCTACTTCCGCTTCCAGTCCGTATTCTGTCCGCAGTCGTCGTACCTCCGGCTCCAGTTCTCCGCCGCCGATCATCTCCAGATGGAACGGGATTCCCTGCTCCTTCAGGCTCTTCGCCATACGAAGCGGCAGTTCCGGGTGCTTCCAGTCGATCATCCTGGCTGCCCACAGGATCGTGGCAGGCTCCTTCCCTGCCATCAGCTTATCCACATCATAGACCTTTTTCTCGGGGAAATATCCCCATTTCAGCATTTTATCCGGATATGCCCGTACAATATGGCAATCCGACGGCACATAGGCTCCGGCACACAACAGATAGACTTCTTTGTTTCGATAACATGTGTGATCTTTGTATTTTTGTACCAGACCTCTGGGGGATATGGCTTTCCACTGGGCTTCCTTATACAGTCGTTCGCTGTAGCGGATCACCGGTTTCCCCTGATGCAGTCTGTCCTGAATGAAGCTTTCATCATCGGTACCGCCGAACAATACCACATCCGCCTGTTCTATGAGCTTTCTTCCCTTTTCCGGTTCTGTATAGTAATGAATCAGATACGGGTAATCCGCTTCCTTCCATCCCATGCGGAGTCTCTCCTCTTCCACCGGTTCTGTCTGCAGAAAAGCAAAGCTTCCCCGAAGCAGTTCCTCCATGGCATTGCAGAAGGGAATCTGGTGATGATTCAGATAATTAGACACCATTACAAATTTTTGCATAGATTTCCACCATTTTTTTATAATTTTGCTCCGGATTGTGATTTTTCTCTGCATGTTTTCTTGCATTTATGCAATAGTCCTGTTCTTTTACAGGATCACTCCATATCTGAACACACGCGTCTGCAAGGGATTTGGAGATGTTTTCCAGTGCTTCGTTTTTGCAATCACAGTCGTTATTTTTAATTTTAAATCCCGGATAAAGGACCCCATCCTCTCCACCGGTAAAAATACTGGCAATTCCACCCACCTCGGCACTGACGCAGGGCATCCCCAGAAGCATCGCTTCCCCCAGGGAGTTCGGTGAATTTTCAATACTGGAAGGGCATACGAAGAGATGGCTCTTCAGGTACTGTTCTTTCATCTGCTGAGCGGACAGTCTTCCGAGGAAATGAACCTTATTCTCCAGATGTCCCTCTTTTAACAGCTTCCTGAGGTATCGTCCATAGGCGGAGATCTTCAGTTTCTCTTTCAGCGTACCGTAAGCCGTCAGGCTGTTGCCTGCCACATAGACTTCCGTATCCGGGAATTGCTTAAGGATCCGCGGCATGGCTAAGAGCATATAGTGCAGTCCTTTAATCGGATAATCACCCTGACTTAAGAAGATGGAATGAGGAATGCACTGCTTTCTGCTCCACTGTCCGGTGTAGAAATTGCTCCGGAGTGTCTCATTCATGGGATAATAGTTCACCCCGGGATGCCATTCTCCCGTATAATATCTGTCCCATGCCGTTCTGCCGGTGACATTTCCGGCGAGGCGGATGGCTTCGATCTCCATCTCACCGCGGCGGACGAATTTCTCCTGCTGAAGCTTCAAGGTATCCTTTTTCACCAGATCCCGGAAGGTCACAGAATTTACAACCGCTTCCGGCAGATCCGCAAAATAGCACTGCGCATACACCGCGCACAGTCCCTGTATACCGATCAGTATCCGGTCTTTTCTCGGGAATGCTCTGCACATGGCTAACGTATGGGGGTATTCCGTTCCGAAGCAGTGCACCACGTCCGGTGCAAAATCCTCACAGATCTCCCGCAGTTCCTGTTCCAGTGTAGGATCATACAGATCCGGGCGGGTCGTATCTTCGACAAAGTCATAGGCAGTGAAATACGTCTCCCCACATGGAATGCATATGCCCCGTGATCTGCTCCGATGTCCGCAAGCCTCTGTTCCATCATGATGCTCCCGGACATTCTTCCTGTCTGCAGCGTCTACTGTGTCGCTACCAGCAGCTTCCGCACTGTAAGACAGTCTCTCCGCCACCGGGAACGCTACTGCCAGTTCGATGCCGTTACTGTCGCCGTGGCTTAACACTGCCGTTAACAGCCCCGACAGCCAGCCCTCCTTGTTGGAGCTCTCTCTATGAAAATGTTCTGCCACCGCCGGCAGCATGATATTACACAGCCACAATACCTTCATGCTAATCTCCATTCCGCAGACGATTCCTTTCGTCGGAGGAATTACGAATCAAATTTCAAAAACAGTTACCTTTTTAATTAAAAATCCAGTTCAGATACGGCAGAAGCCGCACCTCCACATCATACATTCCCCGCAGCAGCAGGACAAAATACAGTACAAATGCTGCCACACAGCCCGCCGTGCACAACAGACGGAACCACTTTTTTTCGATCCGCTGTAAGGCTCCCGGGATCAGGAATACCTGCGCCGCGATCAGATAATAACCCACTCTGGACACTTCCGGAATAAAGGATCCGCAGCAATACACCACGAGTCCCATCAGATTCAGGTAAAAGTAATACCGGTATCTGCGATCCTCGCGGATGCACTTCCGATAGCTGAACAGGCACAGCACCAGGGTGCCGACACATTTGCCGATATTCGCCCAGGAGATCTGTCCGTTGTCGAACATGGAATTCTCATAATACGGATAAAAATAAAATATAATTCTGCGATAGATATCCTGCCCGAAGATCAGGGATAAGATCAGCAGCACACCCACGCCGTAATGCCATTTTTTTAAGCTTGCCCGCGACAGCAGGTCCGCAATGATATATGCCGGAATGACTAGCAGCACCGATTTATGGATCGTAGCGCCCAGCAGAACCCATAGGATAAATTTGCCGTATTCGCCCCGCAGTACGTATTTCTGTGCATACATCGCCAGCGCCAGTGCAAAATAGTAGCGCACGGAATTCATACTGTTAAAATAGAACCCTTCCGTCAGCAGCAAAAATAACGACATGACATACCAGTCTGCCTGATCATGTAGGGATTTCAGGAAGAAAAAAACCGTGATCAACGCGAAAAAGCCAAAAATCGGAAGATAAGAGCCTTCCCCGAAGATCAGATGGAAAAATTTCACCAGAGATACGAAGCCCTTTTCATAAGAAACATGTCTCCCCTGATCGATCAGCTGGAAATTCAGCCAGTAGACCCAGTAATCACCGCCTACAGCGATACGACAGGCGGATACCCCAAAAAGCAGCCCGAAGATGGCGATCTCCGCCACCAGGTTCCTCGCCTGCTGCCTGTCATAGCCCACACAGGCACCGGGCAGGCGTCTGCCGGACAGATATCCCGCTGTGTAGGCACTGTTACTCACAAAGCAGCCAAATACCAGCGTTACCGCCGTCAGTACGATATATACCAGTGCACTTTTCTCCATGTGGGGCTCCTTTCTTCCTGTCCGGATATTTTCTCAGGATATTTTCTCAGGATATTTTTATCGGTGTCACTCCCGATCCGATCAATCTATCTGTGCTTCGCTTCGCGGATGCCTTCCCGCATCCAGCGTTTTGCCTGCTTCAGGGGCACACCGGCGCATAGTGTGCTCTTATGTGCATACAGGAAACGCAGTGCCAGAATCCACTCCAGTCTGCCGTACAGATAATGATACAGCACGCCTCTATCGTGGAAGAACTTCTCATTATAGCCCCGAAACCAGCTGGATTCTCCCGCCTCTTCCCTGCCGATAGTCACCGGCGCGGTATAGACGCGGTATCCTTTTTTTATGAATTCTGTCAAAAACAGGCTGTCCTCGCCGTTGCTGTATTTCGCACCGCCGCCGAACAGGAGGGAAAACGTGATCCCGGATTCCAGCAGGCTGTCTCTGCGCACCGCAAAACTGACCGCACCGTACCGGCCGCAATTATACCAGTGCACCCGTTTCCGCTCTGTAATGTGATATGTTCTGCGTTCTTCTTCCACGGTAATGTTGAAAATGATCATATCCGCTTCAGGATTCCTCTCAAATTCCGCCAGGATTGCTGTTTCGTAGCCATCCTCATATACGATATCCGCATCCGAAAAAAGGCAGATATCGCCCTCTGCCCGCAGGATCGCCTCGTTACGGCTTCTGCCGATACCCCGCTCCGGGAAGCTGTAATACCGTATCAGATATTCTTCCCGCGGATCTGCTTCCGCGCTTCCCCCATGCCCTGCGATCTTCATCTCTTCATAGGCCAGCCGGTCGCACTGGTTGATGATCACCGCATCCGACTGCAGGTTCATATGCTCCACTGTCTCCGGGAGTGTGGTATTCATCACAGATGCCAGAACTTCTACCTTCATTCCTGTGTTCCTCCCGGAAGAAAATAATATCTGCGGATCAGTTCTTCATCCGCATTCCACAAAAGTGCTCCGTCTATGGTGCAATCCTGTGCTGCCAGATATTCCAGGACTGCCTCGAGTTGTTTTCCCACATGGGGGCCTGCAGGTACCGCCAGGATCACCGCATCCGCCCCCCGCAGTGTCTCCACGCTCTCCGGGCACAGCAGGGGACTCGGTACCGCGGTGAATTGCCACTCTTCGCTAGTCTTTACATCCTCCGCAGTCACTGCCGTACGCAGTTGTGAGATTACTTCCGCAGGATCCTCTCCCGGCAATATTCCGCACACCATGGCAGTAAGTTCCACCTTTCCGGTGCTCTTGTACCCGGTGTCTTTATTCCCGATATTCTTACGCTCCGTGGCCTTCTGCAACAGATATTTCACATTTTCAGCAAATCCCGCACTGTACACCGTGCCGAGATCCTTCAGTCCGTAGCGTCTGCGCAGTGTCGCCGGCAGCCAGATGCTGTCGCAGGACAGTTCCCACAACAGGGAAATCACCACCGCGAAAAAAAGGGAAAGTATCGCCGCCAGTATTACGGCGCGGAGCGTCCGCACATCCGGTACTACCGCTTCTGCCAGGTTACCATGATCCAGTACTTTGATCAGCCGGATCTCCGCTATGGTCTCTGCAAATTCATTGCACATGGTCTCTTCCACCGCTGCTGCCAGTGCCACACTCTCCGCAGGCTCCTGCAGGGTAGCTTTCGTCATGGGAATACTGAAATCGGAAGGAAGTGTGGCGGAAAGCGCATTGGAGATGCTCTCTCTTCCCATCGCCAGGACCTCTGCTGCCTTCGTCTCTCCCCGGTCAGCTGCCTCCTGTAAATGTGTCTCCACACCATCCAGAAACTCTCCGGTATGGATCAGGCTGTTCCATGTAGCCTCGTTGATATAGTAGGCTCCTGCCGCATTAGGGTTCTCAAAATATTCTACCTTATAAGTGGAAGAAGCCGCATACCCGGGATCAGGCTGCAGCAACACGTTTTTGACATAATAACCGCCGCCGAACAGTACCGTTCCCAGTACTGTCACCGCCAGTATTTTCCACAGATTACGGCATAAGCATAAGACCTCCAGCCGCAGATCAAAGGGTTCCTTCCCATAGCTTGCTTCCATGGTGCCTCCTTTTTCCTTCTCAGTTGTCATCTTTTTCCGCACGGCCATCATACTCTGCCTTGAAGGCTGTTACCTGTTCGCTCTCCACACCCTCCGTGCTGTCCGGCCAGAACAGTACTTTCAGGGTCAGAAGCATCAGCTTCAGATCCAGCCATACCGAATAATTCTCGATATATGTTAAATCCAGTTTTAATTTATCGTAAGGAGAAGTGTTATATTTTCCATATACCTGGGCGAAGCCCGCCAGTCCTGCCTTCACCTTCATACGGAATGCGAATTCCGGCATGACCTCGGTATACTGGGCAATGATCTCCGGCCGCTCCGGTCTCGGACCGATGAAGGACATATCTCCCCGCAGGATATTGATCAGCTGGGGCAGTTCATCCAGTCTGCACTTGCGGATCACCTTACCTACCGGTGTGATACGATTGTCATTTTTCTGTGCCAGGCGCGCCACGCCGTCTTTTTCCGCATCGGTACGCATACTGCGGAACTTCATGATATAGAATTCCCTCTGGCCGATGGTGCAGCGTACCTGCTTGTACAATACGGGACCTCCGTCGTACAGCTTGATCGCCAGGGCTGTCAGCAGCATGAACGGAGATGTCACCACCAGCAGGATCAGGGAACAGACCACATCGATGGATCTCTTGATAAACCGCTGCTCCATGCTTAGGGAGTATTCCCTGGTCAGCAGGATCGGCGTATCAAATACGTGTAATTCCTCGGACCCCACCAAAATAACATCTGATATTTTAGGCATCACATAGATTCTGATGGAATGTTCGTAGCAGAACTTCAGGATCGTGTTGCGGTCCTTCTCATTGATGTCCCAGATGACCACCGCGGTGATCTCACCGTTTTGGTAATCCTTTAAAAGCTCACGGCACAGTTCCTGCGAACCCTTTTTGATATGCTCGCATTTTGTGATCTTATACTTATCCTTGCGGCTCTCGAACTTTTTACAGATATCCTCAATGGGACGGTCCCCGTGGATCAGCAGCAGTTCTCTGGGAGGGAATGCCGTCCGGTAGATCTTATTTGCAATATTGGCATAGATAATGACTGCTATGATCTGCAGGACTACCATCAGCATGAACATGTCCGGCGGGAAAATGCTTCGCGCCATCATACACAATTCCGCATAGATCAGCATGTCCGCCATCAGAGTGGCAAATACCTGGGAGAAGATGATCTCTGTATTTTTCAGATATCCCAGCCGCATACCGCCGTAAGTCACGGAGAAAAAGATCAGTATCACGCTGTAGATACCGTTCTCCAACAGGAAACCTCTGTACCAGATCTGCTGTAAGGGATCTACCAGCTGGAACTGGAAATGGAACTGCCACATATAAGCAAATAATGCGATCTCCAAAAGCAGGCAGATCGCTGACAATCCTATATTGATCAATCGCTTGAAGGATTCCCTTCTCCGCAATCTATTTACGTAATAATTGTTTGTATCCAAGACAAACTCCTCCAAATCTGTTTCCATACTTTGATGCTCATGCGGGCTAAGCCTCTTACCCCGGCATCCTTCTATATTCTCCGCTGCACTGCCCGCACCGCCCAGAAGCAGAAATGCCACGCGCTGTTTATCACAGACATTCCCTCTGCCTTACGGTACAGATTCCATATTCTGCGCAGAGCTTCCAGTTTATTGGATGACAGGGATTTCCCCGCTCTCCGATATTTTACCAAATTTTCATCCAAACCACAAGCTACATAACCCTGCCGCAGTATTCTCCACCACAGAGCGGTATCTTCGCTTTTGATCTGCGGCATCTGCAGCTGCTCTTTTGACAGCTGTTCCATGTCAAACATCACGGTGCTGGTGAAAATGGTAGTATTTTTCAATGCTTCTTTATACGTAATGGTGGCAGGAACGCGAACCACTTTTCCGGTTCCCCTGCCGTTCTCGTCCGCGAACTCGTACCCGGTGAACACAAAGGCGGCCTGTCTTTCTTTCAGAAAAGTAAGCTCCTTCTTAAGCTTATCCGGCACCCACAGATCATCTGCATCCAGATAGGCAAGATATCTTCCCCTTGCCTCATTGACTCCCAGGTTCCGCGCTCTCGCCGCCCCCAGGTTCGTCGGGTGGGTCAGCAGTCTGATCCTGTCATCCCCGGTGCGCTGTATATACTCCTCGATCCGCTGTCTGCTCTGATCCGGACCGCAGTCTTCGATAAGCAGCAGTTCCCAGTCCGTATAGGTCTGGGCGCGCACACAGTCCATGGTCTCTTCAATATATTTTTCAGCCCGGTACACCGGCACCACAATACTGATCATATCCTGTTCCATGATAATACCAATGCCTTTCAGTGACCTGCAGCCTTTCGTCCGCAGGCACAATATTCTTACAAATCTAAGTCTCCGTCACTCATCCGATACGACCGCTCACTTCTGCAGTGTCAGCAGATAGTATCCATCCAGAGGCTGCAGCTTACTCCCGGCAGTGTTTTGCAGCTCCGAGAGTGTCTCCTTCCGCAGATTCCCCGGGAACAGAACAATATCCACATTTTTCTCTGCCGCATATTTCAGGCAATCCGCGAAATCGATCGTCCGCGCTCCGGTACTCTCATCCATACGTACATATTCCGTCTCTCCGGTGGCTTCGAGATGGCTCATCCACAGATACAGATCCTCCTGTCCGGTCGCATAGGTGTCATAGGAATAGCTTCCCAGGGAGGCATCCCAGATGCTCCTGCCGTACACCGGATAGATATCCGCACTGTACGCCCTGGCGGCTGCCATGACCTCCTTCGGTGCCCACAGAGTAAAGCTGCCTTCTCCGCTCTCCGTAAGCCGGTATTCCGTAAGGTCTGACAGTGTCTCCCAGGGTGACGTTTCTGGATTCTGTTGTATCGTCACATCCATGGCAGGGATCTGTGCGGTCTGCTCTTTCGTCCATTCCGATACCGGATTACCGCTTAAGAATACGATTCCCAGCAAGATCACGGTTGCCATAATATTCGTAAGAGTTCTTTTTTTCCATAATCCGCATAAAAATTCTGCGGCAGCCCATGCGATCAGCGCTGTCTGCGGGACCACTGCCCAGATCCATACATACGAATAAAATGCGGTCTGATATTTCATCAGAAAAAGTGCGGTCAACGGGCAGATGCATGCAAATGTTGTCAGCCCGGTATACAGCCATAATGTCAGGGTTGTCTTATTGCGATCCTTGCTGTCCGCTCCGGCATACAGGACATTGCTCCTGCGGATCGTATATCCCAGGTACAGTATCGCCACCAGCAATAGTGCCGCGGATTTTCCGTGTTGCGTATAGTCGGTCCAGCCGTTCAGGGCGGTTTTTAATAGTGTCATCCTGCCGCCTCCTTTTTCCGTCTGCCGGGAAACAGTGAAAGCAGCTTATGAAGCACAATCCAGCCAAGCGTCACAAGCAGGCAGACTCCGGCACCGTACAGGGTCCACACCATACAGGCTTCCGCCAGCACACACAGGATCACGCCGAAATACTTTCTCTCCATCAGGCAGGCGATCAGATACGGAAGCAATACCACTGCCCGGATCGTTACTCCGCGGAAGCCTCCGTAGAAAATATCAAAACCGTCTACGCCGGGCATATATGCCCCTGCACAAAACAGTATTCCCACGATCAGCAGAAAGGTCTTCCTCTTCGTCCCATCTTTTCCGAAAATAATGGCTCCAAGCCTGCCGTAAGCCACATATCCAAGCAATAATGTCACGCAGGGAATCAGCCGGTATACTACATCCGCTGTGCCCATTCCCGTCCATCTGCAGACAGCCCCGTACAGGGTCGGAAGGCACAGTATCCGAAGCCTTAGTGGCATTCCTGCGGTATAGCAAGCTCCCGTCAGGGGATCTACGGTATATATGGCATTCTCCTTAAGGAAAGTATTCACCGTCTCCAGTGTCATATCTCCGTCCAGCCATGCCCGTTCTCCCGTAAGGATCCGCAAGATCTGCAGCAATATGAAAAACGCCAAAATTCCTGTCAGAATCCGCTGCGTTCTTAACACTTTTTTCTTCTCCGTTGCCGTTTTACCGGCTATAACGGTGACTGCCACTGCCTTTTTATGTGTGATCAGGCTTATCAGGCTTGCCGCGATCACCATGACCACGATCCCTGCCAGCATCAGATCCGTCACAGTCAAAAAAGACCACCCTAACAGGCAGCCTGCCAAATGGGCGACTTCCGTCAGCCCGATGATGATCAGGCTCCCCCCGATCAAAATATCCGATGTCCGAAAAGTCATTTTATCTCCCAGTGCCCGCTGATTCAAACGCAGGCTTTTGTACATCTTATCATATTTATAAGGACTTGACAAATATTACGTTTGAGAACGTACCATAAACGCACCCATCAAAAAAGCCACATACCGAAACTTCCCCTTTCGGTACATGGCTTCTATCAGTCTGCCGGGGAGAATACTGCATCTACATAATCAACTCTCCCGATTTCTACAACAAAAACAATATGTTACATAGCCTTATAATCCAATCGGATGTTATCCGCGATACGTGCGATATACTCGCTGTTCGTAGGTCTCGTCCTTCCGGTAGCTACAGAATAGCCAAAAATCTTCTCGAATGTCTCGACATTTCCTCTCGACCAGGACACTTCAATGGCATTCCTGATCGCTCGTTCCACCTTCTGGTCAGTGGTCCGGAAATGCTTCGCGATCGTAGGATATAACAGCTTGGTGACGCTGCTTACTACCTCCATGTCTTTTCCTGACAAAATGATTGCATCCCGTAAATAGTGATACCCCTTCAAATGAGCCGGAACCCCTATCTCCAACATGATTTTGGTTACATATCTCTCTAACTCTGAATCTTTTACTGCAACAATATCCAAAACAAGTCCCCCTTTTTACTTGTCGAGTATTGCTCCCTGGCAGTGACTGATAAAAAAATAGTATCATAGCTGTCGATTTTTGAAAAGACATTTTTTCGTTAAAATATAGTTAAGAAAGTAAAAATGTTACATTTTACCCCTGTTTTGTAACATTTTTTCACTCAAAAAAGCTTAAATTTCTTCTTTTACCAGATAAATCGGTCTGTGTTTCACTTCCATGTAAGCTTTTGCCAGATACTGTCCCAAAATGCCGGTGCAGAAGAACTGTACCCCACTCGTCATCAGGATAATACATACCAGCGAAGGCCAGCCGGATACCGGGTCTCCGAAGATCAGCTTGCGCACAATAATAAAAATGATCATCAGAAAAGCGATCACGCAGAACAATACGCCGACAAACGAAGCGATCAAAAGCGGTGCCGTGGAGAAAGCGGTAATTCCGTCCAGGGAATATATAAACAGCTTCCAGAAGTTCCACTTGGTCTCCCCCTTGGCGCGCTCCACATTTTCATACTCCAGCCACTTGGTATTGAAGCCTACCCAGCCGAAGATCCCCTTGGTGAAACGGTTGTACTCCCGCATGGACAGAATGGCATCCACCATCTGACGGGTCATCAGGCGATAATCTCTGGCACCGTCCATCATCTCCGTCTTGGAGATTTTTTTCATCAGCTGATAGAACCTTCTGGCGAAAAAGCTGCGGATCGGCGGTTCGCCCTTACGGGTCACACGCCTCGTTGCCACAGAATCATAGCCCTTCCAGATCCACTCGAACATCTCCGGAAGCAGAGAGGGGGGATCCTGCAGATCCACATCCATCATTACCACATAGTCTCCCCTTGACTTCTCCAGACCGGCGAACATAGCTGCTTCTTTTCCGAAGTTTCTTGAAAAAGAGATGATATGAACCCGCGGGTCTGCCTCGATCAGCTTTTTGACCTCTCGCACAGTGCCGTCCTTCGATCCGTCATCAATGTAGAGCAACTCCAATTCGATGTCTTTTTCTTTGAAAAATGTATCGTTCTTCGTCAGCTCCTGATAAAACAGGGCAACGCTCTCTTCTTCATTATAGCAGGGTACTATCACGCTCAACAGGCTCATCCCATAAGTCTCCTTATATATCTGCATAAATCATCTGATATATCATCTCCGGTTATATCGTACGGTATATCATCCGGTATATCATCCGCATATATTCCCGGGGCTCATTCTTCTCCGAATGGTTTCATTATACTATCCAAATGCACATCATTTCAAGGTCAACACTGTACTTTTTCCGCTTTTTGGATTATACTTAATTTATGTATGTCCATCTGTTGGATAAGGGCATACCGGAAACGAGGTAAATAATGAACTTTTTTCAGGATTTTTTCAGTAATCATATTTTTCTGGCCGCTGCATGCGGCTGGCTGGTGGCACAGGTGCTTAAGACCATCATTCATCTCATTGTCTCCAAAAAATTCGTAGCGGAACGTCTCGTAGGCAGTGGTGGCATGCCCAGTTCTCATTCCGCCACCGTGTGTTCCCTGGTGACGGCGGTATGCTATGAATACGGTGCCGGAAGCTTTGAGTTCGCCATTTCCCTGATTCTTGCGATCATCGTAATGTACGATGCCATGGGAGTCCGCAGAGAGACCGGTATTCAGGCACAGGTATTAAATGAGATGCTGAAGGTATTTGAGGATATGGGACGCAGTGAAATGTCCGCTCACGATAAATTAAAAGAATTCGTAGGACATACCCCCCTGCAGGTACTGATGGGAGCCATTTTAGGAATTTTCTGCGGTGTGATTCTTTACGCTTTTGTATTTTAAGATTCGTCCATTATACTTGACAGAGGTGACATTTGTATGTGTTTTTTCAAAAGCAGAACATGGACACTGTTAAGAGCCACTGCGCTCTGCCTGTCCGCTTCTCTCCTGCTGACCGCCTGTGGCCAGCAAAACAATAATAACGATATATTGAGCCCGATCCTGCCGGAGGGCAACCCGACTTCCAATGCAACCACCGATGAAAAAATGCCGGATCCGGTGACGATCGTGGTGGAGGACGACACCAATCCGCCTGTGGAAGGTATGGTACGCAGCCGTCTGACCAATGAGTGGGTGGATGCGGATGTCGCTGCAACACGCCCCATCGCAGTCATGATCCCCAATGAAGCTTCCGCGATCCCACAGTACAGTCTGTCTGAAGCTTCCATTATCTATGAAGCCAATGTTGAGAACCGTATGACACGCATGATGGCAATCTATGAAGGCTGGGAAGATATGGACAAGATCGGTAATATCCGCAGCCTGCGTGATTATTACGCTTACTGGGCATTTGAGTGGGATGCATTTTTAGTGCATTTCGGAGGACCTTTTTTCATCAATGAGCTGCTGGCAGAACCGGATACACAAAATGTTGACGGTACTTCCGGTACGGATGACGAGGCTTTCTTCCGCACCAGTGACCGCAGCAAGCCTCACAACGCCTACGCTTCCGGTGCAGGTCTGTTGAAGGTCCTTGAGAAAAAAGGCTACAGCTTAAATTATCGTGGTCTCACCGACGAGAGTCATTTCCGTTTTGCCACGAAGGCAGAGCCCAATACACTTGATCAATACGGCTCCAAGGCAAAAGATGCCACCTATATTGATATGTCGGGATGTTACCCCCTGACAAGATGCTATTTTGAATTCAATGAGGATGATGGACTCTATTACAGATCCCAGCATCTGTCCGGCAGTTCGGACGGTCCTCATATCGACGCCGTCACCGGGAAGCAATTGTCCTTTAAAAATATTTTGGTGCAGAATACCTTTTACGAGGAATTGGGCGAAGGGTATCTGGCTTTCCAGTGTCACGACACCACCCGGGACGGATGGTTCTTCACAAACGGGCGTGGTATTCATGTCAACTGGGAGAAGACTTCCGATTACGGTGCGACGAGGTATTATGATGACAACGGCGATGAGATCATGCTCAATACCGGCAAGACCATGATCTGTATCGTGGAGGACGGAGATTCCTTCACGTTCCATTAGAGATGTAAATTGAGAGTTAGTGAAGAAACCACGAACGCCCACGGCGGACGGGACATCCTTCCTCGATGTAAGGTCTCTCGGTGGGAATTTTCTGACGAAAAGTGAGTAGCGGTTCTAATCCGTACGGGCACGGCTCCAGTTGCCATCCATGGCAACGTCCGCCTGTCGCGAACGTCCTGTTCGCTCCACCCTGTCTTTCAACACTTTTCGAGAAAATATCACCACCTCCCGACAAACATCTTCGGAAGGACATTCCGCTCACCATGGGCGTTCTGTGTTTTGAAAATCCCATGAAAAAATACTAAGCCTATCTCTTGTTACTGGTTTCTGTATTCCTCCAAAGTCATTTACATACTTAATTCTTATTTTTAAATTTTATACATGTGTTTCCTAAAGCGATTTACATACCTATTTTCTATTTTAACCTATTGCGCATGTGTTTTCCCGTTTATCATACATGCCGGATCATTATTTTTTGCTTTAAGGCATGTATTTTCCGACTT
>ERZ1034952.43-NODE-43-length-98614-cov-20.151919_pt1 | contig 98614 bp, 84 predicted proteins | sample MGYA00520625_ERZ1034952 | MGnify/ENA primary metagenome ERZ1034952 (study PRJEB33766, sample SAMN09781773) | gut metagenome | biome: gut microbiome | host: Homo sapiens | place: Madagascar | study: EMG produced TPA metagenomics assembly of the PRJNA485056 data set...
GCCGCGATGGCGAGCAGATTTTTCCTTATACACTGATCACAGATAAACAAAACCATTATATGAAAACATATCAGAGATTGTTCCGGTTTCTGGGATATGATCCGGAAAGAATATGAAATTTAATAGAAAGTAAAACTAGAAAATCTACATAAAACAAAAAGTAACTTGATAAAACAAAGAATAAAGAAAACATACTGCAATATCTGCGATAAAAAACCAAACCACAACATTTTACACCCAAAATTGGAAGAATGTGTTATGCTGTAATATAGTATAAGTTTTAGACAGGCGTTATTGAGTGTGGCTCAGTACATATGATGGAAGAGGTAACAGTATTATGACTAAGCTGGGTAATAATGAGAATGTGGCCATGGAGGTTATGGCGAAGATTTGCAATACATTGGATTGTAAAATTGACTATGAGGTAGAAATTCTTCCGGATGAAAAATAATGAGAACCCTTTCAAGGAGAGACTTAAGTATGGCAAAGTTTATTGGATCCGATCTCCAGAGTGACAACTGGGGAGAGGATTATTTGATTAAAAAAATGATGGAATACTTTGATGATTCTTTTGTGATATACAGGAATCGTCCTATATTTGGCGCTCAATTTGATGTATGCATTCTTGCACCTAAAATCGGTATCATCATTTTTGAAGTTAAGGCATGGAAATCGGACACGATAAAGGAAGTAAAAAACGGCGATTTCATTGCGATAAAGACAAAAGATGCAGAAACTGGCGAAGAGGGTGAGAGTACAGAAAATCCCACTTCTCAGGCAAGAGGTTATGTATATAAGATGCGTAGCAAAATCCGCCAGAAGACAGGAAAAACACCATTAGTCTATGATATGGTGGCTTTTCCCAATCTCTCAAAAGGTGACTATGACAGCAAAGGCATTGAAGCAGTCTGTGAATATGAATCTACGATACTGAGAGAAGATCTTGATTCTAAGCAAGCTTTCTATGAAAAGATGAATCTTGGAATCAAAAACCATAAGGGCGCATTAAGCCATTGTGCAGATTTTACCCCAGAGTTAATGTACAGGGTTAGACAAATATTCGAAACGGATTTGAATATTGAGGATACAACAATAGAAAACACAGACTTGGTAAAGGATACGGAAAGCCCTATTAAGTCGGCGTATTCTTTGTTTGCGTATATTCCTCACGCTGACATGAATAATAACATTAAGAACAGGCTGTCCGAGGCATACGGTGTAGGAACAAAGCTTTATGTCGTAACAGAAGATCAGGGGGATTTGGAGATAATAGCTGAAGCAATTAAGGGCATTATCATTGAAAAAGGACTTATTGCCGACGGCTTGAATCTGAAAATCAACCTCGAAGGCAAGAACAAGGGAAAGAAGACTTCCGGGGCAACAACATTCCAAGTGTTTAACTGCGTGGCATATTCAGTGTCTCCGTTGGATATGGGTGAATCGTTATTTGTAATTAAAGACGGAAAAAACATATCCGAGAAACAGTTGGGGGTAATGGAGCAAATTGACAAAGTGTGCAATTTCAACCTTGAACAGTACAAGATTGAACATGCAGATTCTACTAAGAATATTATCGTCAAGGCGGGTGCCGGAACAGGAAAGACCTTTACGATGATTTCAAGGATCGCATACATATGTCATATCCAAAACTGTTCAATGAAAGAAATGGCAAAAAGAATTGTAATGATCACATTTACTGATGATGCCGCTAATCAGATGGAGGATAAGATTAAGCAGCATTTCAATAACTACTATCTGCTTACGGGAGATGGTGACTGTCTTGCCTTTATCAATCAGATAGAGGGTATGCAGATAAGCACAATTCACTCTTATACGAAGAAGATCATATCTGTTCTGGGGCTTGAATTGGGATATGGAACCGATGTATCAGTTACTTCCGGTGACTTTAAGACAAAACAGATTATTGCAGATTTGGTTGACCAGTATATATCTCAAAAGCAGAAGGAATATGGAGATTCATATGTCAAGAAACTGGGGATGCCGGTTTATCTGATTAACAAAGATATACTGAACATTCTTACGCGGCTTCACAATCAGAGTATAGATGTGAGCCAGTTGAAGGCCGATAATTTTGGAGAGATGATTTCCGGTGGAACTGATGGAGAGTTCCATAAGCTCATACAGGATATCATCCCTAAAGTTGAGATGGAATTGGACGCATATTTAAAGAAGCAGAACAAAATTCATCTGAATAATATGATGTCCACGCTACAGTTATGCATTGAAAAGAAGGAAAATGTCGAAAGACTGATTAAAATGCAGACTGGAAGACCGCAGTATATGTTTGTCGATGAGTTTCAGGATACTGATGATGTACAGATTGATGCAATTTCACAGATCGCAAAATTGCTACAGTATAAGCTGTTTGTAGTAGGAGATGTAAAACAATGCATTTACAGATTTAGAGGTGCCAAGGAAAATGCATTCAAACAACTTGGAGCAGATCATAATCCTGAATGGCAAACATATTCTCTTTATAAGAATTATAGAACAGACGCTCAGTTGTTAGATGTATTTCACTCAACATTCTCTGATTTGGGAAATAGAACTGAGGGTGGTGAACCATTACTGATATATAAGGAAAATGGAACAGGCTCCAATACGGATAGATTGATTGGTACTCGTGATTACAATCGGGGTATAAACCAATCTGAGTTTTATAAAAAGATTTTGATTGCTGCTGAGGAAGAGAGGATTCCGGCGGTATTTGAAGAAGTAAGAAGAATAATAAAAAGGATCAAGAGCCTAGAAGAACAAGGAATAGCTTTGTCAGATAAGGATAAAGAAATAGCTATTCTTGTAAGAGAAAATTGGCAAGCTGAATCTATTAAGCAGGTAGGAAAAAGGATGGGCTTTGAAGTGCTTACAAATACCGGTGGTGATTTGTATATGTCAGCACCTGCTCTTGATATGCTTACTTTGGCGAATGCACTCTTACATTATGATGAATCAGATTATCTCTTCACCTTCGTTTCATCCAATTTTATAGGTGGCGGAATGAGTAAATCAAGAATGTATCAGATTCGAGAGAACGATAAAAAGTCCAGTTGGAAGAAATCAAAGAGTCAAGATACTTCTCAAGCAAAAGAGTTACAGATGATGATAAATAGAGAATTGTCTGTTGCGGAGGGTGATCGGTGGAAAGACTGGAATAATATCATCCGAGCTTTGAGAGTGATGCCTGTTCTTCAGGTGATGAGGAAAATATATAGCATCTTGAAGCCATGGGTAAATTATGGACAGGATAGCAAATGGAAGCAGGACAACTATCGGCTGAATGTAGATATGCTTTTTGAAGAATTGATTAAGACAGCAAACATGGATTCATTGTCTATTAATTCTCTTGTGGATATATTAACAGCTAACATAGTCAGCGTAAAAAATGTGGATAGTCGCCTTCCAGATGTAAAAGGACAGGAATATGTCATTAAGTGTGTGACCGTACATAAATCAAAGGGGCTGGAATATGGCTCGGTTATTTTACCTTACTGTTCAGCTGCAATCAATATTATGAAACGGTCTGATATTAATGTTTCTGTTGTGAATGAATCTGGAATAAAGGTCGGATACCAGATTAAGACCGACGATGACAGATACCAGAACGATTATTTTGATGAAAGCATGGAAAAAAGTGAACGTATGAGAGAAGAGACCCGTATCTTATATGTTGCAATGACGAGAGCCATCAGAACCTTTTCGTGGATAGCGCTGAGCGGAAAGAATAGTAAATGCTGGCAAAATCTTATATGGGAGGATGAGAATAATGGCTTATAAAATCTATACTTATGCTGACCCGTATAGGATAAGAGAGGCAGACTTTTGGAATGGCAATGTTGACCATATTAAAGATTATCCTCAACTGTGCGCATCCAGAACATTGGTAAATGGTCTTATAAGCGTAATGAGAGAGGATATAGAATCTCTGATATGTCCTCTTGATGATATTGTGAATGAAAAAATCTTCAGATCATGGACAAATGACATTGGAGTGAGAATCCTTCAATACAGCGAACTGAGTGCGGTATATCGAAGATGGAATCAGAATAAGAAACTGTCCGATGATCTTTATATTGCATTGACTCACAATAAGGATGAAATGCTTGATTCGTTACGCTTGTTTATTGAGCTGGGCATTGACTCTTCGTCTCTAAAAACAGATGGTCTGAGTATGGAACACAGACTGTTTGCGTATATGCTGAAGATAACCGAGAATGAGAGTCTCTTTAAACTGCCTCAAATGCCTAATTTGCCGGAGATTATATCTTTGTTTAAGAAACAGGCCGAGGATGAAAAGGCAGAAAAAGAAACCATAAGAAATGAGCCTATGGATACTGATGACAGTAAGCTTTGGGAACAGGAAGAGAAGCTGCTGAATCGTATGATTGAAAGCACAAATCATTGGGATGGTAAACACGTTGTTATTCATGGAATACATCAGTTCACGCCTCTTCAATTGCGATTTATTACCCACTTGGATAAGTTAGGCGTGGAGGTTATTTTCGTACACGATTACGTTCCCGAATATAAAGAGGTTTATTCGTCATGGAGCTACATTTACCAGCAGTTTAACGCACCGGTGCATCATGACAGGAATGTTGGTTCGTATGTTCCGGTAGGTCAGTTCAAGAGACCCGGAAATGCTATAGCAAGTAATCTTGGATTATTATGCGAAGATACAGTATCTCGTACTGATAAAAGGATGCGAGATAACTATGATCTGTACAAAGATGTCAGGGTTCAGGAATTTGATAATGTTTCGGAGTATGCAGGATATATTTCCGATGAGTTCATGGAAGCTGAAGCAAGCATGAGCGATACAACATCGCTGTACGAAAAGCCGTTTAAGAAGAAAGCCGGAACAGCAGCGGTTTTAAGGAGAATGCAGGAAGTTGTATATACAGCGAATAAGGATGTTGATGATCTGCTTCAAGTGTATCATCCTGAGTACGCCAGAAACAGACATTTTCTTGCCTATCCGGTAGGGCAGTTTTTCGCTGCGCTTTATGCCATGTGGAATCCAGATACCCAAAGTCTTGAGCTGGACTACGGATCATTGAGGGAATGCGTAAACTCTGGTATTCTTTCAAAATACAGTGCGGAAGCTCTGCTTAAAACATTGATGAATGTTCAACCACTATTTGAACATATTGAGACAGTTGAGGATTTTGATAGGATTATTGGGAAAAAGTATAAGAATGCGTATTCCCAAGTATCCAATTCAAAGCAAGGTTCGATTGCTTTTTCACTTAGGGCAATGAACATATACAATACATATAAGATTACAGCAAAGGACTTTGATAATCTTTATAAGGCTATATGTGAGATTAACGAAATAGCGAAGAAACTGTTTACTGAAACCGCCGGAGACAAAATAAATTTCAAAAAGCACTTTGAACGGTTGGAGGAATTTGTAAGAGAGAGACAAGACACTTTGGTTAGCGAAGAGGAAAAAACACTCATAACTCAGCTTCTCATCAAACTGGATATAATCCAGATGAAGAAAAAAGAGGATGAAGATGAGGGTACATTTGAAGATCTTCGTAAAGGATTATATTTCTTCTTGAAGCAAAAGGAAGAACCGGCATCAGATTGGTTTGTAAAGAATTTCGAACAGATAGATGGTGATGTATTAAACAGTAAGGCGCAAAACAAGCCTGGATTCAAGAAAGTATATCATTTCGCGTGCGTATCCGATGCGGACATGAATAAAGATATTGATGAACTGTTGCCGTGGCCTTTATCGGAGATGTTCATTGAAAGAGCATATAATCCTAAAGAGCTGCCGTTTCAAGTATACTATGCTGCTTTGGGAGAAAAGAGTAATTTCCTGAGATATGCGTTGTTCTACGGATTATATTTCAATCAATGCGAATCGAAGATCAGTTTCGTGAAGAGATACGGAGATAATACGACAGACCTGTATGAGATGCTAAAACTCATTGGCGTTGAAAAAGCTGATGGTCCTGCTGGGGAAAGGATGGATGACTGCAAGATTTCTACTGTGGTCAAAACAAAACCGGTTAGTTCAATGACTTATATCCGAGAGCAAATGGCGGATATGTTCTTGTGTCCATACAGATATTTGTTTGACTTTGTGTTAAATCCACAGCCTATATTTTCTGGAACATTCTTGTTCCAGAAGCTGTATGAGAATTTGCTGATAATAAATGTATGGCAGCAGCTTGTTAACAAGCCGATGAGCGATGCCTCAAGGGTGCTATCGTCGGTAGTGAGGGCGGAATCAAAAAAGATGGAACCATATTTTCCGTTCTTTAGAGAAACGGAGATTCTTGATCTTGAAAGAAGAGCGGAAAATTATGTGATTCACAGCGTATTTCGTGATGGGGATACAAAAGTCCGCATGTATGAGCCTACACATATGCAGTTAAGAGAAAACTTTGGAAATGCCTTGTTTGCTGAAAATGGTCAAGACTATCCAGCAGCACACCCGTACAAGGCATTTGAAAATATAACGAAGTGGGAAGAAGGAAAGAAGATTTACGGACTGCATGATATACCGGCTTATGAAAAGAAAGAATTGATCGAAGCTACGTTACAGTATTTGAACGATACTGATGAGAATATGGCGCGGGCAGGAAGCTGGTGTGTGTTCTGCCCCAATAAGGGTATATGTTTAGAATCATATGCGGCAGAGAACAAATAGAGGTGGTGTGCGATATGAAGAAGAGAACAATATGCGATGCAATAAAGGAAGTTCTGAAAGATGAAAAAGAGGGATTAACCTATTTGGAAATACATTCACGGATAGAAGATAGAAAGCTTTATGAATTTGGCGCAAAGTCTCCACAAGCCGTGGTTCATGGTGAAATAAGAAGACACTGTGAAGATTTGGAGTTTCCGTCTGCATCGCCGGTAAAGTTCTTTAAAATAATTCGTACAGATGGTAATACAAATTACTATGGCTTGGTTGATGATCAGAATCCATCTCCTATTAAGGGTAAGGATTCTGATGAACCAGGTAATCTGCAATATGATTTAGACATTGAAGATGAGCTACTACCAGAAGAAAAAATGGTACAAGCATACCACAGATACATGGGGGATCTTAAGCATTCCTTGCTTGAAAAAGTAAGGGAATGCCATCCTAGTTTTTTTGAAAAACTGGTAGTGGATTTACTGCTTACTATGGGGTATGGCTGTGATGATAAATCTGGTCAGGTAATAGGGAAGTCTCATGATGGTGGAATTGATGGAATAATCAGTGAGGATAAACTTGGATTGAATCTGATTTACATCCAAGCAAAACGGTATAACGAGGGAAATAGTGTTGGAAGACCTGAGATTCAACGCTTTATTGGAGCAATGCAAAAGGCCGAAAAAGGGGTTTTCATTACAACATCAAAGTTCACGAAAGAAGCACTGGATTTTGCTAATGCGGAAAGCAGAAAACATATTAGGCTGATTGATGGTGATTCCCTTGTTGAGTTAATGATAAAGCATAACGTTGGACTTGAAAGAATAAAAGAGTACATAGTTTACAAAATAGATGAGGATTACTTTGCAGATATAAGCTAATCCGCTGGACTTATTGTTGTATTTGGAGGTTATCGCATGAAAGTCGGACAATATGTGAGATGCCCAGTTGTATTTGAAGAGAATGATAATTACTTTCCGCGTAACTTCGTGTTGGGAAAGATTACCTCGATAAATGATCTTTCGGGTGAAGTAAATGTAAAGTTATATGACCTGAAGGACAGTAAGAGGTTTTATGCGTATGCTTTTGAGAAGGGTAAGTTTGCCATTGATAAGGTCAAGAGATGTGGCGCGGCAAAAGATGCACCTGTTGTTACCCCTGACGGTAGGGGAAAGATTCTTTCCAGAAGGATTGAACAAACAGAAGATGCATTGTACGAATATTACGTTATGCTTTCCAACGGGGAGATTAATTCCTATTTCGAGGATGCTTTGGAAATAGAGTATTCTGCATTAGACTATCAACCATTAAAGCAGATGATGCAATATGAGTTTCAGAATCCAACATGGTATGCAAACAGGCTCCATGTAAGTAACAATATGCACATGGTCAATAATACTGTGTATGGTTTTAAGGAGCTCGCCGGATGCAGAACATACTTAATGGCGCACCAAATAAGCACCATTGTAAGGGCATTTGAATCAAGGCCTATTCGGTATATGTTGGCTGATGAGGTAGGACTTGGAAAGACCATAGAGGCGGCTTCGATTATCAAGATATTATCGTCGGAAAAGCAGAATTTAAGGGTATTATATATTGTTCCGGCTGCATTAGCACAGCAATGGTCAAATGAGTTGAAGTATAAGTTTAATATAAATACATCGATTGGTGATGCAATGGCTTCATATGCGAAGCATCTGATGCTTTCACTCGAAGACTTGGATGAGTACTGTGATGCTATGGCCGGAAAGTGGGATATGCTACTTGTGGATGAAACGCACAGGCTTTTATCACAGGATGAGAAATATGAATTGGTTCTTCAACTTAGTAAAAGGGTACCCAATGCTCTGTTTTTGAGTGCAACGCCTATTCAGGATCGTAAAGAAGAATATCTTAAGCTGTTGTCTTTATTACAGCCTGATCAGTATTGCCGCATGACGGTTAAAGAGTTTGGCTTCATTCTGGCAAAACAAAAGAAGATACAGAGGCGTGTCAATGCGATGTTGGCTCACATGAATCAATACGAAGATTACAAAGAGGATACTCTGGAAAAGCTTACTGAGCTTGCAGAAGAACTTGATGACACACACCTTAGTAAGATAATTGATAGTATTAGCATTTCTGATGACGATGGCGGACAGAAATATGCTGAACAGGCATTGTCGTATATTTCAGAGAATTATCGGATTGAGAGAAATGTGATCAGAAACCGGCGCGATTACATAAATGAGGCGTTGGGAAAAAGGAAAATCCACGAGAATGGTTATGATGTAAAGAATGCAGATGATAACTATTCCGAGCGAAATGTTTATTATGCCCTTCTTGAATATATTTCAAGCAAAATAGAGGAAGATAGCATAGACGCTGATAAAGTGTATTTGCTCCTTCAGGCTATGTTTAGTTCTCCATGGGCACTAAAAGATGTTGTAGATGAATTGGGCATAGATGATCAGGATCTGCTTGCAAATCTTGGGCTATGGATTACTCAGGGGGATGATGAAATTAACCAGGCAGAGTACCTGCTTGATGAGAATCCCGATGATATAAAGGGTAGATTACTTCATGTGATTGATTTTATAGAGCAGGAAGTAAGAATCACCAAGGACAATAACGGAAAGGTCGTGGTATTTTCGGAGTTTCCTGTGACGCTTTGGAAATTAGGTGAATTGCTGGAAAAGAGAGATATTAACGCTGTCTGCTTCACAGCTAATATGCTTAGGGAAGAGTTAGAAGACAGTGTTTATGATTTCCAGAATAACGAAGAGTGTAGAGTTATTCTTTGCGATGCAACAGGCGGTGAAGGACGAAACTTCCAAAATGCGGACTGGGTAATTCATGTTGATTTACCGTGGACTGCCAATGCAATCGAACAACGGATCGGAAGGTTAGATAGGTTAGGTAGAGATAAGGACCATATGCAGGTGAATTCTGTGGTGTTCTATGGGAATGGAACGATTGAGGAACAGTTATTCCGCATATGGAATGAGGGATTAAACCTTTTTACAAGATCATTAAGTGGACTTGAAATTATTACTGCTGAACTTAATGAGAGAATATCAGATGCAATTTTTGAAGATGTGCATACGGGATTGGAAAATGCGCTGTCAGAAATTATAGATATGACGGAAGAGACACGCGATGCTGTTGAGGAAGAGCAATTATATGATTCGGGTAGTGTTATCTATAGACCTCTTTCGTTAGCAGTTAAGCAGATGTTATCAACATACAGCGGTGGTGAAAGCGACCTTTTTCAATCATCCATGCTTGGATGGGCTACTCAGGTTGGTCTGGGTAGTTCAATATCAAAAGCAGGAGTGGTTCAGTTTGCGGCATCAATGTTTAAGGAAAGGTCTGCGATACAGTCACTCTTTATTCCGCCGGATTGGGCATTATACGATGATACGCCTATTGTAAGAAAAGAGGGTAGGATACTGGGAACATTTGACCGTTCTACGGCAATCAAAAGAGAGGATCTGTTGTTTTACTCACCGGGAGATCCGGTTTTTGATAGTATTATTGGAAATGCAGTAGATAGCGGCAGGGGACGTTGTTGTGTGTTTGCAAATATGGCCCCATTTAATTTTGCCGGCTTTGCTTGTGTATACAATGTAGAACCCAAAATAAATTATCTTTATGATAATGGAATACCGATTCAACTCTTGTCTCAGTTTAGAATGTATTTACCTATGAAACAGGTAATTGTATTTGTTTCTATACGCAAAGGAGACAATGTATCTGATGAAGAGCTTATAGATTATATCTTTGAAAAAAGAAATGTCCAAAATGCTGATCATATTGGACAACGCTCAGGTAAAAGGGGAGAGATGTCTCCATTAGAGAGATTTATGGAAGCATACCCTGAGAGTGAGTGGCAGGAAACTGTGCGAAAAGCAGGAAAAATATCAAGGGATAAGGCAAAGAAGAAAGCTATCGAATTGGCGGATTTGAGTGGAGCCAAACGAGAAATAGATCGTATCGTTAGCGGATATGAATCTGAATATATATATTTGGGAAAAGATATGGATAATCTTAAATCAATCAAATCCCAATATGAGGCTGTATATTATGCTTTGTCCAATCCGGTGATTTCGTTAGATTCGATATCCTTAATGTTTTTATCGAGGCGGTAGAACGATGGATTATATGGAAATATTTCTGAAATGCATAGAAGGTGATATAGATACTTCTAAGGCATCAGAGCTTATAAGACAACAGGCAGATGCTTTATTGCTGTCTGGAAAAGTAAAAGAGTATGAAAAGGCAGTACTATGTTTGACCTATTTTATCCGGTATCGTCAGTATAATACTGGAAAAATAAATGGAAATGATTTGATGCTGTTCCTGAGAGACTTTGTCCTTTATGTGGGAAGAGTTCGTTTCCCAAGGCTTATTCAGGATGCTGTACGGCGCGACGGGAGCAAAATAGGCTTGTTCGTCGCAGGCGATGGTGCTGTTGATGCAACTGTTATAATTCCGGAGGATTTGAAAGAACACAAGACATACATAGAAGAAGTCTACTCATTATCAGAGGCTGGGATGCAAGGCGATCGGATTTCATTCGGAGATGATTACATCTACAAGTTTACGAAGTTTAAAAAATATCGTTCTTTAGAGCAGAAAGTAGCTGTACATAGTGCCATAGATTTGCCGGATAATTATACCCTAATGATTTCGCTTCCCACAGGGGGTGGTAAGAGTCTGGTAACTCAGCTTTTAGCAGCTACCGAGGCAAAACTAACATTGGTAATAGTTCCTACAGTTTCTCTTGCAAAAGACCAGTGTTTACAAGCAAAGAGCTGTATTACGGATAAAGTGGTTTGCAATAGTGTTTTCTGCTATCGTGGAGACTCGGATAATAGTGTCATTATATCGGGGATTAAAAATAAAACAGCAAGATTGATATTTACATCCCCTGAAGCAGTAATTAAGAGTTTATATCTTAATAATGCAATAAGAGAAGCAGCAAAGGATGGATATCTGCATAATATTGTAATTGATGAAGCACATATAGTTCCTGACTGGGGTGTACATTTTAGACCGGATTTTCAAATTTTTTCAGTAATACTGAATGAACTGCAAGAGGTTTCAAATAAGTATATCAGAACATATCTGCTTTCCGCTACGTTATTGGATGATGTTGTTGATGTGTTGTTTTCGCTATTTGGTAGCGACGGTAACAATATACAGTATAGATGTGATGCGTTAAGGCCGGAACCGAGATACATAATAAAAGAATATAGGAACTACGATGAAAGAGTAAATGCCGTAATAGAGATGATTAAGTATATGCCCAAACCTTTGATCGTATATGTGATCGAACCGGATACGGCTAATAAGTATTGTAAAAAACTTAGAAGCATGGGATTTACTAATGTTTTCTCATATACGGGAGATACTTCGGACACAGATAGGGAATTACTGCTTGAAAAATGGAAAGCTAATGAATTTGATGTAATGATTGCCACATCTGCATTTGGTATGGGTGTTGACAAGAGCAATGTAAGAACTATTGTTCATGCATGCGTTCCAGAAAACCTTTGCAGATTTTATCAGGAAGTTGGAAGAGGCGGTCGTGATGGCTTACCGTCGTTAAGCATTATGGCGATTTTTATATCAAAAGATGACGGTAGAAATGATTTATCTGTAGCTTTTGGATTGGTAAATAAGAGTATTCTGAAGAAAGAGAATTTATTGATCCGGTTAGATAGTATTTTAAAAGACCAGAGAACACTGATTGAAGGCGATATAATTGTAGCGGATTTAAATACAGTGCCCAATTCTTTTACTGATGATGAAGCTCAACATGCTGGTATGCGTAATATGTTCTGGAATGCAAATACACTGTTGTTACTTCATAGGAAAGGGTATATCAGAATAACTCATGCATCTTATGATGCTCAACAGAAAACGTATTTCTTTACGTTCAAAATGCTTGATGTTGCTCTACTCTATGATAAAGATAGATTGGGAGAAACGATAGCTTCAGATCGTCAGAATGAATATGATATGCGCGTAAGTGGATATCACAAGATGGCTGACATTGTACACCATCCAAAGGCTAAATGTTGGGGAAGGCAGTTTGTTTCTTTGTTTCCGCTTGCAAAACCAATATGCAGCGGATGTCCAGCGCATGAAGGAAGAACTTCTGCAATAGAAGACAGCATAAGAATAAGACTGGAATCTGAAGTTGATTGTGAGGTGTCGGAGCCATCAAGACTTCTCAAAAGACACATGGGTCCTCTTACGGATTTGCTCGTTCCTATAAATGATTATCGTGATTTAGATATAGATCTGATAGGAGAAAAAGCAAAGAAACTGAATGTTTCCTGTGTGATTTATCCGGATGGATGTGAACCGACAAGAGAGGTGGGGTGTTTGTTTTTCTCACACAGTGAGTTTATGGCGGTAGCATCTAAAGTCGCATGGATTATGAGAAATGGATTGTTCATTATTCTATCGGACAATGCTAATAGTAACAACCTGATTTTTGAGGAGGCCAATAAGAATGGCATTGAGCATTATAGAAAAATCTGGTGTTGCAAGATAGATACTATGATTCTGAGTAGGAATAAAACGATTCATGATTTTCTCAATTGCAGGACCTGTAATTTAGAGACCATTTAAGGAGGTATTCGCGTGTTCAAGGAAAACGATAATATGAGACCGGGGCCTACACCTGAACGTGTGCTGGCTGTTTGCAGGTTGATAAGCCAAGGGTCATATACAAATCAGGATATCTACAAGGAATGTGCGTTGAATGAAGATGCTGATTTAAATGATGAAGCAATCAGATCTTCTATAGATTCTGCGGAGGAACTTGGTTTTATTAAGAAGAATAAAGAAAAGTATGAGCTTGTAATAGACGAGAAGTATTTGAATACTGCCCAGGACTTTCGAAGACGGGTTTCTTCTGTTGCATTTAAGAATAAAAAGACTACATTTTTCAAACTCACGGAATGGTTTATAAAGAATTCCGATGAAGTATTGAAGATTAACAGATTTGATGATCTTGCCGCTACTGCAGCAAAAACAGGCGTTCCTTCTGTAACTGAGAATGATATTTTAGGATGGAGATTTTGGATGCGGTATTTAGGGTTTGCTTACCAGTACAATAAGACTCTGATTCCTAATATGAAAACGAGGATAGAGGATGCATTGTTAGATATACCCAAAGATACAAAGATGTCATGTACTCAGTTTGTAGGTTGGATTAAAGAAAACATACCGGAAGCGGCTTCGGCCTGTACGGAAGCATTATTGCCGTTGGCTATTTCAAACGGATTAAGAGTATTAAACAATGAGGGTGTAATAGAACTTGTTTCGACAAGAGATGCTGTCAGAACCTCATTATATCAGCTCAACGGGGTTGAACTTAATGACTTTTCTGAAATCATAATCAGGGGGTGCGACTGATGAATTGGATTGATTGTTCTGATCGTATGGATCAATATGTCATCAAAAAAGATGGCACTGCGGTTGACAATGAATACTTCATGGCGACCCATGTCCCTTTTAGAGAACTTGAATTTATTGAGTTCGGAGACATAGATTCCAAACCGATAAATCTGACTGAAGAGCAGATTTATGACAAATACATAGTTAATAAGGCTAATAAACATCAAATGATTATAGTCCGTGGGATGAACGGTACAGGAAAATCTCATTTGATATGCTGGCTCCATAATCGTTTTATAAATGATAAAGATAACTATGACGGAGACAAAGAAAAAGTAATTTTCTTGCGTCGATTAGGTAATACCGTTCGAGGTGCTGTCCAGCAGATGCTTGACGAAGGGCTGGTACAGGATAAGGAATTACGTGTGAAATTTACAAAGTTTTGTGATGCGGCTGAGTCGCAAAGCGAATCTGAATTCAAAACATCTATATATAGTGAATATGTAAAGCGTGTTGCTACAGATGCGTCAAATTCTGTATACAAACAGATTGCGTGTAAGAATATAGCAGCGTTTCTTTATGATTCACGTGTGCAAGAATATTTGATGAGAGCAGGCGGTCCGGTCGATAGATGTTACCAGATGATCACATCCGGAGCTAAAACTATGGTTACGGATTCTACGGAAACAATCTTCGACAAGGAAGACTTTGCATTTCCTCGGAACGTAGCCAATATGATAAAAAAGGATGCGGCTGAAGAAGTAAGGAATTATTATTTATATGATTTAAGGGACGATGAGGATGCTATTGCTAAACTTGTTTCATACCTTAATCATTTTACGTCTGGAGTTATGCAGAGTTGCGCAAATATCACCAGCGAAAATGCAAGAGATCTATTTGTTAATTTGAGAAAGTCATTATGCAAGGAAGGTAAGAATCTTACAATCTTTATCGAAGATTTTACATCTTTCAGCATAGTTGAAAGTGAGTTGATCACAGCTCTTGCAGTTGAAAATGGCGGTGAGTATAGCGATTTATGTCGAGTTACATCTGTTATTGGAATTACGGACGGATATTATGATTCGTTTAGAGATAATTTTAAGGATAGGGTAACAAAGCAGATAAAGGTGACTGAACAATCCTTTGGTGATGATGAGTTTCTTTTGGAACTTGCGGCGAGATATCTTAATGCCATCTATTGCCCGAGAGATGTTGTAAAGGATTGGTATGATGGGAACACGGAGAATGGTTCTTTGCCTGATCCGGCTTATAAGCCTGAGATAGAATGGGATTTTGTAGAAATCAATAAAAAGCAGTATACGCTCTATCCGTTTAATAAGAAGAGCTTGATTTCGCTTTATAACAAATTGAAGCAAAAAAGTCCGAGATATTATCTGACCTATGTAATTCAATATTTCTTTGCTCATTTTGCAGATGGAATGGAGTACGGTGATAATTGGAGATTCCCTGAGATTCCTTCCTATATTTCTGCTGTTACTCTTCAACCGCCGTATGCAGATAGCATTGAGAATACTGATTTCTCAGATTCAGATAAGCAACGTTTAAAAGTGTTGTTTAGTATATGGGGGGATGAGACCACTGAATCAAGAGAGAATGCGGTAGGTGGAGTTAGAGCGGAGTTTCTTGCGTCAATTGGATTGGGTGCTTTTAAGGGAGTCAAAGGCGGCTCTTCTGTAACGCCTCCAAAGAAAAACCAGCAACCTGTGGCAGAAAATGAACAGGTAAAACCTGCTCAATCTCAAAAAGCAGTAGCTCTAAATAGAAAGAAGGAGGACATAGAGAGCTGGTTTGAAGAAAAGAAGACCTTGGAGTATTCATCCGACTATAATAAGTGGGTCGGAAACTTTGTCGTTCAATCAATTGCCTGGCAGGACGAAGGGTTTCCGGGCGACTTTGTAACGCAAAGACTAAGAAATGGTAGTTTCGTCGATATAGAGGATTCAAAACTTGATACTAATCAGAACAAAGCAGTAGTAATTCTGAAAAGAGATTCGGAAGCAAGAACCATTCTTATGGGATTATCATTGTTCGATTACTATAAGAACTGGGAATTTGAAAATGCACCATATTATCAGATGGTGCTGATCAATTGGGTCGAAAAAAATAAACAGACCTTTATTGATAATCTTTTTGGAGATAGTCTAGGAGAACAGGAACATCCGGTAATTACATGGTGCGTGGCGGCAGAATATATTCAAGGATTGATTAACGGGATCAGTTTTGAAGGAATGTCTGAAGAACAATTGCTTCATCAGATAATGCTTGAAAATAGCAGCAAGAATGTTTTGACAAGAACGAACAAAGAATGGAACGATGTGCTGACATATCTGTCAAATCAGGCATCTATGCGCGGTACGGTAAGAAATTCCCTTGTGTCTGGAAGCAACACAATAATGGGAATTGTCGGTGATACGGTATCGGGAAAAGTTCAGTTTTACAGAACTTATGAATTGTTTAATTCGTTAAGACATTTGGAATCCAAAGGCTGGGATATCAGTGGTGAATTAGCGGATTACAATTCAAAAGCATATGAAAATATACAATCATACCTTCAGGGATTATATGCTAAAGTAGGGGCAGTAGTTACAAGTGAGAAAAAGCTTGCGAAAGAAACGATCAAGAGATTTGAAGAGCTCTTGGGAACAGATCCGTCAGAAGAGGACTATATTAATGTTGTGAAAGTCATTAGCGAGTTCTATACAACGTGTAATATGGCTCACGAAGTGTATACCAGTGCGTTGAAAGAACGTTTTGAAACGCTAACTCCGAAGGAACAAGCCAAAGGAGCAATTGGCTTATATCGTTTGTTAAAAGATAATTCCAAGAGCAAAGATAACATGAAGCTGCTCCAAATATTCGCAAAAGCTCCACGTGAAAAGCTGGATGATATTATATCGAGCTTAACACAGGTTGAAACCTTTGCACTTAAGCTGAAGGACAACCATAGCAAAATGCTGGGCGGTGTTGATCAGATTGATCCGCTTATTCTTGAAGGGGCATTAGAGAAGCTCGAAAGCCTAAGTAACACGATAGAAGAGATGGAGGTGTAAAGATGATACTGGAATCACTTCAATCTGCTAATAGTACAATTTTAGATTCGGTTCAGGCTACGAGTAACAAACAGGCAGCAAAAGCATTTAAGGATCAGGTGATTGCATTGAGTCAATGCACGTCACAGCTTGAACAATTACTGAACCTTATTAAAGCTATGCAGGAAAAGAAGATTTCATCTAAAGTCTTCACAGTAGAAATAAAGGATTCTTTGCAGGATGCTGTTGATACATGCGGTCAGAAGACAAATGATCATACATTAGATGTAAGTGCTGTGACAGCATTAAAAAACGCTATAGAGTTATGCCGCAAAAATGTTGATATTACATGGAAGGAGGCAGCAAACGATCTTTCTAATGGCGTTGAAAATTCTCTAACATCCTTGAAAGGCTTGCTTCAAAACAAACAGGAGGCAGAAGAACTTTTAGAGGCTTTACAAAAAGCAAAGGTTTCAATTCCGGGATCATCAAAAGCGATAGATGCCTTTTTGGAAAATGTTAAACGCGGTAAAAGTCTGATTGATGGACTTCATTTGGATGAAGAAACGGAGAAGTTTATTGGAAAGGTAAGGACTCAGCAGGCTACAGTTGCAGATCTATCACAACATATTATGGACTGGCTTAGGGAGAATCATTTGACAGGACAGATAAAAGTAAGGTTCTAAAAAAGAGAGGGAGTGCCATCGATGGCATTCCCTCTTGATGATTATATTACGGATTTTACAACAGATATGAAATCGCTAAAATCGATATCACTTTGACCGTTCCAAGATAGTCTTATGGCTTCGGATTTTCTCTTTTCACTTAACCCCATTGCTTCCAGTACATAGCTCAGGGTATGCGAGGATGAATTGCAGGCTGAGCCGTTGGAAAAAGAATACATATCACCTAGACACAAGAAAGCGGCCTCTGCATCAAGTCCATCTATGCTTATGTTGACGGTAGATGGAAGGCAGTATTCAGGATCGCCATTAACTTCGTAGGTGAGACCGTTTATTGCTTCGAAAAACTTTGCTTTTATAGCTTTGCATTTTTCCGTAGAGGAAAGAAGATTTTTTTCCGAAAGCTCAACTGCTTTGGCGAAGCCTGCCACAAGTGCAACGGGCGTTGTGCCTGGTCTAAAGCCTCGTTCTTGCCCACCACCGTACATAAGTTGCTTTATCGGCGGATTTTCATAATCAGTATTTCTTTTTCTGATTAATGCACCAATTCCCTGAGGACCACCAATCTTGTGACTGGCAATGCTTAGCAAGTCATAATCCAGTTCGCGGATTTCAGGATTTAGTTTACCCAGAGCCTGTGTTGCATCGACATGAAAGACAATTCCGCGTTTCTTTAATTCTGATCCGATTTCATCAACTGGTTGTATAATGCCTGTTTCGCTATTGACGAACATAACTGAGACCAGAGACGTTTGATCAGATACTTTTTCGAGAATATCTTTTGCTGAAACTCGACCGGATGTGTCGGGCTTAATAAAATCTACTTTGTACCCCTTAGATTCAAGATAGTGCAGCGGCTCCAAAATTGCTTTGTGTTCGATGGCTGTTGTTACAATGTGCTTTTTGCCAGTTTGCTCTGCATATTCTTGTATGCCTAAAATGACGGTATTGTTGCTTTCGGTTGAGCCGCTTGTAAATATAAGCTCTGATGGGTCAATGCCAAGCACAGATGCTATAGATGCTCTTGATTCGTTAACCAGTTTTTGGGCATTGGTGCCGTATGTGTGTGTGCGGCTGTCGGCGTTACCGGGAGTGTTTTTGTATGCTTCTATCATGGTGTCCAACACTTCAGGAAGAATTGGAGCAGAAGCATTATAATCCAAGTATAGGGACATGGCTATTCCTCCTTTGGTAAGGTGTTGATAAGATCATGGATGCTTTTTAGAACATCTCGTGAACTAAAATGATTTATGCCTCTATTCAAGTGTAATCGGAAGTATCGATATAAGGTTTCTGTATCGTCGCTTAACCCATCTTTAAGACAACGAACACGAATGAGTTCCTCGTATATTTCGTGATATTCACCAGCAAATGTAAGCCAAGTCATTTCGACATTGCTGTCTGACTGAGGATCCACGCCACCGGGGATAGATTCTTCATTTAACGACCAACATAAAGCCCACCTACAGATTATATTCCAGTTCTGGATTCCCGTTCTGGATTTTATTCGTATCAGCTTGTCTTTTTCCGGCTGCGAGAGCTTAAATTGTTTACAGATCATTGTATCCACCTCCAAAATACCCCGGCTCTATAGTACTGCATTTTTCGGAGTCATTATAAATAAGGGTATATGCCTTGTTGACATATGCTTTTATATCATCCAGGTATTTTCCATTAATCTCTTCGTCTGTAGAGAGAACAATTACCTGAGAGCTTGCGTTTGGAAGATACTTGTTGATAAAGTTACTTCTGTGCGCAGAATCAAGTCGAGCCATAGGCGTATCAATTATCACCGGAAGTTTATAGCCGGATGAAAGAGCAAGCCCCCATAATATTGATATGGCGAACATCTGCTTTTCACCAGCGGATAACTGATCCTTAAGAAGTACACCACCTTTGTAATCCTTTAAGGTGATATCAAGCGTTTCAGGGTCAATGATAATGGATGTTATTATGGCCTGCTTTTGAGCAAGGAACCTAAAACAGGAGGTTATACTCTTTTCGAGAATATCGACCTTTTGAGTTTGTAGGCGATGAACAAATTCATGCATTATATCTAATGTCATGGTTGAATATTCAATTATTCGCACATTATCATCGCTTGTATCTGCATTACTTGTGATTTTTAAGAGTACCTTATTTAATTGGCGCTCAATTTGTTCTTTTTCAAACTGAACGGAGTGAATCTGATCGTCACATCTGGATATTTCCGTTTCGAGCTCGGTTTTCTTGGCTTGTAATTCCTTAATTTCGTTGAGCAACTTGACGGTATCATTCTTTTCAGCGCTACTGCTCAGATGTACCTCTAATTGTTCGAGTGCGGTTATAACCTTTTCGTTTTCTGAAACAATGCTTATCGCTTCGGACGGTATCCGAGTTATATCCTCGCTTATGAACTTTTCCATAAGAGATTTTGCCAAAGGTGTAATAGCATTAACAGCTTCAGAACCAATCTCACCTTTGAGCTTTTTGAGCTGAGCCTTCACAAGCTTTGAAAGAGTTTTGTATGAATCTGTTGAAGCGGAATAGCTGCCCTTAAACTCTTCGAGTAGCGATTTATATAATTTAGATACAATCAGATACGAATACTTAACGGCACGGAATTCTTCACTGGACATAATCTCATTGTATGTTATTACAGCAAGTTCCTTGCAGAGGCATATGGGGGTAGCAGGATTGGAAGCCAAGGCGATAGCTTGTTCTTTAAGTGCGCTTTCCTTGTCTTTCAATTCATGCTGGTCTCTGATTATGTCATCGCGATTAAGTCCAAGATTTCCGCCCTTTTTCCAGAAAGACTGTTCGGTTTCTTCTGACTTATTGATAGTCTTTTCTAATTCAGGGACTAGAGCTGCACGCTGAGCATAAAGATTCCGTATTTTTGTTTCGCATTCTTCTATAGCTGTTGATAACTCTTCAGATTCTTTTGTCAGTGCAGGGGCTGATGATTTCTTAAGGTTGGCATTTTTATCCTTACGAATCTTTTCAATATGTGCACATAGAGTCTCAACGGTTGTAACACCCATAACGGATTTGATAGAATCCTTTATTTTATCAAATGCGTCATCGTCGGCAATCTGGCTTATCTTTTCGTTGTCGAAAAAGAAAAATTTAGCGATGCCATAAGGAATAAGTTCTTCTACATAATATTCCCAGTTTTCAGAGAGATAGGTATCTTCAATACCGTTTTTCTCTACGATCAGATCCGTGGAAATCTTGCTGTCTGTCTGAGACCAGGTTCTGGTTATTGAGATGACTGTATATTCATCGTCATCCATAACCATGGTGATTTTGACATGAGTTGTTTTATCATCAGCGGATTTATTTATCCTGTCTTTAAGAACTTTATTATAAGCTTCCTTTTTCCCTACAATATATTCAATGGCTTTGCGTCCATAGAGGCACAGGAATATAGCGTCAAGAATGGTTGTCTTTCCACGACCATTCATTCCGCCAACAAGTGTTATGTTCTTTTTCTTTCGCTGATCAATCAGTTCAATGTTATGCTGACCTTTGTATATGCCAAAGTTGTATAATTCGATTTCTGAAAAATGCATTTAGTAGCCCTCCCCTTCTAAACCGGTTGGAGAAGTATTTATTGGTTCATCAGTATCTGAATCCTCTTCATTGGCATAAATACTGTCGTCAACTAGGCCTTGTCTTTTCCTACGCACACGTAACATTTCTTCTGCGTCTTCTTCATCTTTAAAGTATGCGTGCTTTATTTCTGCCTCAAGATTTTTGACCACATTCCTGCGTGCGCTTATAGCAGAGTTCTTTGCTTCCATATCAAGTAAGCTACTTCCTAATTCAAGAAGAAGCTTATGATTGGGATAAAGTTCCTGACATACATCGGCGAGTATATCCCATTCGTCTTTTCCGAAGTACTTGTTTTTGATAATACTGTTGTCTTCAAAGTCCTTACCCATTACCTCTTTATAGATTATAGGAAGAGTATCATCAAACTCGTGCTTCTCATTTAACCATATTTTGCGGATGAAACGTAGTTCGTCCATGGTTATCAATTCGACATTCTTTACCTCTTTTGGACAGGTTTTCTGAATAAATAGCTGCAATTTCAAAAGACGCCTTAGAAAATCCTCGCGGACATCTTTTGTGTATGGACCGTGAACCAGACGATTATTATGCCAGGTGAGATTGCCAGTCATCCGTCGGAAGTCTCTTCTTCGTCTGTCTATTTCATTTTGGGTAAGTTCACTGTCCTGTTTGTAACCTGCTATGTAGTTACGGAAGTCAAGCAAAGGAAGCATCCATGCTTTCTCTTCATCATTTTGAATCATTGCAGACAGCGATTTGTCTTCGGTGACCATTGTGCAGACCCAACATCCCATCCGGCTGCCACCGCACGATGGAGTACCGCTTTCAACTACAAGAGGACATTCGTTATCTGTGGATGCTCCTCTATACATTGCAAGAAGATCTTTGTTAGAGTGTCCCCACGGATTCTCATGCTGCATAAGGAATTGCCAAACCATTGAGTCTTCCCAGTTTTCGATAGGCGTGAATACATATGTATTAGGGTATGAGCCGTTTGGACTCAGGTGTTCACGGTATCTTTTTTCTTCGTATCCTTCCATGACCTTGCGGCGTGTTGCACTTTCTGCTTTTCTTGAACCAAGCACCAGAATGGCTTCACTTTCGGCGGCAAGAATGCTCTTAATAAACTGATTTGATGCATCAATTTTCAAACGGTCAGTACACCATCTGAAGTTTACTCGGGGAGCGGGATAACCACGGCCAATAAGGTTCACCCAAAAAGTATTTTGTATCTGAGGTGTCAGGCGATGAGGTATAAGAGGAAGATCGTCATGATCTTCATCAGCAGCTGTCTCCATTTTTTTTAGAGATTGGCTAGCCCACAATGCCACTACAGGGGATTCTACTAAGGTGTCCGTGCTAATAACGTGCACCGTTTTTGTTCTTTTTTCCTTAGGAAGCTGTTGCAATGCCATCCAAACCAATTGAACAACGGCAGATGAGTCCTTACCGCCACTATATCCACAAATCCATGGAATATTGTCTTCCGTGTAAACCTGTTGGATAGTTTCGATTGTCTCTTGCAATAGTTTCTTCGTTAATACAGTTGCCATGTTTATCACTCCGTTAGGTTTTTTTCTATTTTATTAACCATTTCCTGTTGAGTGGCACGGGATAATTGAACACTCCCGTTAACGATTATGCCGTTAGCCCAGTTTTTGTTCTTTTTGCTCCAATCAACATTCTTTAGTTTTTTCAATTTTTTATCCCAGGACTTGGGATACTTTGTAAAGAATGAATTTCCGATTTCTCCAAGAGCTTTTATTGTGATACTCAGTGGAGAAAGGGATTCTTTGCGGACAACAGATGATTTCACTTCGCCGGTGTTAACCTTCTGCCATTCCGGCATATTTTCATATACAGTAGTCCAATACTTTATTGCAAAATCACGTTGCTCTTCCGGAGATAGTTCCAAGTTCTTAAGAAGAGCAGTAGTTCCACGATAGAATGCGCTAAGCGTGAATAATGCAACAGATCTATTTGGAACGGAGGTATGTTCTTTATCCACCAATGTGTTGAAGCCAGGTATTGCGTCAATAACTTCCTTGACAAGGATAGAGTTCTTTCCGCGTGTGTCATACAGGATGTTCAGGGATTGAGTAGGTCTGATAGCAAACCTATTTAAATCAGAAAACATCTGCTGAGATCGTTTTAATCCTATGTCATGATAAAGAACCATGGAAATGTGTTCATATTTAAGGTTTGGGTTCTTCTTTAATGCAGCCTCAATGGCAGCCTTCCTATGCTGACCATCATTAATAAGAAGCTTTGCTGACATGGCTATGGATAAAGTTCCAACAGTGGAATTATCAGGGCTAGCCGGATCGAAGCATACTTCCCCGTCTATGGATGCAGTTAACGCTGAAAAAACGTAAGAGGTAGGATTCTGAAGGATGTAGTTGCACATCTCCGGAATACGAGATTTATTCAGCGTTCTCTGTGATCGCACCTCCGGCGGCATATTCTCATCACTGAATGTGAATAGCTTGGGAATGCAATCAAGGGGAACCATAGTAACATAGTATTCCATATTCGCTTGTATCCCTTTGACAGCAGGGAAGCTGAATTTAGCAGGATTCATGTCAAAACACTCCTTAATTAGAAGTAATACGGGATAATACCGCATAATACTCACAAGTCCACAGTGTGCATTATAGCAAAATCCAAAACGGATGTCCATATAAATCTAAAAGGAAATCTAAATTCTTTATATGGAAGTGTAAAAGAACATTTCCAACTTTGAGTCGACTCTGGGAGAAAAGTGCGGGAAGGCCTTAAAATACGCAGTTTGTGAGAGAAATTAGCAGTCAATTCCCAATCCTTGGGGGAGGAAGGAAAGTACCTTGTGCTTGAAGTAGTGGCACATAAGCCCACAACAATGTTTTCCAAAAACACATCCCAAAGATGCCATTATTTCGAATGTGTTTCACACAATTATACAATGTTTTTCAAAAACCTCTCAACTAATAACTTGACAATACAGAACATCAGATGTATTATTATCACATAAGAAATGTTTTTGAAAAACATAGAGGTGCTATATGAAAACAATATGGGCTCAGAAAGCCAGAATAGGCTCAACGGATTATTACATAGCGAAGATGGAACTGGAGGAACTTGTTAACTCGGTTGGATTGGCAATAGAACTTCCAGAGTGGAAGGACATGACACCTGATGAAAAGATGCAGAGAGAACCGGATCTTAATAGAGTAGTAAATGAGATTTGTCCTTATTTCATTGAAGATCCGGATCGCTTCTTTGGAAGTCTGATAATTGATATATACTCTGGCTACGAGAATATGAGGTTTGATCCTATATCGAAGTATGTAAAGGATGATGTGAACTTTACTTACGAGGTAGCAATGGAAGATGCCGGGTTTCTTGCGTTGCCGGGGAAAGAAAGACTTATAGCTTTGGACGGGCAGCACAGGCTCTTGGCTATGAAACTTTGTTTGAAGGGGAATAGTGCTATATCGGCAGCAATGCTTGGAAATAAGAAGATGACTCCGCAGATGATGGCTCTGGAACCGCATCCCGAATTAGCAGATGAAGAGATTAGCGTGATATTTGTTGAGGGTAAAGATTCCCTTAAGATAAGAAAAATCTTTAATAAGGTAAACAAATACGCTAGGCAGACGGGGCGTGGACAGAACATAATCACAGCGGATGACGATATCTTTGCTATTATTTCAAGGCGCTTGTTCAGTAAGGGTCAGATCCTTGAAAAGATTGGAAAGAATGAACTGGTAAATTGGAGCAGTAATACCCTGTCGCAGAGAAGCAAGCAACTGACTACTGTAAGTGCCTTATATACAATAGCAGAGACATTGGCTAAGGATAGGGGTTGGACATCGAAAACCATGCCGGATAACGAAGACGAAATCAATGAAGTCTACGAAGAAAATGTGGAGTTTTGGAAAATTCTTCTTGAAGGCATGGATATGTATAAGAAATATCTGGAACTTACAAAAGAGGATAAACCGGTATCACAACTGAGGGATGATAATCTATTAATGAAGCCTGTGACCCATATGGCTCTGGCTCACGTCGCTTATTACGCAAAGCAGAAGGGGATAGAATGGGGTTCCGTAGTTGAAAAATTGAACAAGGTAAATTGGTCAATGGATTATTCCCTTTGGTTCAATATTCTGGTTGTTCCTGCAAAGAAAAAGAAAGTTATTACAGGTAAGGAATCCATAAAGGCAGCAGGATTAGTGATATCTTATATGGTTATGGGCGGGAACATGAGTGAAGATGAAGAGGCAGAGGTTAGAGAAATTATTAGAAATGCTACTAATGATGAAAAAGACGAATTGCCGCCAATCATAAACTGAGAGGAGGTCGCAAATGGGAAAGATTGCAGAAATCATAAATACAGACCAGAAAAGGACATTTGATCTGATCAGAGAGCCCGATGCGTTGTATTTGAGCGTGAAGTGCAGCGATAACGAAAAACATAGCAAGGTTCTTAAAATCAAATTGTCGGATGTCCTTTATCAGGTTTGGAAACACATGACTTCTAGTGAAAAGCGAGAGTTGTTCCAATTCTTCAACCGGATGGTAGCAGACAAGAAGTCAGCATAATGTGCCGAGCTCAGATCCGTTTTAACACGAGGTCGTAATGCCGGAGTTGATTTCTTCACAGGTAGTGGAGGACTCGACTCCGGCTTTGTTTATATCATAGAACATTTAAGGAGGAGAGGGCTATAAAAACGTCGGTTACTACTTATCAGGACTTAATTGGGATGTTTGGATCAAAGTATGAAATGCCGCCCGTAGCGGATTTCGAGAAAGGAGATGAAAATGAATATCGTTGTCCATACATTCCGAGCTGTCCGGCTGGTGCCAATTGTTTTGCGGTTGCGACACCAGAACCGCTTCAGGAAAAAGAGATCTTGAATGTGACTTGCCGACTCTGTGGAAATCGTAAGATCCCCATATATGCCGGGAAGGCGCGAAGAAGCAAAAAATAGAATATCGGAGTCACTCGTAGACCACTTAGATGCGTTTTACAGGGCTCAATGTCACAGAGCTTTTTGTACATTGAATTCTGAAAATGTAATTTAAGTGGTTTTTTAGTCCACCGGATCTGATCAATCTGGCGGTGGTCGGGCGAAGACCTTAAACGCCTTTGATGTGAAGCTTTGCTCCTAAGTACACGGGGCACTATGCAAGAGCGTGCGGCTTCAGAGTGGATCATTGGACAACATTAAACGTCAAGTGAAGCAGCTGACTATAGTCGAAACGGAGGTTTCAGTTATGGCAGTAGAAGAGAAGAAAGAACAGAAGGAGAAAAAATACAGATCCCGCTACGATGTCAACAGAAAATGCTATAGGAAGGATAAAACTCATTACGTTTATCAGGAATGGGTGGAGATGGAGAAAGATCATGGATATTACATTGACCATATTTTTACTGTGGGTGAGGATGGAATAACCTTGGAACTTTTAGATTATCTGCAAGCTACGGATAACAGCGAAGTACAGAACCAGGAAGTTGATGAACGCAACAGAAAATTACTGAAGGAGACAATGAAGGTTTACGAAAAAAGCCCGGAGGAAGAGCTTTGTAGTGAAGAAGAACCGCAGAGTGAGTTATCCAAAGCGTTTGATGAAAAAGTAAGACCGCATCTGTCAGAAGAACAGATGAATTTCATTTATGAACGCTACGGTGCCTGCAAAACTCTGGATGAAATTGTGAAGGAGCTTTCTTTGGTTGAAGATGGGAAACCTATTTCCCGTTTGGCAGTTTTAGGCAGACAAAAATGCATCTTTGCAAAGGTGAAGAAGTATATGTTGCAAGAATAGGTGATTTTCGTGGGGAACCTTTTTTCATAGTGACAGAAGATGATAAAAACTTTCCAAATTACTCCCGTATTTCATATTGCAGAAGGAGGAGGTGCGGATGAATAAGAAGCACAAAGTAAACATTATAGTTGGTAAACCAGACGGCAATGAACAGTCAGTTATAAAGACAAGAAAATGCGACATGCGTTAATGGCTGATTAAGCATCTCTTTGGGGATGCAAGGGAACTCTTTGGCATAAGCTCTGATGAACTGCTGAAATTGTAACAATTAAAGAAATAAAAGAGCATAGAAGGAAGAGCAAATGAAACGGTATGAGGTTGATATTCCAAAATCTATAGATAGCCAGAAAGAAGACAACAGTGGTAAAATGAAACCGATTGCGAAGGTGACCATGAAGATGCATCATCCTGTACGCGAGGATTTGTTAAGGTATTTACAGAGCAATATTTCAAAGGAGAACAAAGCAGTATGAAAACCATCCGCGTAGTCGCAGCCGTAATCTGCGATTCCATAGAGCACAAAACAAAAATCTTTTCCACCGCAAGGGGCTACGGAGAATTCAAGGGTGGCTGGGAATTCCCCGGCGGGAAGATCGAAGCCGGAGAAACTCCACAGCAGGCGGTTGTCAGAGAGATCCGGGAGGAACTGGATGCTACGGTCAGAGTCGGAGACCTGATAGACACCATAGAGTACGATTACCCGGCATTCCATTTATCCATGGATTGTTTCTGGTGTGAGGTTGCGTCGGGAGAATTGAAGCTTCTTGAGGCGGAAGCCGCCAGGTGGCTGACGAAGGAAGAACTGGAGTCCGTACAGTGGCTTCCGGCGGATGTGACACTGATCGATAAGATCAAAAGCTGTATGCCTTGAGGATAAGAAAAATTATTTATGACCAACGAAGAATTTCAACGCAGTCAAAATTTTGAAGAGAATCTGAAAGAATGGAATCTATTATCTCTGGAAGAGATGGGGGAAGCTGTTAAGGAGGGTTCTCTTTATGTGATTGGCAACGGATTTGATATGCTGCATGGCGTCAGATCCAGCTATTACGATTTCAGCAGGACTCTGGGAAAGAGAAGTACGGTCCGGTTTTATCTGGAAAAATATCTGAAAACCGATGACCTGTGGGCGGATTTTGAAGGGGCATTGGGGAAGATCAATATAGAGGCTATGTGTCAGCCGTACATCATCGATAATTTTCTGGACATAAATGGGGCGTACGATGAGGATGCAGGTGCGGCCGAAATCTATATGTCCGCAGAAATGGCGGTGGAGCCGATTATTTCCATGTCGACGGAATTAATGGAGCGGTTCCGCAAATGGATCGGCAGTCTGCATACCAATACGAATGACAGGCCGTTGCGTAATGTGATCAAAGGCGGGAAAGTATTAAATTTTAATTATACGGAATTCGTGGAAGATTTGTATGGCGTGGATGCCGGGAATATTTGCTATATCCATGGCTGTCGGAAGAAGACCGGCAGGGGACGGCAAAGGTTGATTATGGGGCATATTCCGGGAGCCAATGATGCGGCCTATGAATTTGAAGATGATTACTCTGCAATCGATAATCTGGATGAGCATGCCCAGCTATTATACGATGTGCAGCAGATCGCTTTGCAGATGGTTGTGGAGGCTGATGATACATTGACGAAAAAATGTAAGAAGATTATTCGAAGCAATCAGCCTTTTTTTGATGGATTAGCGGATATCCGGCAGATAGTCACCATAGGGCATTCGTTGTATCCGGTGGACTGGGATTATTTTGCAGAGATCATAAAGTGTAATAAAGACAGGAACCGGATGCAATGGTTCTTTGGCTGTTATGGAAATGGAGATCTGGAGCGGGTACAGACTTTTATCAATACCTTTGGGATAAATAAAGATCAAGTCGCAATTTTTCGGACGGATACGATTCCTGTAACATTATTGGCGGATAATAAGAGGGAAAAGTCCAAGGCAAATGTTAAGCATCGGAAGGTATTGGCTTCCTCTGAGGATGGAAAGTGGCAGGTTGTCCGCGAGGGCAGGAAGGTCAATATTATTGATAGAACAGCAAACAGTTGTAGCTGTTCCAGAATGTTTTTGACATACATGAGCGGGGCTGTTTTTGATTGCAGCGGTATGGTGTTACTTTTGGTGGCAAGAGGACTGGGGGCCGGGGTATTTTTGTTTCGGTTCGCCAACGGAGAGTGGCAATATAGAGGGGAATTGGAACCCATTCCACATCAGGGAGTGATTACCAAACGCTTGCAAAAAATATTGCTGAGGGACAACCGGCTGATTTTCGTATATAACAGCAGAATCCGAAAATATGATGTCGAAACGGGGAAACTGGTATATAATAAGGCCGTAAGGCATGCTTTCGAGTCAGAAGGCGAAGATTTGACACAAAAGTTTAAAGGGATATACAGAACAGGGTTTTATTAAGTTTTTCTGGAATAAAAGTGTGAATTTCAGGAGTATGGAGATGGCATTATGACCCACGAACAATTTGAACAGGCAGCTCAATATTGGAACAAAAAGGAAAAGATCACCATGCCGGAGGAGGCACTGAAGCAGGCGGTAGAAAAATATATTCACGAGAACAACACCTGTGCGCTTGCCACGGGAAGCGGTGATTATGTCAGATGTACGCCGATAGAGTATAGTTACCACGATGGAAAATTCTGGATGTTTTCCGAAGGCGGGGAGAAGTTCATAGGTCTGGAGAAGAATGCAAATGTAAGCCTTGCCATTTTTGACAAGTATGATGGATTCGGTAATCTGAAAAGTTTACAGATTATGGGCCGTGCGGAGATCATAGAACCGTTTTCCGACAGTTACAATGCCCACGCGGAATATAAGAAGATTCCACTGGAAGCACTGAAAAAATTAGAGCATCCCATGAACCTGATCTGCGTGACACCGGCCAGGATAAATGCACTGTTTTCTGATTTGAAAAAGGACGGATACAGTATCAGACAGACATTAGAGTTTGAGAAAAATAACTAAATCGGGCGGAGGTATACAAAGTGAGTATATTTGAGTATGACAAAGAAAAAGAAGAAAAGAAGCTCCGCAAGGCTGAACGGGAGTGTGGAAGGGAAGAGGGTTTACAACAGGGGTTACAGGAAGGTCTAAAGGAAGGTCTAAAGGAAGGGCTGCAGCAGGGACGCATGGAGGAGAGAAAGTCACTGCTGGCATTGATTGCAAAAATGAGTGCCGGAGGAGATGCGGACCAGATTGCAACGCTGTATGATCCGGAAGTAATGAATGCAATGCAGGAGAAGTATGGAATAAGATAGCAGGAGATTCAAATGAACATACAGATTTTTGGCACGAAAAAATGTAACGACACCAAGAAGGCCGAGCGTTTTTTCAAGGAGCGCGGCATCAAATATCAGTTTATAGATATGAAAGAAAAAGGCATGAGCAAGGGAGAGTTTACTTCCGTTGCGCAGGCGAACGGCGGCCTGGAGAACATGGTCAACTGGGAGGGGAAGGATCAGGACACCTTGGCGCTTATTAAGTACATTGCGGAAGAGGACAAGCTGGCAAAGGTGTTGGAGAATCCATCGGTGATCCGCACACCGATTGTCAGAAACGGGAAACAGTCTACCATCGGTTATCAGCCGGAGGTATGGAAGGGCTGGAACTGAGGAAACGTGAAGGAATGGGACAATGATTAAAACAATTATGAGAGATCCGATGTTTTTAGCACAAAAATCCGAGAATGCCACGGAGGTGGACGCACAGGTAGTGACAGATCTGCTGGATACTCTGAGAGCGAATCTGGATCATTGTGTTGGAATGGCGGCAAATATGATAGGGGTTCGGAAAAATATTATTGTAGTGGCAGCAGGCCCGTTTCAGTTTGCCATGATCAATCCGGTGATCACGAAAAAGCTGCGTCCGTACCAGACAGAGGAAGGATGTCTGTCACTGGAAGGTGTGAGACCCTGCACGAGATACGAAGAGATTGAAGTGGATTACCTGGATAGCAATTTCAGAAAACAGCATGGCAAATACACCGGCTGGACAGCCCAGATCATCCAGCATGAAGTAGATCATTGTTGTGGTGTGGTGATATAACATTGGCAAGTCAGGTATGGAAGTTTATCACACACAATGATTGGAATAACTCCTGTAAACTTTACCTGAAACAGTATTTCTTTCCATGCAGTATGCTAATATTATCCTACAGCAAGGAGAGAGCAAGAGAGCCCATAGGATGAGGAACAAAAATGCAGGTACGTGAAGTGATTTGTCCTTCCTGTAGCCATCGTTTCATGTGGATGGATGTCGAAGAGGGACCGACGATCAAAAAATACCGGTCTGTAGAGACCGGAGAGACATTCCATACGGCAGTATGCCCTCAGTGCGGGAAACGCGTGATATTGTTACCGGACAGGATATGCGCAGTGTTGCCCGGAACGGAAGATAACCTGGAAATGATGTGGGAGAGAGGACTATGAAATTATGGCTGGATGACCTTCGCCCGGTGCCCTACGGGTACGAAGGTGCAAGATCGGTAAACGAGGCAAAACAGTTGATCCTGGAAGCGGAGCACAATGGGATCGAAATAGAGGCTCTGGATCTGGACCATGATCTGGGAGATTATGTGGATCAGGGCGGCGATGCCATCCGGCTGCTGGACTGGCTGGCAGAACGTGAGACCTTTTATCCGGTGGAGATCCATACGGCCAACCCGGTGGGGAGAGCCAACATGGAGAGGATTCTGGCCAGATACTGGGGAGAACAGTACTGGTAGGAAATTTTGTGATAATTTAACCAACGGTTAATAGGCAAAAGAGATTCTTTGTGTTATAGTAAAAGTCTACGGAAAGACTGATATGCAACTGGATGATGTACGGCATCGGAAGGAGGCGTATGATGGAAAGACCGCATTTTAACATTGTGGCCAGCGGCGCACGGATGAGAGCAATCCGTCAGGAGCGGAAGATCTCCGTGAAGCAGGTCATGGAATACATGGGCTTTGAATCCACGCAGGCCGTGTATAAATGGGAAACCGGAAAGTGTTTTCCCCAGGCCGACAATTTGATTGCTTTAGCTATTTTGTATCGTGTAAGCCCGATGGAGCTTTTGGTAGAAGAGGACCTGGTGTCCTCTTCTAGTCATATCTGGGGAAATGCCGCATAGTGCGGAATGGAAGAGAAGGTGCACAGGAAGAGCAGTATGATTTACATAACGGGAGATACCCACGGGGATTTCACAAGATTTTCCGCGAAAAGATTACGGAGAACCGGCATGGAACTGACAAAAGAAGATTACATCATTATCTGCGGAGATTTTGGACTGTGCTGGGCGAAGGATAAAACTTTTGAGTATCATTGTAAAAATTTTGCGGAGAAACCTTACACCATTCTGTGGGTACAGGGAAACCATGAAAACTATGATATGATCGGGGAATATCCGCTGGAAGAATGGCATGGCGGGAAAGTGCGGCACATTATCCGGGACAAGGTGATATTGCTGGAACGGGGACAGGTCTTCGAGATTGACGGCAAGACCTTTTTCACCTTCGGAGGGGCATCTTCCCATGACATTCAGGGAGGAATTCTGGATCGTCAGACGGTGGATTTCGCAGAACAGAAGCGCAGGGCGGATCGGGCGCATCTACCCTACCGGATCCTTCAGGAAAGCTGGTGCCCCAGGAGCTGCCGACAGAAGGAGAATTACAGGAGGGGCTGCGTAATCTGGAGCGGTATCACTATGAGGTAGATTATGTGATCACTCACTGTTGTGGCAGCTCGCTACAGGAACGGCTCAATGCCGGGACGGGGCGCTCCGGCGCACCGGATCTGCTGACAGATTATCTGGAGACTTTGGAACAGAAGCTGCATTATCAGCATTGGTATTTCGGACATTATCATCGGGACTGTCAGCCGGATGACAGGCACACTCTGGTATACTATGCGATACTGCCGTTGGAACAGAAGGAAAATGCGAATGCAGTGCCGGTACCGGATCAGACGGAAGGAGAAAAGGATCATGGCAAGGGATGAGAATGTCAGAATTTTTCAGGATACAGAAAAAAGAGTAAAGGAAGATCCGGGACTGCAGGAGGCAGTGAAGCGCTCTGCGGCAGAACAGGTGCTGATTCCGGAGATGATGGAAGTCATAGATCTGATGCCGGAGGCTGTACAGAATTTTGACAGATATGAGCAGGATGCGGAAATTATCGTGTCGAAAAAGCGAAGCTATGAAGCGGCTGCGGGATATCCGGGAGAACGGGTGTGTGTGCACAATTTTGCCTCAGCGACGAATCCCGGAGGTGGTGTGACCAAGGGAAGCTCTGCCCAGGAGGAATGTCTGTGCCGTTGTTCTACGCTGTATTTCTGCCTGAATACGAAGGAAATGTGGGCTGGATTTTATTCTCCGCACAGATATATGCAGGATCCGATCCACAATGATGACTGCATCTATACGCCGGGAGTCATTGTATTCAAATCCGATACCGCGGCACCGGCACCGCTTCCGGAAAAAGATTGGTACTCTGTGAATGTGATCACTTGTGCAGCACCGAATCTGCGTCTGCTTCCGGCCAATGGGATGAATCCCGGAGACGGTAATAATGCTGTTAAGATGACGAGAGCACAGCAGCAGGCATTGCATGAGAAACGCCTGACCAGGATCCTGGATGTGGCTGTGGCGGGCGGCAATGAAGTGGTTATTCTGGGAGCGTTCGGCTGTGGAGCTTTTGAGAATGATCCGGAGGCTGTGGCAGCTGCGTTTTCCCATGTGATCGCTCGATACAGAAGGTGTTTCAAGACGATAGAGCTGGCCATTTATTGTTCCCCCCGGGCTGAGCGGAATTACAATATTTTCAATCATGAGATATCCACGATACAATGTTGACAAATGATACGGGATCTAGTACCATAGTACTAAACAATGCGTTGGATATTGAGGGAAGTAATGGAGAAGGAACAGGGAAAGCTTATTATAATCGTATCAGTCGTATTTGCCATGGTGCTTCTGTGCATGATCTGTACATCAGGCAGTGCGCCGGAGGTAAAGTCATTACAGGAGTGTACGCCGGACGCAGTCAGTGTCTTGGATGACGGCAGGGAGCTGTACGATTTTATATTGGATCAAAACGATGATGAGACGAACTCGATCGTGTTTTATTCGGCACATCAGGAGATTGCGGTGTATGCAGATGGGAAGCTGATCTACCGGCTGGATGCTGTGCCCGGCATATGGGGAAATACTCCGGGCTGGACCTGGAATATTGTCAGGTTTTCAAGTAATGTGAGCAGCTTGCAGGTACAGTTCACCCCCTGTTATCCGGAAGCGGCAGGTCAGCAGAAGACGTTTTATATCGGTGGCGGCTATAATATTTATCGTTGGGTGATGCGCCGGGCAATGCCTGCCTTTCTCATCAGCATGATGGTGATACTGATAGGATTGTATATTAGTATTTATTGGATCGTTATCCGCAGCGGCAGCCGGATCGACGGGACCTTATTGTATCTGGGTATTTTTTCCATCCTGCTGGGAATATGGTCGGCCAATGAGACGGATGTGGCAACGCTGCTCCTGACCAACAGGCAGGGATGCTCTTATCTGGCATTTGTTACGCTCATGCTGTTGCCGATGTCCTGTATCCTGTTTGTGAAGAGCTTTCTGGAGATCAGGGATGACCGGTTTTGTAGAATTATCTGTAATGCTAATCTGGCATTGATCGTCCTGACGCATATACTGAATGCAACAGAGATATATGAGTTCCGGAGAAGCCTGTGGATGACGCATGTGTTGATGATTCTGACGATTCTATACCTGCTGGTGGTCATCTGCAGCAAAATTGTCAGAAGGCAGCTGGATCAGAGGCTGAAGGCATGTGTAGGGGCATTGCTGCTTGTATTTTTTGCGGCCATTGTAGATGTGAGTGGCTATTATAAAACCGGCAATGATGTAGGTGTCTTTGGCAGACTCTCTTTCTTGATCTTTATTGTGGTGCTGGGAATAGAATCCGCCAGACAGACGGTTGCCCGGCTGAAAAAAGGTCGAAGGGCAGAGGAGCTGGAGCAGTTTGCCCTGAATGATTCCATGACCGGCATGTACAATCGAAATGCTTATGATTATTTTGTGAAAAACGAGAAGGATTTTGAAGGATATGTCATAGTGACCTTTGACCTGAACAATCTTAAGCAGTGTAACGATCAATATGGCCACAGGGCAGGAGATGAGTATATTATCAACGCGGCACGTATCATAGAGGACAATTTTGAACGCTATGGGAAATGTTATCGCATTGGCGGGGATGAATTCTGCTGTATCATTCCGAAGGGAAGATTTTTTAAGATAGAACGTGTGATGCATAAGATCGATCAGGATGTAGAGATCTTGAATCACAAGAATATCATTCCCGTTCCTGTGGGAATTGCCTATGGGCATGCTGTATTCACGGCGGATGATACGGATCCGGAGAAGGTGCGTGAGCGTGCAGATAAGGATATGTACCGGAATAAGAATACGATGAAGCAGTTCTGACCAGGGAATCTACTTGATTGTTAACTATATTATAAAAGGGTTGACAATTAAAAAACACCATGCTATTCTGACAGAGGTTTTTACAAAAGACATCTGACAGAAAGGCATGGTTTTTTATTATGACAACACAGACAACAACACGAAGCAAGACTTATGACATGGTGTACATTGCGGTATTTGCGGTTCTGATCGCGATCTGCTCCTGGATCTCCATCCCGATGACGGTTCCTTTTACATTACAGACCTTCGCAGTATTCCTGGCAGTCGGCGTACTGGGCGGTAAGAGAGGAAGCCTTGCGGTATTGATCTATATTTTACTGGGTGCGGTAGGTATTCCTGTATTCGCCGGGTTCTCCGGTGGTATCGGTGTTCTGATGGGCAACACCGGTGGTTATATTGTCGGATTTTTATTCTCTGCATTAGTAATGTGGCTGATCGAGAAGCTGTTCGGACGTAAGACATGGGTGCTGGGTATCTCCATGGTACTGGGCCTGATCGTGTGCTATGCTATCGGAACTGTGTGGTTCATGGTTGTATATGCGCAGAATTCCGGAGCTGTCGGTCTGGCTACCGTACTGGGCTGGTGTGTAATTCCTTTCATCATTCCGGATCTGGTGAAGATCGCACTGGCACTGACTCTGAGCAAGAGACTGTCTAAGGCTCTGAAGCTGAACGGACAGGAATAAAGGATACACCGGATATGGAAGTAACAACAACTTACCGGATCCGTCCGCACCACGGCATGTGCCTGTATTTTTTCGAAGGGAAGGGATACAGTGAAGGGTTCACTAAGCATATGGCGGAGGTGAAAGAATGGCTTCTGGGAAAAAATGGACCGTCATCCCTGCAGCTTGTCGGAGCGACGGATGAGATCTGCAGCGCCTGCCCGCATAATAAGGGTGGCATCTGCGAGTCTGCGGAGAAGGTAGACCGATATGATGCGGGTGTATTGAAATACACCGGATTAAAGACAGGTCAGGAAATGACTTTTGCGGAATTTGAGCGGATCGTGGAAGAAAAAATTCTGCAGCCGGGATATGGCAAAGTCATCTGTGGCGACTGCCAGTGGAGAGATATCTGCCACAAATAATGAAGAGCATTCCCATGCGGGAGTGCTCTTTTGTATTACATGAGATCTGAATTCAGTGATTATATGTTGATTAAACGTGAAGAGTCGGATATAATAAAATCGGAATGTGTGAGAATACCGTTGAACATATTAGACCGGATTTGATTTTAAGGTAAGGAGGATGTAGGCTATGGAAGTAATGGCTCAAGGGAACAGACATATTGTCGATTCGGATAGCAAAGTAGATACTAATGTAGTTCGCCAGAAAGTAATGGATAGCTATCAAGATATGTTGAGCGGAAAAGGTAGAGATTACAAAGTTTTTTTCGCAGAGTTGGAAAGCAGGTATAACGGAAAATAATGTATAAAGTGCAAATTCTTCCCAAGGCGGAAGAGGATATTAGCACAAAAAGCGCACCTCCCCCAGGTGCGCTTTTTGTGTGCGGCTATAGACGCGCTGTTATCTCACGAAGAGGTAAGCCGTATATGCAACATACAGAAGCACGCACGCAGCCCCCTCACTGCGGGTCATGCGTCTGCCGGTACGAGCGAATACGAAGAGCAGAATGGCACTGCCAAGGAGCAGTACGGTGTCGATGACAGACTCTCCGAGGACATGCAGAGGGCTGATCACCGCGGACATTCCGAGGATAAACAGAATGTTGAACAGGTTGGAACCGATGGCATTGCCCAGCGCCAGTCCACTGTCTCCCTTTTTCGTGGCAACGATGGAGGTCACCAGCTCCGGCAGGGAGGTGCCGATGGCGATAATAGTCAGTCCGATGAAGTTCTGACTGACACCGAAATTCGTAGCGATGATGCACGCTTTATCCACGACGAGATCACCGCCGAAGATAACGGCAGCCAGACCTCCGGCAATATACAAAAGGCTGCGGGGCAGGGAGAGGATCTTGCCGGGTTCGCCCTCTTCTCTGTTTTTTCGTGCAGAATAGATCATAAATCCCAGATATACGATCATACCAAGCAATAGGACTGCACCCTCAATGCGGCTTAAGCTGCCATCTAAAAACATCAGACATAATACGACAGTTACCAGGATATTTAACGGCATATCCCGCTTCAGGATCTCTCCGTGGGGCATAAAGCTGTGCAGGAATGCACAGATACCTACCACCACCAGCCCGTTGAAGATATTCGAGCCGACGACGTTACTGATGGCGATATCATTACTGCCAGCCAGGGCAGCATTAATGCTGACGGAGGCCTCCGGAGCACTGGTGCCCATGGCGACGATGGTCAGACCGATGATGACGCTAGGGACCTTCAGGATCCCCGCCAGGGAGGAGCTTCCCTCCACGAAAAAGTCCGCACCTTTGATCAGAAGTATAAATCCTACGAGTAACAATATGTATTCCATAAGCTGTCCTTTCCTGCGGTGACTCACATATCCTTATAAAAAAGTATAAAAATAGAGACTCTTACCGCATCAAAAATGATCGATAAAAGTCTCGTTGCTTACAATAATAACCGGTCCGACGGACGTGATGACGATTATCATTCCGGACAGCTTCATGTATCATTCGGTTACCATTCCAGATTACCACTTTATCAGAAACCATCCGGGAACTACTCCCTCTTAACTGTGCCCTCATTCTACAAAAAAGTACAAGCACTGTCAACAGACTTTGTAAATCTTGACACTATTTTAACACGAACTCCACCTTCACAGGATCATGGTCGGAGTAGGAATAGCCGGTGTTTACATTCTCATAGGACAGGCACTCGATATTGTCGGAGATAATGAATCCGTCCAAAGTTACGGTATAAGTGACACCGGGGACATATTCCATATCCGCATTTCTGGCGCTGTTCCAAAGAGCTGCCTTCTCCTCAGAACTCAACAGATCCAGACAGAAGGCAAAATGCTCCGGCAGCTCTGTTCTCGGAAAAGGAAATGCCCAGGACTCGCAGTTCTCCGCATCCTCTTCGGAAGCCTTCAGGTCGTGGTTAAAGTCGCCGCCGCAGAGCACGTAATTCCCGGCTTCGTATTCTTTTGCCATATCATTGCACAGCATCTCAATCTGTCCCTTGCGGATCTCATCGCTGTTGCCGTAAGCGGACATATGCAGATTGAAGATCACCAGCTCTTTTCCGTTGTCCACCGGGATCCGGGAGACGCTGTAGCAGCGGTCCAGATCGAAGAACTTGCTGAAGGAAGTGGAGATGGGGAAGCTTCTGCGCAGGGCGGAAGACACCGGATATTTCGAGAATAGTCCGAGTCCTGCTCTGCTGCTGCCGTGGGGCTGTGTAAACGGATAGAACAGGAAGGCAGAATCATAATTCTGCGCAAATACGGTAGTATATTCCGGCAGAAGGTTGCGCAGCATCTCGTATTCATCCGTATGATAGCTTCTGGTGGCATCCAGATCGATCTCCTGGATCAGCGCAAAATCCGGGTCTAATGACTTCACCAGCTCTCCCGCACCGTTTATGGCATACTGTACGGTCTCCGGGCTCTCAGCCCAGGAGGAGGTACCGCCATCCATGAAGAAGCTGTAATCCGGCAGATAAGCACCGAAGCCGATGTTGTAGGTCACCGCGGAATATTCTGTATCCGTAGCCAGCACCGCAGCCGCACCTGTGGTAGTATCGTCGACCGGTGCCTCCACCACCAGTTCCTGATTGTCCTCGATCCTGTAATAACTGGCATAGAGGTAGACGATGTAAGCCAACAGTGCGAGGATGAGGATCCCCAGCACGATACATATGGTTTTTAATAACGTTTTACATAAATTTTTCTTTTTCATATCCTTATTTTAACAAGCCTTGCTGGAAATGACAACACCTCTTGCCATCCCATGTTGAAAAGAGTTATTATTGAGAAAGAACAAAATCAAAGGAGGCTGATCCTATGAGGCCAATACCGACGATTGAAGATCCGGAGCGCTATATAGACAGTGCGTTTGTGGATTCCTCGTTTATAGAATTGAAAAGCTGTGATCTGTGGGATGTGAAAATGCTGTATCCAATCCTACATATGGATCATGCGGAAGAGAACTGCTTCGTCCGTAAGGAGATGTATGAGAGGCTGGTGAAAGCGGCGGGGAATCTCCCGGACGGATACCGGTTTCGCATCTGGGATGCCTGGCGCCCCTTTGCCTTGCAGCATGAATTGTTTGAAAAGTATTCTGTGGACATCATCCGGGATTTTCATTTAGAAGAGCTGCCGGAGGCAAAAAGGAGAGCTGCGATCTGCAAATTTGTCTCGGACCCGGTACCGGATACAAAGGTGCCTCCCGCCCATACCACCGGAGGAGCCATTGACTTAACGATCCTGGATCCGGAGGGCAGAGAGCTTCCCATGGGATGTGGATTCGATGCTTTTACGGATAAGACCTACGCAGCGTATTATGAGACTGCGAAGCATGTACAGGGGGCAGAGGACGAACAGGTCCGTGAAAACCGCCGTCTGCTTTATTATGCTATGATAGATGCGGGATTTACCAATCTGCCGTCGGAATGGTGGCATTATGACTACGGTGACCGGTTCTGGGCATATTACATGCGGAAGCCCGCAATCTATGAGGGGGTATTTACGAGGGAGGAAATTCATGGATAATCAGAAACAAAAGAAGAAAAAAAGTGTGATGGACACTTTGTCCGCCACTATGGTACTGGTGCTGATCGCACTGTTACTTGTGTTTGTGGGATATACCTATCTGGCACTGAAGAACGGTTACACACTGGATGATCTCATTGATAATATTGTGGGGAATCTCATCGGTGTGCTGGCGGCATTTCTGTTATTTGATATATTGAATAATAAGCTGACCCAGGATGCCTACGCCAGAGAGACCTCCCAGCAGATCACCAAGACGCTGATGGGAGAGCCGGAGATCCTGGATTCTTTCAGTGATGAAGATAAAAAGACGTTCCTGAAATCCACCATTGCCTCCATGATAAAGGATGAAGATGCGGTGGATATGCTTTCTACCAATATGGAGAAATATTTCGACAGGGCAAGAGGCGCCAGGATCCGGAAAATGTTCGATTACACGATCAATCTGGAGCCGAATCTGACGGAGGAATATGTGAAAGCCGGATTCCCCGGAGCCACAGACGGAAAGTATTACCTGATCGATGAGGAATTGAAGTTCAGTGTAAGATGTCTGGGAAGAACAGACGAGAACTATACAAGTGATGTGATCAGACTTGGCTTTGCCTATGATAAAAAGAGTCTGGACGGTGGATTGTTGGAGACCGGACAGGATGCGGATTTTACCAAGAGCATTTTCAATGAGGATCTGGTGGTGGAACCGGAAGCCGTGGACTTCATCAACAGTATTCCCGCGGACAAGGTCCGGGATGTGATCAATGACCTGTTCATGCCGATCCTGCGAATTGACAACAGCGGAGATAATGACGACGAAGCGCAGTTCGAAGTAGAACGCAAGAGCAACGGATTTATCCTGAAATTCAAGCTGGATTTTGACCGCAACGAGGCAAACGGGGAGCATCTGGTCAGCATCTATTTCAAGATGCCCCGGGTATGGAACTCTATTTTCGAGGTGACCCTGGTGGATCCGACCAAGGAGCCCCATATCAAGCTGAAATACAAGAACGGAATGGATGTCACTATGTATTCCTATCTCAATAAGGAAAGCACTGCCAATGTCGGAGCCTGCATCCAGAGAGCCGGACTCTATGACATTGCGATCAAGGACGAGTGGATCTACCCCAAGAGCGGCGTGATCTTCCATATTAAGAAGGCGTAGAATAAATATGAAACCAAGATCTCCCCAAAGTATGCAATTATATAAAATGCTCCTATCCCGCGGCTACCCGGAATCGTTCTGTGATCTGGTGACGAAGAATCTGAATACGGATTTTACGGCGAACCGTATGATCGGTTATCTGTGTCATTATTCTGATCTGCCGCCGGAGGAGATCGCGGACGAAATGCTGGCGATCTTAAGTGACCGCAATCGCATTATGCAGAAGAAAGAACTGGAAAGCAATAATGCAGAGTGGAATCGTATTCTGATGCAGGGACTGGGGATTGATACAGAGGAGGATGATGATGGCGACATGGAAGATCCGACATATTTTTGACGGTGATTACGGCTGCGAGGAACGCTTGCCAGGACAGGAACCGAAGGTATCGGTGACTCTTGTGGATGAATCCGGAGTTGAAAAATATGTCTCTGTGGAGGATAATTGGCTTACGGAACGGGGACTTACAGAGGGATCCTTGTGGTCGGAGGATTTGACCATATAAAGATGATAGAGAGGTACTCAATATGGAACACATTACAAGAGACGAAGCATTCACTTTATTAAAAAAATACAATCAGGATCCTTTTCACATCCAGCATGCCCTGACCGTGGAAGCGGTGATGAAATGGTATGCAAAAGAGTTGGGATATGGAGAGGACGCGGAATACTGGGGCATTGTGGGACTACTTCATGATATTGATTTTGAGTTATATCCGGAAGAGCATTGCCTGAAGGCTCCCGAGATGCTTAGAGAAGCCGGCGTGGGAGAGGATATCATTCATGGGGTAGTATCTCATGGTTACGGCATCACTGTAGGCTGTGGGGAGACGATCGGCGTGGCTCCGGAACATGAGATGGAGAAGGTGCTTTTTGCGGCAGACGAACTGACCGGACTGATCTGGGCAGCAGCACTGATGCGTCCCTCCAAGAGTACGAAAGATATGGAATTAAAGTCCTTAAAAAAGAAATATAAGAGCAAAGGCTTTGCTGCCGGCTGCTCCCGCGAGGTCATCGAGCGTGGCGCTGAGCAGTTGAGCTGGGATTTGGAGAAGCTTCTGACCATGACCCTGCAGGCTATGGCGGCAACCGAGGATGAGATTCAGGCAGAGATGGAGCAGTTATCATAGAAACGGGGTGTTGCCGGAGTTGTTTTTGGTTGCTATTGTGGTGGAATACGCTTATAATAAAAGCTTGTAGTATCAACGACTCTGAATTGAGGATCATCATGAATATAGTAGTAGACGGATATAATATATGTGTAAAAATAACCGGTACCGGTGATAAGACGGTTGTGATCTTACAGGGCTGGGGTACGGATCTGGGAGTGTATGATTCTGTGGCAGGTGCCATTGACGGCAGCAGATACCGTGTGATCCAGTTCGATTTCCCGGGCTTCGGCGGCAGTGACGAACCTAAGGAACCCTGGGATGTGGACGGATTTGCGGACTTTTTCTGCAAATTCATGGAAACCATGCAGATAAAGCAGGCAACACTCATCGGTCATTCTTACGGCGGACGCGTGATCATCAAGCTGGCAACCAGAGAGAGCATCCCTTTTGAGATCACGAATATTATCCTGATCGACAGCGCCGGTGTCCTGCCGGTGCGTACTACTGCGCAGAAATGGAAGATCCGCAAGTACAAGATCCTGAAGAAATTCCTGAACATGAAGTTGATCTATGCCATGTTCCCGGAGGTGATCGATGACTGGAGGAGCCGACAGGGATCGGCAGACTACCGCAATGCGACACCCATGATGCGTCAGTGTATGGTGAAGGCAGTGAATGAGGATCTGACAAAGCTGCTTCCGAAGATCCGTCAGGAAGTACTGTTGATCTGGGGAGATCAGGATACGGCAACTCCTATCAGGGATGCACATATTATGGAAGAGAAGATCCCCAACTGCGGCCTGGCAGTGATCCCGGGAACCGGTCATTTTTCTTTCCTTGAGAAACCGGCACAGTTCCGGGGAATTATGGAGGCATATTTGAAATGATCATACGTGTGCTGATAGCGGTCGTGCTTGCGGTTCCGGCATATTTTTATACCATGCGGTATAACATGCATATGTTCCAGCAGAACGGCTATAAGAATAAAGAACACCTTCACTGGCTGAAGAAGAAGTTTCGGCTGCAATGGATTCTCTATTTTGGTCTGGCACTGGGCATTGTGACCTGTGTGTTCCCATACCTTGCCCTTGAAATCTTCGAATATCTGGTACTGCTCGTGATCATCGTGGTATATCGTGCCATGAAGCGGATGAACACGAAGAAAAAGCTGGTGTATACCGCCCGGGTCAAGAGATTGCTCACTACGGAGCTGATCCTTACGGCTGCGGTATTCGCTCTGGTGTGTGGATTGGGCGGAATGAAGCGGATCCCGGGATTGTGCCTGATCCTGGTATCTGTGAATCTTTTTCTGGATATTGTGGCAAATGTCATCAATCATCCCATCGAAGCCGGCATCAATCAGTATTATATCAATGATGCTGTAAGGAAGCTTGAAAGTGTGCCCGGACTTACCGTTATCGGTGTGACCGGCAGCTACGGCAAGACCAGTGTGAAGTTCTATTTGCAGACATTATTGCAGGAAAAATATAATGTGCTGGTGACTCCGGAGAGTTTTAATACTCCTATGGGAGTGGTGCGGACCATCCGAGGCTCCTTAAAGCCCACCACGGAGATCTTCGTCTGTGAGATGGGTGCCCGCCATGTGGGCGACATCAAGGAGATCTGTGATATGGTGCATCCCGATCACGGTGTGATCACATCCATCGGACCGCAGCATTTAGAGACCTTTTTTAACATGGAGAATATTCAGAAGACGAAGTTCGAGCTGGCGGATGCCCTGCCGGAAGGCGGCATGTTGTTCTTAAACGGCGACAACGATTATATTAAGCAGCAGGCAGCTTCTTCCGCTTATGATCAGACCCCGGAGAAGATATTCTATTATTCCGAGACGGAAGGGACAGGATACTGCGCCAAAGATGTGAAGGTATCCCAGTTAGGTACGGAGTTCACCGTAGTGACCCCGGACGGCGAGAGCGAGAGATTCCAGATGCGTCTCATCGGTGCCCACAATGTCATCAATGTGGTGGGGGCTATCGCAGTAGCTCATAAAATGGGTATGACGCTGCAGGAACTGCGGATCCCGGTACGCCGGATCGAACCGGTGCCCCATCGTATGCAGATGCGGGAGCACGGTCTGGTGACGATCATCGATGATGCTTACAATTCCAACCCCGTAGGTTCTAAGGCTGCGGTCGAGACGCTGGCTATGTTTGACGGTATCCGGATCCTGATCACGCCGGGCATGGTGGAGCTGGGTGACAAGGAAGCGGAGTACAATCATAAATTCGGCAATTACGCGGCGGATTGCTGTGATTACATCCTGTTAGTGGGCAGACGACATACCGAGCCCATCAGGGAGGGCGTGCTGGAGAAGGGATTCCCGGAAGAGAAATGCCTGGTATTCGACAAGCTGGAGGAAGCCGTATCTTACGCCTATGCCATCAAAGGGCAGGGACATAAGTATATTTTATTAGAGAATGATCTTACGGATAACTATTAGACGATTCAGGTGCGATTTTGCAAAAGTGGTTCCGGATAGTTGACAGAGAGTAGGAAAATCCAGGAGGAAAAATAGATGAAGACAAGAGTAGCAATGCTGTTTGGCGGCAAGAGTGTAGAGCACGAAGTATCCGTGATCTCCGGCATCCAGGCTGTCATGAATATGGACACAGACAAATACGAAGTAATTCCGGTCTATATGACCAAGCGCAATGAAATGTACATCGGTGAGGAGATCGGCAAGATCGAATCCTATAAAAATATCGATGAACTGTTGAAAAAGTCCCAGAGAGTCATTATGACCAACGAGGACGGCAGGGTATTCCTGACTCCTTTCCCGGTGAAGCTGTTCGGCGGGAAGAAACCGGTAGAGATCGATGTGGCTTTCCCCGTAGTTCACGGTACCAACGTAGAGGACGGCGCCTTCCAGGGTTATCTGAAGACCATGGGCATCCCCTTCGTGGGCTGCGATGTGACCGCATCCGCCATCGGCATGGACAAATACATTATGAAAGCTGTATTAAAAGAGTGTGATGTTCCGGTACTGGATGCACAGCTGTATACGCTGTCGGATTATGCACAGATAGAGACTCTCCTTGACAAAGTGGAAAAAGGACTGGGATATCCCGTGATCGTAAAACCGGTCAACTTAGGTTCCAGCGTAGGCATCAGTGTGGCTAAAAATCGTGTGGAGCTGACTCACTCCGTCGACGATGCGTTCAAGTATGCGACCAAAGTGCTGGTGGAGCACGCCATCACCAATTTACGTGAGATCAACTGCTCGGTACTGGGAGATGAGAATGACGCTATTGCTTCCGAGTGCGAAGAACCCCTGCACACCAAAGACATCTTAAGCTATGAAGATAAATATGTCAGCAATGCCAAGGGCAGCGGCTCCAAGGGTATGGCGAGCGTATCCCGCAAGATCCCCGCAGAGCTGTCCCCTGAGAAGAGAGAAGAGGTGCGGGAGCTGGCAGTCAGATCTTTCAAGGCGCTGGGCTGTAACGGTGTGTCCCGTATCGACTTTATGATTGACGAAGACAACGGCAAGCTGTATTTCAATGAGATCAATACGATTCCCGGATCTCTGGCATTCTATCTGTGGGATCCGGTGGGCGTTCCTTACAAGGAGCTTCTGGACCGTATGATCCAGCTGTCTTTGAAGAGAGCCCGTACCGAGGAGAGACTGACCTTTACCTTTGACACCAATATCCTGAATTCCGCAAGCTTTGGCGGTTCTAAGGGTGGCAAATTGTAATAGCCGGTTTATGGATTTTATGATTATTTAATATATTTTTTAGCACTCACCTCTTGCGAGTGCTAAATCATAGTGATAATATAATCTTTGTAAGAGGAACAAGCGACTGCAACAGCAGACAATTGTTTGAAAAGAGATGTGAAGTGGTCAGCCGCGCAGGAAACTGTGTGGCTGATTTTTACATGGAAAACGTCTTGGTTGTGTGGCTCACCGGTTGGGCAGAATGGAGGGAATATGACGAAGACAACAAAAAGAGATTATTATGAAGTACTGGGTGTCAGCAAGACAGCGGATGCCGCAGCGATAAAAAAAGCATACCGGAAACTGGCGAAAAAATACCATCCGGATACTAATGCAGGAGACCCTGTGGCAGAGGAGAAGCTGAAGGAAGTCAACGAAGCTTACGATGTGCTTGGGGATGAAAAAAAGAAGAAACTATACGATACTTACGGTTTTGCTGCTTTCCAGGAGGGATTTAACGAAGAGGCAGCCAGACAGTATCAGGAGCAGTTTAAGAACGGAGGCGGCTTCCACTACAATGGAGGTACCGGCGGATTTGGTACCGATGGTTTCGGTGGCTTCGGCAACGGCACGTTCCATTACAGCACAGGAGGAAGCGGTTTCGGTACCGGTGAGTTCGGCGGCTTCGGCGGGGATGAGGATATTTTCGACAATCTGTTCGGACAGTATTTCAAGGGACAGAAAGGATCCGGACGGGGCAGCCGGGCAAACTACCGCAGCAAAGGTCAGGATGTGGAATCCGGCATTACTATCAGCTTTGACGAAGCAATGCATGGCTGCGACAAGACCTTTACCTTAAGAGATCCGGCTACCGGCAAGTCTGAATCCGTGCAGGTGCACATTCCGGCAGGTATTGACACCGGTAAAAGTATCCGTCTGAAAGGTAAGGGTGGTGAAGGTTACTCCGGCGGTGAGAGTGGCGACCTGTATCTGAAGGTGACGGTACAGGAGAAGCCGGGCTGGGAGCGTAGAGGACAGGATCTCTATACCACGGTCAATATCCCCTATACCACAGCAGCCTTGGGCGGCGAGATCCGTGTGCCCACATTGTACGGCGATGTCATGTGCAAAGTGAAGGAAGGTACGCAGTCCGGCAGCAAGATCCGTCTGAAAGGCAAGGGCGTGGTATCCATGAAGGATAAAAATGCCCACGGCGATCAGTATGTCGTGATCCAGATTCAGGTGCCTAAGAATCTGACCCCGGCAGCAAAAGAAAAATTACAGGAATACAAGAAGGTCAGTGGATTTTGATCCACTGGCCTTTTGTGTTTTTTGATAAATGATAAAATTTTTCATTAAACGAAAAAAACTGGAAATAGGAAAAACAGGTGCTTATAATATTCATTCATAAATAGAATAAACAAAAGACTTCATACAGGAGGAAATGAATTATGTTGAAATGTTTAAAAAAGATTGATAAAGCAAAAACCGGTATCTTCGCAGCAGGTGTTCTGTTCGGAACCGCAGGTATCAAAGTACTGTCCAGCAAGGATGCGAAGAAGCTGTACACCAACTGCACCGCAGCAGTTCTGCGCGCAAAAGAGTGTGTTATGAAGACTGCGACCACTATCCAGGAGAACGCAGAGGATATCTACGCAGAAGCTCAGCAGATCAACGAGGACAGAGCAGCACAGGCAGCGCAGGAATATGACGCAGAAGCAGCAGAGACTGAGATCACAGCAGCAGAATGATCCCTTTCATGAAAGCAGGCATAAATTATGAGATTTGTGATCAAACATGAGATAAAGGGGAGACTCAGGGTTCACATTTTACAGAGCCGCATGAGCTTTGCGCAGGCAGATACACTGCAATACTATCTGGACGGACAGAAGAATATTGTCAGTGCCAAAATTCAGGAGCGCACCCTGGATGTTACGGTAGTCTATACCGGTTCCAGGGAGGAAGTGCTGAAGACACTGGAGAATTTTACGTATCAGGGTACGGAAGTACCGGAGAATTATCTTGCTAATTCCGGCAGGGAGATGAACCGGGAATATAAGGATCAGCTGATCAATAAAGTGGTAATGCATTATGGAATCAGGCTGTTTTTACCCATGGATATCCGTTCCGTGATCACCACGGTAAAATCTTTCAAATATCTCTGGCATGGAATCAAGACCCTGGCAAAGGGGAAGATCGAAGTGCCGGTACTGGATGCCACCGCTATCGGCGTATCCGTGCTGCGCGGTGATTACAACACTGCAGGTTCCGTAATGTTCCTGCTTGGCATCGGCGAGATACTGGAAGAGTGGACGCACAAAAAGTCTGTCGGCGATCTGGCGAGAAGCATGTCCTTAAACATTGACAAGGTATGGGTTGTGAGCGAGGGACAGGAGATCCTGGTGCCGTCCACGTCCATTAAGTCGGGAGACCTGGTCAGGATCCACATGGGCAATGTGATTCCTTTCGACGGTACGGTGACGGACGGAGAAGGTATGGTGAACCAGGCATCTCTCACCGGCGAATCCGTTCCCGTGAGAAAAATCCCCGGTGTAACCGTCTATGCCGGAACTGTGGTGGAAGAAGGCGAGCTGACTATCTGTGTGAAAGAAAACGGCGGCTCCAGCAAATATGAGAAGATCATGACCATGATCGAGGAATCCGAGAAGCTGAAATCCTCTCTGGAGGGTAAGGCAGAGCACCTGGCGGATAAGCTGGTACCCTATACGTTCTTAGGCACCGGCCTGATATGGCTGTTCACACGGAATGTGACCAAGGCATTATCCGTGCTGATGGTGGATTTCTCCTGTGCACTGAAGCTGTCCATGCCGTTAGCTGTTTTGTCTGCGATCCGCGAGGCAAGCACCTACGAGATTACGGTGAAGGGCGGTAAATACTTAGAGGCTATGGCAGATGCCACTACCATCGTATTTGACAAGACCGGAACCCTGACCAAGGCACAGCCCACCGTGGCGGATGTGATATCCTTTAACGGACAGTCCGCGGATGAACTTCTACGGATTGCCGCCTGCCTGGAGGAGCATTTCCCTCATTCCATGGCGAAGGCAGTGGTGCGGGAAGCAGCCCGCAAGGAGCTGGTACATGAAGAGCTGCATACCAAAGTGGAATATATTGTAGCCCATGGAATCTCTTCCACTCTGGAAGGTAAGAAGATCATCATTGGCAGCTATCATTTCGTATTTGAGGATGAGCAGGCACAGATTCCGGAGGGCAGGCAGGAGCTGTTCGATCAGCTGTCTGAGGAATACTCCCGTCTGTATATGGCAATAGACGGTAAGCTGGCTGCGGTGATCTATATCGAGGATCCTCTCAGAGAAGAGGCCGCTGAGGTGATAAAGCAGTTAAAAGGTCTGGGGATTGGCAAGGTCGTTATGATGACAGGTGACAGTGATCGTATCGCAAGATCCATTGCCGGAATCGTCGGTGTGGACGAGTATTATTCCGAGGTATTGCCGGAGGACAAGGCGAAGTTCGTGGAGCAGGAGAAGCAGGCAGGCCATAAGGTCATTATGATCGGTGATGGCATCAATGATTCCCCGGCATTGTCAGCGGCAGACGTAGGGATTGCCATCAGCGAAGGCGCACAGATCGCCAGAGAGATCGCGGATGTGACCATCGGTGCGGATAATTTACAGGAAGTAGCGACACTGAAGGAGCTGAGCAATGCCCTGATGGCGCGGATCCATAAAAATTATCGCATGATCGTAGGCATCAACACCGGACTGATCATTTTAGGTGTGGCAGGTATCATTCCTCCCACCACTTCCGCTCTTCTGCATAATACATCTACCCTGTGGATCAGCACCAAGAGCATGAAGAATCTTTTGGACAGAGAAGAAATATAAAATCAAAGATAAGTCGCTACATATCAGGATATACTTGCAGTGGCTTATCTTTTTTTGATCTCAATATCCACAGATCACTTTTATAACTTTTGTCCCTGATATGGATAGAATGTACGGTACTTTTGTAGGAATTACATGTTGCATATTTGTATATGCGCGTATATAATGATATAATAATTCCTAGTCAAGCGCTAGAGATAGGAGGAAGTATATGTCAGAACAATTATTACAGGTGCGTAACTTGTCCGTAAGTGTAGAGGACAAGCCCATCCTTCATGGAATAGATTTAGAGGTTCGTCCCGGAGAGACCCATGTCCTCATGGGACCCAACGGTGCGGGCAAATCCACACTGGGTTACACCATCATGGGAAGTCCCCGTTATGAGGTGACCGGTGGTGAGATCCTGTTCAAAGGAAAACAATTATTGGAGGAGACCGCAGACCAGAGAGCGAAGGACGGTATTTTCCTGTCCTTCCAGAATCCTCTGGAGGTACCCGGAGTATCTCTCCGGAATTTCATTCGTAATGCCGTGGAACAGAGAAGTGGTTCCCGTATCAAACTGTGGACATTCAAAAAGGAACTGGAGCAGGCCATGGAAGTATTGCAGATGGATCCTTCTTACGGTGACCGTGATCTGAATGTGGGATTCTCCGGCGGTGAGAAGAAAAAGGCGGAGATCTTACAGTTACTTATGTTAAAGCCCGCTCTTGCAATTTTGGATGAGACCGATTCCGGACTGGATGTGGATGCGGTACGTACGGTATCCAAGGGTGTGGAAGAGTACCAGAAGGACAAAAAGGGTGCGCTGTTGATCATCACCCACAGCACCAGAATCCTGGAGTCTCTCCATGTGGATAAGACCCATGTACTGGTGAACGGTAAGATCGTGGCATCCGGCGACGCTTCCCTGGTAGACGAGATCAACGAGCATGGTTTCGAACGTTTTCTGGAAGCGTAAAGGAGGTCGACGATCCGAATGAGCGAACGAGAAAAAACTTATGTGGAAGATGTCAACAGAAGTATTTACGATATCCGTAATGAAGAAAAAGACGTCTATCGCATTCAGAAAGGACTGACGCCCGCCATCGTGGAAGAGATCTCTGCGAAAAAGAAGGATCCCGCATGGATGGCGAATTTCCGCCTGCAGTCATTGCAGATCTATAATGAGATGAAAGTTCCCGACTGGGGCCCCTCCATTGAGGGTCTGAACATGGAAGATATCGTGACCTATGTGAAGCCCAATACGCATATGAGTGCTAAATGGTCTGAAGTACCGGAGGATATCAAGGATACTTTTGAGAAGCTGGGGATCCCCCAGGCGGAGCGAAAGTCACTCGCCGGGGTAGGTGCTCAGTACGATTCCGAGCTGGTATATCACAATGTCAGGGAAGAAGTGGCAGCCCAGGGCGTAGTCTATACCGATATGGAGAGTGCCCTGAACGGGGAATATGCGGATATGGTACGGAAGCATTTCATGAAGCTGGTAACGCCCCGAGACCACAAATTCGCAGCGCTGCACGGTGCTGTGTGGTCCGGCGGTTCCTTCGTATATGTTCCCCCCGGAGTGTCCGTGACGATCCCTTTGCAGTCCTATTTTCGACTGAATGCACCGGGAGCCGGACAGTTCGAGCATACCCTGATCATTGTGGACGAGGGTGCATACCTGCATTTTATTGAAGGCTGTTCCGCCCCGAAGTACAACGTGGCGAACCTCCATGCCGGCTGTGTGGAGCTGTTCGTTGGGAAAAATGCAAAACTGCGTTACTCCACCATCGAGAACTGGTCTAAGAACATGTATAACCTGAACACCAAGCGGGCTCTGGTGGAAGAGGGCGGTACCATTGAATGGGTATCCGGTTCCTTCGGATCCCACGTGTCCTACCTGTACCCCATGAGCGTGCTGAACGGTAAGGGGGCGAGAGCGGAATTTACCGGTATTACTTTCGCCGGAGCCGGACAGAATCTGGATACCGGTACGAAAGTGGTTCACAATGCACCGGAGACTACTTCTTATATCAACACGAAGTCTATCTCCAAGGATGGCGGGATCAGTACGTTCCGAAGCTCCGTGGTAGTGAAGAACAGTGCGGCAAAGAGTAAATCCGCCGTATCCTGTCAGTCTCTGATGCTGGATGACAAGTCCCGTTCCGATACCATCCCGGCGATGGATATCCGTACCCAGGATGCCGATATCGGGCATGAGGCGAAGATCGGCAGGATCAGCGACGAGGCAGTGTTCTATCTGATGTCCCGCGGTATCTCCGAAGAGGACGCCAGAGCCATGATCGTCAGCGGCTTCGCGGACAATGTATCGAAGGAGCTGCCATTGGAATATGCGGTAGAGATGAACAACCTGATCCGCCTGGAGATGAAAGGCAGCATCGGGTAAAGGGAGGACAGAATATGGAAAAAGAATATAATATGACCATCAACCGACTGCCCTCCAAGACATGGAACTGGCTTCGTATGAACGAGACGCAGTTGGAAAAAATAGAGATCCCCGCAGCAGGAGAGGCAAAAGTCACTCTGCCGGGGAAGATAACGACCGCTGAAAACGAAGGCTCTAAGCCCTGGAATGCGGATTTTGCAGGTATTGCCTCCGGCATGGGGGAAGATATGGACGGTCTGCTTGCTAGAGCGGGAGTAAAAGCAAAACATTATGAGGTGCCGGCGGATGTGACAGAGGAGCAGCCGTTACTGCTTGATTATGCTTATGCACAGAATAGCTTACAGGCGGGAGCCGTAGCTGTAAAAGCAGGTAAAAACAGTGAGATCACAGTGATCGAGGACTTTGCTTCTGACAGAGAGGCGTCAGGTCAGGCAGCGGTATCCACCAGACTGTATCTGGAAGAAGGAGCGAAGATCCGCCTGATCCAGGTGCAGAGACTGGGCAGTGATTTTACTTTTATGAATGACATTGGGGCCTTATGTGAGGAGAAGGCTTCTCTGGAAGTCATCCAGCTGATCCTGGGAGGGAAGAATACCTACCTTGGATGTAAGACTACTCTGCAGGGCAGAGAGAGCAGCATGAATGCCGATACTGCTTATATTGTAGATGGCGAAGGCAGACTGGATATGAATTATGTGGCACTGCATGAGGGCAAAAAGACCCAGAGTAATATGCAGGCAGGCGGCGTGTTAAGAGATCATGCCTTCAAGTTATACCGCGGCACCATTGACTTCAAATGGGGTGCCAAGGGTGCGGTAGGCAATGAAAAAGAGGACGTACTGTTACTTTCAGATGATGTGGTGAACCAGACCATTCCCCTGATCCTCTGTGCGGAGGAAGATGTGGAAGGTAATCACGGTGCCACCATCGGTAAGCTGGATGATGAGCTGCTGTTCTACTTAGAGAGCCGCGGCATGAACCAAGAGCAGATCTATGAGATGATGGCGATGGCGAAGGTGGATGCGGTCTGCCGCAAGATCCCCGATGCCCACACACAGGCAAAGGTACAAAAGTTTCTGGGCAGAGCCGTGGAAGAAGAGGAAGCGTAAAGAGTAAGATAACAGGAGGAAGTATGGGCATTTCAGTCAACGAGATCCGCAAGGATTTTCCTCTGCTGGAGAATCAGAAAGTGATCTATCTGGATACAGCGGCGACTTCACAGAAGCCGGCCTGTGTCCTGGAAGCAGAGCGGGAATTTTATGAAAAATACAATGCCAATCCCCTGCGCGGATTATACGAGCTGGGAGAGGCGGCAACCGAAAAATACGAAGAAGCCAGAGAGACGGTCCGGGGATTTATCAACGCAAAAGAAGCAGCGGAGATCATCTTTGTCCGCAATGCTACGGAAGGCTTAAACCTGGTGGCATACAGCTTCGGATCGCTGGTACTGAAACCGGGAGATGAGATCCTGGTAAGCATTATGGAGCATCACAGCAATCTCCTGCCCTGGCAGCAGGCGGCAGCCAGGACCGGAGCGGTGGTGAAGTATCTGGAGTGCACCGAAGACGGAAAATATACCGAGGAAGCTTTTAAGGAGGCACTGAGCGACCGAACGAAGATCGTGGCCATGACTCACGTATCCAATGTGCTGGGCTGCAAAAATGATATCAGGCGTTTTGCACAGCTGGCACATGAGGCAGGCGCTTATTTTGTGGCAGACGGAGCCCAGAGCGTGCCCCATATGGCAGTGGATGTACAGGATCTGGATGTGGATTTTCTGGCATTTTCCGGGCATAAAATGTACGCGCCCATGGGAATCGGTGTGTTATATGCGAAGAGAGAGCTGTTAGAGCAGATGCCGCCGTTTTTATGCGGTGGAGAAATGATCGATTCCGTCAGCCGTACGGGTGCTGTATGGGCAGAGGTGCCCCATAAGTTCGAGGCAGGCACGGTAAACGGCGCCGGAGCTTATGCGCTGGCGGAGGCGATCCGGTATGTGCAGAAGATCGGTTTTGATTTTATCGAAGAGAGAGAAGCGAAGCTGACGAAGCTTTTGATGGATGGCATGAAGGAGATCCCCGTGGTACACATTCTGGGTTCTCAGAAGGCGGAGGATCATCACAGCATCGTGACATTTAAGCTGGAGGGCGTGCATCCTCATGATGTGGCCTCTGTTTTAGATGCAGATCACATCGCAGTCCGGGCGGGACATCACTGCGCCCAGCCGCTATTACAGTATCTGAAAGTATTGTCCACCACCAGAGTGAGTCTGGGCGTCTACAATACGGAAGAAGAGATACAGGCATTTTTAAAAAGTCTTGCCGGGATAAGGAGACAGATGGGCTATGGAGAATAAGACGTTTTATAATGAGATTTTGACGGAGCACAATCTGCATCCGTATCATAAGCATAAGCTGGAGGATGCCAACCTGGTGTTAGAGGGTGTCAATCCCAGCTGCGGCGATGATATTTTCCTGGAACTGAAGGTGGAGGACGGTGTAGTCGTGGACGGAGCTTTTGAAGGAGACGGCTGTGCCATCTCCCAGGCTTCCGCGGACATGATGCTGGAGCTGGTCATTGGCAGAAGCAAGGAGGAAGCGTTGCATCTGGCAGATCTGTTCCTGAAAATGATCAAGGGAAGTATCACCGACGAAGAGAAGGACGAGCTGGAAGAGGCCTCCGTGCTGCAGGATATCGCCCACATGCCCGCCAGAGTAAAATGCGCAGTGCTTGGCTGGCATACTATGCAGGAATTATTGAAAACAGAAGAAAAATAGCTGATAAAAAGATAAAGATACATCTTGCACGCCCTTTTTGGATACGCTACAATGAAAAAAGAAGTGTAAGAAAAGCGGGGGGCTGTGCATGTTCCACATAGAGCTTATCATTGAATTCCTGGAAAACGTGATGAACAATATTGTCCAGGTGGCAATACTGTTCTTTGAATTTGTCGGAGTGATCGTTATTATTCTCTCCGGTCTGAAAGGGTTTTATAATTATGTGCGGCGGGTGCCGGATATGAAGATCACTCTGGCGCAGGGGCTTGCTATAGGGCTGGAATTCAAGTTGTGTAGTGAGATCCTTAAGACCGTTATTGTCAGAGACTGGAAGGAGATCGTTACCGTAGCCGGTATCATCGGACTTCGTGCGGCACTGACTTTCCTGATCCATTGGGAGATCAAGGAAGAGAAGAATCATTCCTAAAAATTGGCAGCTGATGAAAATCGGCTGCTTTTTTTAGAATGATTTCCGGTTACCCAACAAAAGTCAATAAGTTTATCCAGATAAAGAGATTAAATTTGCAATGGTATATAGGTTAAATTTGCACCTTGGAAAAAAGCTGTCAGAGGACTAACATATAACGATAAAGTATGTATTTATAAAAAAAGTGTAAAGAAATGCTAAAAAATCCGTTGCATTTGACACTTCGACGTGCTAAAGTTATCAATAGCATGAACGTAAATGTAATCGATTACGCATGCTTAAAAGGAAATCAAAATGGAATTACAAAAGACACTTACTCCCGGGGAAGCGCTTGGGCGTATCCTGCGATCTTATCAGGCTTACTACAACATTAAAACAGAAGCTGTAGAACCGCCATTCGCAGCAGAGGCGATCTTCGGATCCCATAATGAGCAGTATTTTCTGATCAAGAAAGCCAAGGTGGCAGATATTGACACCAACGAGACCGTGTATTTTGCCACAGAAGAATCCTTATCTATGGATCGTCTTCTGGAACTGGATGCTATCGCCTGGGAGCGGGGAACTGCAAATGTGCAGCCGTCTTCCCATCACAGGAACAGTGATGTCGTCCTGATCATTCTGACCGCTCATGCCGGGGAGGATGTTCTCGCACAGGTGAAAAAGTGCAGGCATTACCAGAGTTATCTCTGTGGATTCCATGGCTGGAGCAATTATCGTCTGATTGTCGCCGAGCTGTCTTCGGGTCGGATCGTCCACAACCGCCACGGACAGATTCTGAAGAAGCTCGTAAAAAAGGCAATAAATTAAATCTGTGTATTAAGAAAAGGAGAAACACAAATGACAGCATTATTAATCGTTGTAGCCGCTATTGTACTGTTGTTTATCGGCTATGTGTTCTATGGCTCCTGGCTGGCAAAACAGTGGGGCATCGATCCTACCAAGAAGACTCCTGCAATTGAGAAGGAAGATGGTGTGGATTACGTCGCAGCTAAGCCTGCCGTACTTATGGGGCATCATTTTTCATCTATCGCCGGAGCAGGCCCGATCAACGGACCGATTCAGGCTTCCATCTTCGGATGGGTTCCCGTATTCCTGTGGTGTATCATAGGTGGTATTTTCTTCGGCGGTCTGCAGGACTTCGGATCTTTATTCGCATCTATCAGACATGACGGTAAATCTGTAGGTGAGATCATCGAGGATTCCATGGGATCCAGAGCTAAGAAGCTTTTCATTATCTTCGCACTTCTGGTGCTGATCCTGGTAATCGCTTCCTTCGTTAACATTGTGGCAGGTACTTTCCTGACCCTGGCTGATGATGCCGGCAAGACCGCTTTCGGTTTTGTGACCAATCCTACCGGTAATCAGTCTACCGCAATGATCTCTCTGCTGTTTATCGTTCTGGCTATTATTTATGGTTATGTGACCAACAGAATGGGCGTTAAGACTCTGCCTGCTACCATCGGTGGTATCATCGGTATCGTAGCTATTACTGTTTTAGGTCTGAACGTTGGTTTTGCCATGAACCGTATCGCATGGATCGTATTTGTAGGTGTTTACATCGCAGTGGCTTCCCTGGTTCCCGTATGGATCCTGTTACAGCCCCGTGACTACCTGTCCAGTTTCCTGCTGTATGCTATGATCGGTCTGGCATTCGTCGGTGTCGTTGCCGGTGCTTTCACCGGTACTGTTGCATTCGATATCCCCGCGTTTACCAGCTGGGAGCCTAAGGCAGGACAGACATTGTTCCCTATGCTGTTCATCACCGTAGCTTGTGGTGCATGTTCCGGCTTTCACAGCCTGATCGCGACCGGTACTTCTTCCAAGCAGTTAGCGAGCGAGAAGGATGCCAAGGCTATCGGTTACGGCTCCATGCTGATCGAGTCTGCTCTGGGTATCATCGCTCTGGTAGCAGTCGGTGCAGTATATCAGAAGTATTTAAACGGTGAGTTCGGATCTCCCGCAGCTGCATTCGCTGCAGGTATTGCATCCATGTTCGGTACCGAGACCTCCAAGGCATACGGTACGATCTACGCACTGCTCACACTGTCTGTATCCGTATTCGCACTGACCAGTCTGGATACCGGTACCCGTCTGAGCCGTTTCATGTTCTCCGAGCTGTTCCTGAAGGAAGGCGAAGCTACTTACAAGGATGCCAAGGGCGCACGTAAGGTGCTGGCTCATCCTCTGTTCGGTACTGTATCCATGGTACTGATCGGTTGTATCCTCGGCGGTCTGTCCTTAAGTCAGATCTGGGGTCTGTTTGGTGCAGCGAACCAGCTGCTCGCAGGTATCGCTCTGATGGCAGTAGCTGCATGGCTGGGTGAAGTTGGCAAGAACAATAAGATGTTCTTCTTCCCTATGGTATTCATGCTGGCTGCAACCCTGACCAGCCTGGTGATCACCGTGATCAACAAGTGCAAGGCGATCGGTGCCGGCACTGCTGCATGGGGTGACTGGTTCCAGCTGTTCTTCGCTGCTGCAATGGCAGTTCTGGCAATCTTCCTGGTAGTGGAAGGTGCACAGACCTTCGTTAAGCAGATGAAAGAAAAGAAAGCGAAAAAGGCTGCTTAATCAGAGACGCAAAAGACAAATAATAAAAAAATCCCGGAGACTGTGAAAGCCTTCGGGATTTTTAGTTCTATCTTTTAATGTTCAAAAAAGGCAACCGCTACGGCACCGGGGCCTACATGGGTTCCGATGGTGGCTCCCAGAGTGCTGATGGGAAGTTCCTTTGCGTAATCTTTCCACAGATGTTCGCTGTCGTGAATGTATTTTTGCAACAGCTCATCACTCAGACCGGTATAACCCAGACAGAAGGGGCGGGAGAAATCTACACCGTCAGCTTTTTCTATCTCACGGATCAGGAAGTTACTGCCGTTTTTGGAACCGCGGGCTTTCCCGAGCATAATGATCTCACCGTCTGAGACAGCAACCACAGGCTTGATGGCCAGTGCACCGCCGATGAATGCCACGGTAGAGGAGATACGTCCGCCTTTTTTCAGGTATTCCAAGGTGTCTAAAAGTCCCATGGTGTGGATCTTGGATTTCTCCTTTTCGAGAATGCTGACGATTTCTTCTGCGGATTTTCCCTGGTCCTTTAATTGCAGACCATACTCTACCAGAATGCGTTCTCCTATGGTGGCATTCATGCTGTCTACAACGAATACCTTACCCTCATAATCTTCAGCAGCGATCCGGGCACTCTGGCAGGTGCCGGACAATTTACCGGAGATGGTGATTACGATGACGGTTTCCCCCGCGGCGACAGCCTGTTCATAAGCGTCTTCAAAGGCAGCGGGTGATACCAGGCTGGTGGTGGGGAGAGTGTCACATTCGATCAGCTTTTCGTAGAATTCTCTGTGACTGATGGTGACTCCGTCCGCATATTCGTCGTCGCCGAAGCGGATGTGCAGCGGCAGGATGGTGACATCCTCCCTGGGGTGGTTCATATCAGATGCGGAGTCTGTGATAAAACGTATTTTTTCCATGATGATATTCCTATTCTTTTGATTATAGTTTGGCAGCTAAATGTTTCTTCCGGTTCATTTTTTGGGTGAATGTTCGGAAGGAAACTCAGCAAGGTACTGTTCCAGATTATGGGAGATCCTCTCCAGGGAATCGTAGAGATTCACCCGCTGTTCCTCTGTCATGCCGTCTCCGCCGTGAGCCAGTGCAGAGTAGATCCGGGAACCGATTTTTTTGACTACTGTGCTGCCTTCCTCGGTCAGATAGTATAAAGTGCGGTAGGAACGCTTGTTTTCCGGCAGTTCACAGGATACCAGGCCTTTGGCACTTAACTGGCTTAATGTCCTGGAGATGGCAGCTTTATCTTCCTTGCAAAGTTCTGTCAGCTGTGTGGCAGTCAGTCCCTCCGGATGTTTTCCCAGGTGATACAGACACATAGTGTAACCTGCTTTTAAGTCTAACTGCCCCATTTCAAGTTCTTTTAATTTCTGCAGATAACGGTGCAATTCCGTGATCGATACAACGAATCTTTCAAAACGATCCTGCATGGACAATCCTCCTGTAAAATGTTGATAAAACAACAACTTTATGAAGTGTAGCATACGAATATTGATAAGTCAACAACTAAAAAGTTTGATAAATAGTTGACAATCTTCAAAAATCGCGATATATCTAATGAAAAGGGACGGGGAATAATAAACAATACATATCAGAAAGGATGATTTTTATGGTTAAGAAACTGATTCTGGTAACATCGCCGCCTGCCTGTGGAAAGACATACATTTCCAAAGCATTGGCAAAAAGACTGCAGCACGTTGTATATTTGGATAAGGATACTTTAATCACTTTGTCAAAACAGATTTTTGTGGTAGCGGGACAGCCTTATGACAGAAGCAGTGATTTTTTTGAAAAAAATATCCGTGACTACGAGTATGAGTGCGTTGTGGATCTGGCTATGGAAGCATTGGACTATGACGATATTGTACTGATCAATGCACCCTTCACACAGGAGATCAGGGATATGGATTATATCCATAAACTGAAAGCCAAACTGGCAGAGAAAAATGCCACCTTGGTAGTCGTGTGGGTAGAAACATCTCCTGAGATCGTTCATGAGCGTATGGTTGCCAGAAATTCCGACCGAGATACCTGGAAGCTGGCACACTGGGATGAGTATATTGCATCCTGCGATTTCTCTATCCCGGAGAATCTGGATAATCCTAAGGTGAAGGACGATCTGATTCTGTTTAAAAATAACAATAAGGAAGAATTTGAAGCATCCATGCAGAACTGTCTGCATATTTTGGAAGAGACCATGAATGGTTAGAGACAATCGAACCGGTATGGATTGTGCTGTGTGATGGTTTATGCTATTCTAGATACAGATTGCATATGATATTCGGAAAGTATCCGGAACATCTCCGGAAAAGTGAGGAAACACAGCATGCTCAGACCTAGCATTGGTATCGACTGGGACGATGTCACCGCCCCGTTTAACAGCATAGCCATTCGTATGGCAAATGAAAAATATCACCCGGCGGAACCTTACCGCCTGGAAGAGATCACTTCCTGGGCCAATGAGGGTCGGACTTCAGTGATCAAAGAATTCTATAACGATCCCGAGCTGTACAGCCGGCAGATTCCTACGGAGGAAACGAAACGTGGGATCCGCCGGCTGATGCAGATTGCGGATGTTTTTTTTATTACGGCGGTATCACCGCGGTTTATGGGAGTGCGGGCGGAGCAGATCATGACCCAGTTCCCGGAATTCCCGCCGGAAAATATCATTTTGGGAAGCGCCAAGGACCGAGTCCATTTCGACATTGTGTTGGATGATGCCATCCACAATATTTTAGAGAGTAAAGCGGAATATCCGGTGTTGATGCGAAAACCCTGGAATGCCAGGATGACGGGACTTTTGTCCGTGAATACCATGTCGGAATTCGTGTCTTTGGTGAAACAGATCATGAAAGCTTCCACATCTAAGACCGAGAAGATCACCGCACCGGCGGTGCTGGCATTAGTGGGCCCTTCCGGTTCCGGCAAACGGGAGATCACTGAAGCACTGTGTGGCAGCAAAGGTGGAAATACGACAGATAGTATCGGCACGGAGCAATTGTTTGTGCGCCCGGTGAATTATTGCACGGAGCCCGAACGTTACGGACACCGGTATGTGTCGGAAGAAGCCTTCGACCAGATGAACTTTTTTGAAAAGACCGCTTATGCCGGTGTACGGTACGGCACGAGGAAGGAAGATATTCAGGAACTGTTAGATCAGGGAAAGTTTGCTGTGATCCCGGTGGATATGTGTGGTGCCATTGCCATGAAACGTTCTTTCCCCACCCATATCATCTATGTGGCAAGAGATAAGGAAAAACTGATCGCGGATATTATTGACTCCGATTACGACACCGAGGAAAAAACCCTGCGGATCCTGTCCATCGACGCGGAGAAGCGGAACCGCAAGATCTGCGATCATGTTATTCATAATGATATCATAGAAGGAAATTACGTCAGCGGTGCGGAGGAACTCAGACGCCTGATCGTGACTGCGGAGGGAAAAAACGCAGGAGCAGATCCGGTGCAGGATGCTTACTTGTCGACAGGAAAGTAATATGCTATACTTTGGAATGATAAAGTAATGAATTCTACGATGAGGGAGAAAACAAAATTGAACGCTACCAAAGATGTTTCCAAACAGAAGTCACTGTTCAGAATATGGATCGGTTTTTTGGTAAAATATATCGGAATTCTGATCGCAGCGGGAGTGGTCGGGATCCTGCTCCTGACATTAGTCTATCATATTCCTGTCAATCAGGAATCGAAGGATTCCACGTTTGAGTACAGCAGACAGATGGGATGGGCACCACTTGTCAATAACCGTTATACCCAGTACACTTCCTTTTTCACTTCCTATGAGATCGGAACACTGGATGATGCCACGGACCGGACGATCCTGAACAATTGCTATAATGAAGGAGAGGAATCCGCTATCAAACGTGCGGCGGATATGAATGATTACGGAAGATACTGGCACGGTTATGTTGCCATTCTGCGTCCCCTCTTCTATTTTATGGATTATTGGGATTATCTGTTGGTCAACAGCTTTGCCCAGCTGTTTGTCATGGGATGTGTAGGCTATGCCATTTATAAGGCGACGGGACAGAAAAGATATCTATTGGCATTTTTCTGCTCCTGTGCGTTCCTGACACCGGCAGCCACTGCCATGTCACTGCAGAATTCACCGGTATTTTATGTTGCTATGTTGGGAAGTTTGTTTGTTCTGCTGAAAACGGACTGGATCCTGAAGAAAAGCAGAAGATATTATCTGTTTTTACTTCTGGGAATTGTGACCTGCTATTTTGATTTCCTGACCTATCCGTTACTTAGCTTTGTATTCCCGTTCTGCTGGCTGTTGGTGGCGGCAGGAGAGAAGGTGAATCTGAAGGAGCGGATCACACTGTTATTTGGCGGCGGTATTTCCTATGTGATCGGCTGGGGTGGATTCTTTGGTGTAAAATGGGTCATTGAGACGATTGTTTGCGGTCCTTCGATCCTGGACAACGGTATCGGTGCGGTATTCAATCATCTGTTCAGTGGAATGCCCGATGAGAACAGACTGCTGCATCAGACCTATTGCAGGATCGATACACTGTATAACAATTTCAGACATTATCTGTTCCCCCTGTTTATTCTGATATTACTCGCATGGATCGTAGTGCTCATCTGCAAATTCCTGCGGGGAGGATTCCGGATAAAAACAGAACAACTGATATTTGCGGCAGTGACTTTAACTTCTCCGGCATGGTACTTTATTATGAATACACATACCAGCTATCACCATCTGTTTACTCACAGAGTTTACGGAGCATCGTTGCTTGGGTTTATGTTGTTCGTCTGCGGCTGTCTGGATAAAAGCAGTGAGGGGAAGGTGAAGATCACTGTGAGTGATCTGGCGAAAAGAGCTGCAGTGCTTATATGCTGCCTGGCAGTGGGACTGGGAGCTTCCAGACTTGCCATGGAAGACAGGACGGATATCAACGGAGGAGATAATGAAGAGTTTCTCCTGACGCAGGGAGATACACTGGAATTCGAATTTACTCCTGCGGTGAATAATGTGAAGGGATTTACGTTCTGTGTGAAGCCGAATGGGTCCACGGACGGAGACCTGGTGATCGGAGTATATGACGGAGAGACCCTCTGTGGGGAGGAGATAACTCCCATAGAGACTTATGAAAATAAAGTATTTGAAATGCAGCTGACAGACTGGAGGCTGACCGCAGGCAGAACCTATCAGATGAAGGTGTCGGTGCAGGACAATGATGCCGGAGTCATTCTGCTGGTGACCCCGGAGGGCGAAAAGCCCCAGGCAGAATATGGCAGAGCTTATTTAAACGGCGAACAGCTGCCGGATATCGCACCGCTGTCCGGAATCACGTATCGCGGATATTTCCAGTCGGTTCCGGTCAAGCTGTATCTGTCTTTATGTGTGGCAGCGTTTTTATTGATGTGGTTTATGGTGGCAGATACCTTATTAAAGAATAAATATGCAGGTTGCATCAAAGAGAGCAAACCTTTATAATAAGAAAAGTACAGTCTGAAAGGATGCAGAGATTGCAGACATAAATTCGGACACGAACAGGAGGACGAGCATGATTCAGTTAACACAGGGTGGCGCTTATCTGGTAAATGGTACAGACATTGTAGCAGATACTCCGGAAGCAGCAAGAGAGATACAGGCAAAGACCGGCATTACGATCTCTAAGGAAGAAGCAGCGAAAAACACGATGGCTTACGGCATTTTGCAGGAGCATAATACTTCCGGCAATATGGACAAGCTTAAGATCCGCTTCGATAAGCTGACCAGCCATGACATTACATTTGTAGGTATCATTCAGACCGCGAGAGCATCCGGACTGCAGAAGTTCCCCATGCCCTATGTACTGACCAACTGTCATAACTCTCTGTGTGCCGTAGGCGGCACCATCAATGAGGATGACCACATGTTTGGCCTGACCTGTGCGAAAAAGTACGGCGGAGTCTATGTACCCCCTCATCAGGCAGTTATCCACCAGTTTGCCAGAGAGATGTTAGCCGGCGGCGGCAGGATGATCCTGGGTTCCGATTCCCATACCCGTTACGGTGCTCTGGGTACCATGGCTATGGGCGAGGGTGGCCCCGAGCTGGTGAAGCAGCTGCTGAATCAGACTTATGATATCAATATGCCCGGCGTGGTAGCCGTATACTTGAAGGGTGCGCCTGTAAAGGGCGTAGGTCCTCAGGACGTGGCACTGGCCATTATCGGTGCTGTATTCAAGAACGGTTATGTGAAGAATAAAGTAATGGAGTTCGTAGGTCCCGGCGTGGCTTCCTTGAGCGCTGATTTCCGTATCGGTATTGATGTCATGACAACAGAGACCACCTGTCTGTCCTCTATCTGGAAGACCGACGACCAGATCCGTGAGTTCTATGAGATCCACGGACGTACCGAAGATTACAAGGAACTGAATCCCGGTCAGGTAACTTATTATGATGGATTGATCGAGGTAGATCTGGACAAGATCCGTCCCATGATCGCCATGCCGTTCCATCCCAGCAATACCTACACCATCGAGGAGCTGAATGCGAACCTTATGGATATTCTGGATGAGACCGAGAAGCGTGCTAAGGTAAGTCTGGACGGAGCAGTGGACTTCACTCTGAAGAATAAAGTTAAAAATGGAAAATTTATTGTAGATCAGGGTATCATCGCAGGTTGTGCCGGCGGTGGATTCGAGAATATCTGTGCGGCAGCGGATATCCTGAAGGGCAGATACATCGGTGCGGATGAATTTACCTTAAGCGTATATCCCGCATCCATGCCCGTATACATGGAACTGATCCGTAACGGCTGTGTAGCGACCATCTTAGAGACCGGTGCAGTCATGAAGACCGCATTCTGCGGTCCCTGCTTCGGTGCCGGAGATACCCCTGCCAATAACGCATTCAGTATCCGTCACTCTACCAGAAACTTCCCGAACCGTGAAGGCTCCAAGCTGCAGAACGGTCAGATCGCTTCCGTAGCTCTGATGGATGCAAGATCTATCGCTGCTACCGCTGCCAACAAGGGCGTGCTGACTCCCGCAACGGAGTTCGACGGCGACTTCGGAAAATACAAATATCATTTCGACAGCAATATTTACAAGAACCGTGTATTCGATTCCCACGGTGTGGCAGACGAGAGCGTAGAGATCCAGTTCGGTCCCAATATTAAGGACTGGCCCGCTATGGGTGCTTTACCTGAGAACCTGGTACTACAGGTAGTATCCGAGATCCACGATCCCGTAACCACCACCGATGAGCTGATCCCTTCCGGTGAGACATCTTCCTACCGTTCCAATCCTCTGGGACTGGCAGAGTTCACCTTAAGCCGTAAGGATCCCCAGTATGTAGGACGTGCCAAAGAGATCCAGAAGGCAGAGAAGGAGCGTATGAACGGCGGACACCCCTGCCAGGCAGTTCCGGTACTGAAGGATGTCATGGGAGAAGTGAAGAAACAGTATCCGGAGGCTGACCGTAAGAACACCGGATTCGGTTCCACAATCTTCGCAGTGAAGCCCGGAGACGGTTCTGCCCGCGAGCAGGCTGCTTCCTGTCAGAAGGTACTGGGCGGCTGGGCGAACATCGCCAACGAGTATGCTACCAAGCGTTATCGTTCCAACCTGATCAACTGGGGTATGCTTCCTTTCCTGATCCAGCCCGGGGATCTGCCTTTTAAGAATCTGGATTATCTGTTCGTTCCCGACATCAGGAAAGCTGTGGAAGACAAGGCAGAAGAGATCAAAGCTTATGTGGTAACACCCGGAGAGGGCATGAAGGAATTCTCCCTGAAGTTAGGTGAACTGACCGATGAAGAACGCCAGATCATCTTAAAGGGCTGCTTAATTAACTATAACCGGGTGTAACTGAATAGTTACAACGAGAAGTAAGGAGCAAAAATATGGAATTTAACAAACCGGTATCCAACCCCATGATGGTGGGATCCATTGAATTATTAAAAGCAGAGGACACTCCGGAACACAGACAGCTGTTCTTAGACGAGCTGCAGAAGGCAAAGTTTTTGTCACCGGTCGTGATCGATCCGGTACCTCAACCCGATGAGAAGGGGCAGGTGAAGATTGCCAGAGATTCCAAGGTACAGTTTCCTATGCTGTCCACAGAGGACGGACGGAAGTTCTTCATGGCTTTCACGGACTGGACAGAGTTAAAAAAGTGGAAGGACGAAGAAAATCAGCAGACCTTCGCCATGAATTTTGACGATTATGCGGGAATGCTGCTTCGTAAGGATGCGCAGGGGAATATCAGTCCGGCGCTGGGATTTGTCATCAATCCTTTCGGTGGCAATATCGTGGTTACCAGAGAGATGGTAGCCGGCATGATCGCAGCGAAGCTGAAAGCAGCCGGAAAACCGGTGCCTCCCGCTCCCGGTGCACCTGCTGCACCCACACAGCAATAAATTAGGACTAAACAAAACGCCCGATATGGACGATATAAGTAGCAGAGAGGTGACAAGGCCAGTCGCTTCCCTGCTATTTTATTTTATAGATTGATAACGACACCACGGATGGTAACCGAACAGAATCGTATTTCTGTTTTGTTACCATTTTTTTACTTAACAGTTCAGCCATGCAATATTGCACGTGGTGGTGAACTGTTAAGCTTTACAGGAAGCGCGCTCTGTACATGGTGAGGTCGGGGAAAGGAGAAAATTACAGATTTGAGAATTGATTCCGCAAGCATAGGAATGGATTCCGCCAGAAGCTATCATGCTTCTAAGACCAGCGTCAGACGATTTGAGATAACGGATTATCAGGCAGCTCTGACAGATGTATCCACCAAGGAGCAGAAGACACCGCAAGAGGGGGATACGGCACAGAATACCGGGGAACAGGAGAATTCCGCAGAGAACACCGCAATGACTGCCAAAGACTGGCAGAGTCGTTTTCTGGTATCTTCTGCCAGATGGGATATGCGAAGCAGTGCCAGTGAACAGACACTGTCCACCATCCGGGAATATACGGTACGCTATATTTTTGATTTATTGTTCCCCTCCAGGAACAGCACGTTGCGTGACTGGATGCAGGAAAACGGGTGGAATGCGGGCAATAGCGTTGATAACGCCCGGACGAATTCCGGCAGCACTCAGGGAACGGCAGCACCTGCGTCGGATACCTTCTATCCGGTTGCAGCCCGCATGAAAGTATTGAACTACGTAGGTGAGACCTATAGCGTGGAGCAGGAAGATACCTGCTTCTCCACCGTAGGAACCGTGAGGACGAAGGATGGCAGAGAGATCAATTTTAATGTCAATGTAAATATGAGCCGCAGATGTGAGGAATACTACAGAGAGGAACTGAATGTGGCGCAGTTTGCCCTATATGATCCATTGGTGATCAATCTGGATACCGATGTGGCCGGACTGTCGGATCAGACCTTTTATTTTGATCTGGATGCTGACGGTGAGGAAGAAGAGATCTCCATGTTAAAGGGCAGCGGTTATCTGGCACTGGATAAAAACGGAGACGGTGTCATCAATGACGGCAGCGAGCTGTTCGGAACGAAAAACGGTGACGGCTTTGCAGACCTGGCACGGTACGATGAGGACGGCAATGGATGGATCGATGAGAACGATTCCATCTGGTCAAAATTAAAAATCTGGTGCAAAGATGAAAATGGCAACGACGTACTGTACAAGCTTTCCGATAAAGGTGTTGGAGCGATCTGTCTTAAGAATGTTTCCACAGATTTTACCATGCAGGGAGATAGAATAGCGCAGGACGGCACCACGAATGCAAATGCAACGAATGCTGTGATCCGCAAGACCGGTATTTTCTTATATGAAAACGGAAATGCAGGTACTGTGCAGCACGTAGATATGGCAGCATATGCCGCAAAAGCATAAACAAAAACATAATACCGCATTCTGAATAAAACCCATGAATCAGGCAAGACTATAGGATAAACCAGGGAAAGTGGTTTAAGTGATGCAACAGCAGGCAGCAGATTCAGGGAACAGGAAGGATGCGGATAGAATATGAGTAGAAACAGAAAGAGCAATATTCACAAAGAACGTATAATAATGTTAGCCTCTTCAGCCTTTGTACTGGCAGCGTTGACCATGACGGGGGTCTATATGAAGGGACAGAATGTGGAGTCCAAGGATGATGGTTATACCTTGGACTTCACTGCACTGGAAAACAATGCAGATGATAAGATGCAGGAGATATCAGAATATAATGAGGAGCATTTGCTAAAGGAGGAAGAGAATATCCCTGGATTGACCGCAGATAATACTGCAGGAAATGGAATTGCAGCAGCACCCGTTACGGAGGATGATCTGGATTATATGCCTCAGGAGGTGGGCTCCGGGCACGTGGAGATCCCGGGATTGACGGATCAGGAGACGTTGCTCGAAGAAGCCGGGGCAGCAATCCCCCTATCCGAAAGTACCGTGGAGAAGACATTGCATTTTGCGGAAAGTGATGGGTTACAGCAGCCTGTACAGAGTGACATTCTGATGCATTATTCCATGGATCAGAGCACTTATTTTGCGACATTGGACCAGTATAAATATAATCCTGCCACGATTTTCTCCGCAGAGGAGGGCGAGACGGTGACTGCCTGTGCACAGGGGAAAGTGACTTCGATTTTTGAAAATGAGGAGATCGGTAAGGCGGTAACACTGGATCTGGGCGATGGCTACGAGGCCACCTATGGACAGCTTGCAGAGATCGTTGTGCAGGAGGATTCCTATGTAAATCCCGGGGATACCATAGGCAAAGTGGCTGCACCTACCAAATATTACAGTGCCGAGGGAAGCAATGTATATTTTGCCCTGACCCATAACGGGGAACCGGTAAACGGGGAGACGTTGTTCCACTGATCTATATCGCAGGAGGCAGGATTCCCTATGGAAATTTTTACACGAACCATTTATACTATTATAGATGGGGAAAAAAGTGTACCGTAATCCCAAAAGAGAATGACTGGAGGAAGCTTTCACTGGGCGAAAAGATCGGATAAGATGATCGATGCGGTGATTTCGGTCAATAACGGCACGGAAGATCTGATCGCCCAGCAGGTCTCCCTCAGTGGGAAACATGAACAGATTAAATAAAGATTAAATAAGTTCTTTGTTCTTAAAATAGGTCTCGGAGATAATATTCTGTACATAGGTACCCATGCTCTTGCGGGTTTCCTTGTCCAGATCCTTCATATAAATAGGCTTACCGTATTCAATGACTACGGTGGCCTTTTTTATTTTCGGAAAATGGTCTTCGAATATCGCAGCAGAGTTCACGATCGTCATGGGAATGATGGGAACGCCTGCTTTCTCCGCAATCTTAAAGCTGCCTTCATGGAAGGGGAGAAAGGTATCCTTTGTCTTATTCCGGGTGCCCTCCGGGAAGATGCAGATGGAAATGCCGTTTTTTGCTTTTTCAATGGCCTGCAGAATGGTCTTAAGACCTGCCTTGATATCCTGGCGATCCAGGAAGAGACAGTGCAGATCCTTCATCCAGATATTCAACAGGGGCCATTTCAGCATTTCTTTTTTTGCAACGTAGCCGGTAGGTCTGGGCACGCGGACGTAGGTCAGGACCACATCGAAAAAGCTGCGGTGATTGCCCACATACAATACTGCGGTATCGGTGGGTATATTTTCTTCACCGATGGCGATCACTTTGGTGCCCGCCAGGCGGATCACCTGACGGAATGCCCAGTTGACAATGGCCAGGGAACTTCGGTCCTTCAGTCCCGGATTGAACTTGCCAATGATCCATTCCACCAGCATAAGCGGAGTGGACAGGATCAGGAATAATACAACAAATAATACAACGAATATAAAACGGATCATAAATACCTCTTTCTAATTCATTTGCTCTAGCAATATCATTTCTCGATAAATAGTACACCCAGTGTACCGGGGCCGCAGTGGCTGGATACGACACCGCCGGCTCTGGTCTCCAGGATTTCGTTGAAAATGCCGAGGCTCTCCAGATAAGAACGAACGGATTCCACGATCTCTCTGTCACAGCCGGAGTGGGTGATGAAGACTCTGTCGGGAACCGCATTTTTCAAGTCTTCTTCCATATCTTTTGTATAGGACAGGATGACAGAAGCCAGCTTACCGCGATATTTTTTGGAGGCATCCATGGCGCCGTCTTCGACTACGATCCTGGGGTGAAGCTTTAACATGGTGCCTGCCAGCGCTGCGACAGCATTACATCTTCCTCCACGGTAGAGGTAGGTCAGAGTATCTACTGTGAAGCTGGCACGTACTCTGGGGCGGATCTCTTCGATGGCAGCAGTGATCTGGGCTCTGGTTTTCCCTTCTGCGGATAAAATGGCTGCCTGTATTACCTGCAGGCCGATACCGGTAGACAGATTGGCGGAATTGATCACAGTTACTTTATCGGAAGCTTCTAGCTCTTCCGCAGCCAGACGCATGACATTGCCGGAGGTGGACATGCTGTCGGAAATAGAGAAACAGATGATCTCACGGCCTTCATCCAGGAAGGGCTTCATCACTTCCATGGCCTCGGTCATGGAAGGCGCAGAGGTCTTCGGTGTGGTCTTATTTTCATCAGACCATCGAAAAATCTCTTCCGGGGTAATGTCTACACCATCACGATACTCTGTCTCCCCTAACAGGATGTGCAGGGGCAGGATGGTAATGTCATATTTTTCTATTAATTCCTTTGACAGATCGCAGGTGCTGTCAGAGATGATCTTAACTGTCTGTGCCATAGAATATACCTTCTTTTTTAGTTTTTAGTGTTTCATCTTTCCTTATTCATTACCTTTGACGATCTGTCTGGCTACATAGACGCCGCTGGCAGATGCATGGGACAGGGAATGGGTCACGCCGCTGCCGTCGCCGATGATATATAATCCTTTATGACAGCTTTCCAGGTGCTCGTCCAGTTCCACTTCCATGTTGTAGAATTTCACCTCTACACCGTAGAGTAAGGTGTCGTCATTGGCGGTACCGGGTGCGATCTTGTCCAAAGCGTAGATCATTTCAATGATGCCGTCTAAGATACGCTTGGGCAGTACCAGGCTTAAGTCACCGGGGGTCGCAGCCAGAGTAGGTTCCACCATGCCCTCGGCAATACGCTTTGCATTACTGCGGCGCCCTCTTACCAGATCACCGAAACGCTGTACGATGACACCGCCGCCCAGCATATTGGAGAGACGGGCAATGCTTTCGCCGTAGCCGTTACTGTCCTTGAAGGGTTCGGAGAAATGCTTGGCGACTAACAATGCAAAGTTGGTATTCTCGGTCTGCTTGTCGGCACCTTCATAGCTGTGGCCGTTGACGGTGACGATGCCGTTGGTATTCTCATTTACTACGATACCGTGGGGGTTCATACAGAAGGTACGCACGGCATCTTCGAATTTCTCGGTTCGGTATACGATCTTGCTCTCATACAGCTCATCGGTCAGATGAGAGAAGATGACAGCGGGAAGCTCCACACGGACACCGATATCCACACGGTTGGACTTGGTGTTGATATCCAGATCCTTGCAGATGCGTTCCATCCATTTGCTGCCGCTGCGGCCTACGGAGATGATGCATTGGTCACACTCGTAGGAGGCATCCTCGCAGCTGATACGATACCCCGGATCCAGTGCTTCCACGGTTTTTACCGGAGTATCAAAATAGAAGGTCACTTTATCTTTGAGTTCCGCGTACAGGTTCTCCAGCACGATAAAGTTGATATCGGTACCTAAGTGACGCACGGAAGCGTCTAAGAGGGTCAGCTTGTTCTGCATGCAGAGCTTCTTAAATGAGGTACCTGCGGTGGAATACAGTTTGGTGCCCTCTCCACCGAATTTCATATTGATGTCATCCACGTATTTCATGAGATCGATGGCCTGATTTTTGCCGATGTATTCATACAACGTACCGCCGAAGGCGTTGGTGATGTTGTATTTTCCGTCGGAAAAAGCACCAGCACCGCCGAAACCGCTCATAATAGAACAGCTCTTGCAGTTGATGCAGCTCTTGATCTTATCTCCGTCGATGGGGCAGTGACGCTTCTCCAGGGGATGACCGGCTTCGAAGACGGCGATCTTCAGATTGGGATTCTGTTGTACCAGCTCGTAAGCGGAGAAGATACCGCCGGGGCCGGCACCGATAATGATGATGTCATATTTCATAGGGCATGGTTCCTTTCATAGTGTTCTCTTTTCGCTTCTGTAAATACAAAATATGATGTCGGGGTCAAAAGCCACCGACTCTGATGCCTACGGATTGTTCCGTGCTACGCACTCTCACGTCTCCGCTCCGCTTCGGTCCGTGCTAAACATGTGCCACTGGCACATAGCACCCTACCCTCTATTCGCATATCGTGGGATTATCATCCCACTTTTATGCTCATATCGGGGCGGGTCATAAGGTCTTTCACCCACTTATGAGCAAGCTCATGTGGGCTTAGACCTTTTGACCCTGGCATTAAAATATAGTATACCATAATTTTCGCAAAAAAGGGGAATGGAAATATAGCAAAATATATGATAGAATCATAAGTCATAGGCTTGTCCGGAAATGGATGGAAAGGTATCTGAAATGGAAGCAGTACAGAAGAAAAATAAATATGAGATAGACATGTGTAACGGCACGATCATGGATAAATTAATATCCTTTGCCCTGCCGCTGATGGTGTCGAGTATTTTACAGCTGCTGTTTAATGCAGTGGATATTATTGTGGTCGGGAGATTCACCGGAAGTCAGGCACTGGCGGCGGTGGGATCCACCACGGCATTGATCAATATGTTTGTGAATCTGTTCATCGGGGTCTCGCTGGGAGCTAACGTATTGTCTGCCAGATTCTATGCGGCAGGCAAAGAGCGGGAGATGAGCGAGACGGTACATACGGCGATGACTTTTGCCCTGATCAGCGGCATCGTCATGGTATTTGTGGGACTGTTCTGTTCCCGGATATCGCTGGAATGGATGGATACTCCGGCAGATGTGATCGACCAGGCAGCTTTATATATGAAAATCTATTTTTGCGGAATGCCCTTTTTTATGCTGTATAATTATGGAGCCGCCATTCTGCGTGCGGTGGGCGATACGAAGAGACCACTTCTGTTCCTGATCATTTCGGGAGCTGTCAACGCCGCACTGAATCTGTTTCTGGTCATTGTCTTTTCCATGGGAGTGGCAGGTGTGGCCATCGCTACGGTGTTCTCGCAGATCATCTCCTGTGTGCTGGTACTGGGATGTCTGCTTGGCACGGACAGCTGTTACCGTCTGCAGATCACAAGACTGGGAATCAGATGGGAGTATCTGGTGCAGATCTTCCAGGTGGGAGTGCCCGCCGGGATTCAGAGCGTGGTGATCAATTTCTCTAACGTATTGCTGCAGTCTTCGGTGAATTCCTTCGGATCCATTGCCATGGCGGGATACACGGCGGCGAACAACATCTTCGGATTCCTGTTTGTATCGGTCAATTCCATCACGCAGGCGTGCATGAGCTTCACCAGCCAGAACTACGGAGCCGGGAAGAAAAAGCGTATGGACCGGGTACTTGTCGACTGCATGATCCTGTCGGTGATCGTGGCACTGACGCTGGGTGGCTGCGCTAATCTCTTTGGCCCCCAGTTGCTTTATATATATACTACGGAGGCGGATGTGATCGCCTGCGGTACGGAAATCTTATTATATACGACACTGACTTATTTTTTATGCGGAATCATGGATCTGATCCCGGGAGCCCTGCGAGGAATGGGTCATTCGGCGGTTCCTATGATCTTATCTATTATCGGGACGGTAGGTACGAGGATATTCTGGATCTATGGCGTGTTCCCGATGCACCGGTCACTGATGGTACTGTTTTTATCTTACCCGGCATCCTGGACCGTGACGATATTGCTGCAGGCAGTGTGCTTCTATTTTGTAAGGAAAAAAGTACACAGTACCATGCCGCAGGAAGAGACATAAGAACATAAGACAGGCGGCTGCAGAGTGTGGAAGACTCGTGACCGCAAAGCACAGACAGTAAAAGAATTGAGGAATAATATGTTAACTAAATTCAAGAAAAAATATATCGGAGACTGGGATTTCTACCGCAGATATCTGTTGCTTGCGATCCCCATGATCCTGCAGAACGCCATTACCAATCTGGTAAGCTTTTTAGATAATATTATGGTAGGACAGCTGGGGACGGAGCAGATGTCCGGCGTCGCTATCGTGAACCAGCTGATCTTTGTATACAATCTGGCGATCTTCGGAGCCGTATCCGCAGCCAGTATCTTCGGTGCCCAGTATTTTGGCAAGGGCAATCATAAGGGGCATATGTATTCGTTCCGTTTTAAATTATATGCGACCCTGTTTGTGACCGGAGGAGCGATATTACTGTTTCTGACCAAAGGTTCCGCGCTGATCTCTCTATATCTGACGGATACGGTGGGGAACGGGGCTACGGAGGTGGCACTCAAATACGGTCAGGAATATCTGGCGATCATGATGGTAGGTCTGATCCCTTTTGCGGTGAACCAGTCCTATGCTACGAATATCAAAGAGACCGGGCAGACTTTTATCCCCATGTTAGCCAGCTTTGTGGCGGTGGGAACCAACGCGCTGTTAGATTATCTGATGATCTTCGGCATCGGACCTTTTCCCAAGATGGGGGTAGCAGGTGCGGCACTGGCTACGGTGATCGCCCGTTACATTGAGGCATTGACCGTGATCATCTGGGCACACATGCACAGGGCGAAGAACCGCTATCTGGAAGGAGCCTACACCGGCTTCGGCATTCCTTTTGCGGAACTGAAAGCTATTCTCGTCAAGGGCTTCCCCCTGATGATGAATGAAGTAATGTGGGCAGCAGGTATGACCACCGTGACCCAGTGTTATTCCGTCAGGGGACTGGATGTGGTGGCAGGACTGAATATCGCCTCCACCATTACGAATCTGTTCAATATCGTATATCTGCAGTTAGGCTCCTGCATCAGCATTGTGGTAGGACAGTATCTGGGCGCCGGCAAGCTGGAAGAGGCGAAGGATGCGGACAATAAGATGATCGTATTCAGTGTCTTTAGCTGTGTGATCATGGCAGCTTTGATGTTCGTGGTGGGAGGATTTTTCCCCGGTATTTATAATACTTCGGAAGAGATCAAGGGACTGGCTACGCAGTTCATCGCAGTCTCCGCGATCATCATGCCGTTCTGTGCATTCAGCCATGCTTCCTATTTTACCCTGCGCTCCGGCGGCAAGACGGTGGTAACATTTTTGTTTGATTCCGTATTTACCTGGGTGATCGTGGTACCTGCAGCTTATCTGCTGGCGCACTTTACCGGGCTGGGGATCGTAAGCATCTATTTCCTGGTGCAGGGGACAGAAATGATCAAGGTCATTATCGGCTATTACATGGTGAAGAGTAATGTCTGGGTGGTACAGATGGTATAGGTATGTGCAGATCCCTTTTTTTTCAGCAGACTCTAAAGTAATTGCAAATCCATCCGATATCTATTGTGAAACATCAAAGACATTCGGGAAGGAGGAGTCGATATGCGTATTGAAGCGTATACACAGGTACAGCAGCTGTATCAGTCTCAGAAGGTAAGCAGAACACAGAAGACACAGAAGACAGCACACACGGACAGACTGCAGATCAGCAGCCAGGGAAAGGATTTCCAGACCGCTAAGGCAGCAGTGGCAGCCGCACCTGATATCAGGGAAGAGTTAACGGCTCCCATTAAGGCAAGGATCCAAAACGGTACTTATGGAGTGGATAATGCAAGCTTTGCGGAGAAGCTGCTTCAAAAACAGGAAGAAATGAGGTAGTTCCTTGGCTAGTTTAATGGAAAACCTGATAGATGTACTGGACAGAGAGAGTACGGAGTACGAGGCTCTGCTTCAGTTATCACAACGCAAGACACCGATCATTGCAAGCGGTGATCTTGCCAAATTACAGAAGATCACGGACGAGGAGCAGGAGCTTGTCAGCAGGATCCACAATCTGGACAAACAGAGAATGGGAGTGACTGCGGACATAGCCGATGTATTGAACAGGGATGTTAATGAGTTGAAGCTGTCCAATCTGATCACCATGTTATCCACACGCCCTGCGGAGCAGCAGGCGCTGGCAGATGCACATGACAGATTGCAGGCAGCAGTCCGGGGACTGAAGCGCGCCAATGAGCAGAACAGTGAACTGTTAAACAGTGCACTGGAGATGGTGGAGTTCGAGATGAATCTCCTCCAGGCGTCGAAGACAGCACCCGAGACAGCCAATTACAATCGTGGAGCTTACAATGCGGGTGATACCATGGGTGTTATCGATCATGGCTTCGATGCCAAGCAGTAAGAGCAGATCCCGGGGATCCGCATGGATCCCTATATACAGAGGTGAGAGTTCATGCCATTAATGGGTAGTTTATATATAGGTTCGTCCGGATTACAGACAAGTCAGAATGCGCTGAATACCACAGCGCATAATCTTTCTAATGTGGACACCACCGGCTATACCAGACAACAGGTACAGCAGTCTAACAGAGCGTATGTCACGTTATCTACAGACCCCAAGTCGATCGCCAATAAGCAGACAGGTCTGGGTGTCACATATTCCCGTGTAAAACAGGTCAGAGATTATTTCCTGGACAAAACATACCGCAAGGAATCCGGACGCAGTATGTTCTATGAAGTGTCCACGCAAGTAATGGAAGAAGTGGAGAGCCAGCTGGGAGAATTAAACGGCGAGGCTTTTCAGACGACCATGACAGATTTCTGGACTGCCGTACAGGAGCTTTCCAAGGATCCCAGCAGCTCCGTAACACAGGGACTGATCGTACAGAGAGCATCCGAATTCGTGCAGAGAGCAAGCGCGGTATATGATGGCTTAAGCTCCTATCAGGACAATCTGAACACGCAGATCAAACAGAATGTGGATAAGATCAATAAATACGGAGAACAGCTGCTGACCTTAAATGACCAGATCCGTGCCATCGAGTGCGGCGGTATTGAGCATGCCAACGATCTACGGGATGCGAGGAATCAGATCCTGGATGAACTGGCAGAGCTGACCAATATGAGCTTTTCCGAGGACAGATACGGCAGTGTATCCGTACAGATCGAGGGCGTGGATTTCGTCAAGGACGGAACCTGCTATCAGATCGCCATGAAGACGGACGAAGCTACCGGCTTCGTGACACCGTTCTGGCCTATGAATGCTTCATACACCACGCAGGATGACGGTACCAGAGTCTATAATATTGACGGCGCGGAAGTATTTGATCTCTCCATCGAGATCTCATCGGATTTAGGAACCGATATTGGCGGACTGAAGGGAATGCTTCTGGCAAGAGGAGATCACAGAGCGAATTATACCGACCTGGCAGAGGGAAAATACGACAGCGTATCCCAATCGGTCGTTATGAACATACAGGGTGAATTCGACCAGATGATCCACAATGTGGTGGTGAAGATCAATGATATCCTGGCAGATGCAGCCGGGGTACAGAACGGAGATCTGGAACTGGCAGACGGCACAAAGCTTACAGATGTAAAGTATTGTGCTGTGGAGTCCAACGGCTATATGCGCCTGGATGACGGTACTCCGATCCAGTTATTTACCAAGGTGACTACAGACGGATATCGCAAGGTGACCGGGAAAGACGGCAAGGACTACTGGGTCATGAACGAGGAAAAGGCGGGCAGTACGGAGAGCCTCTATACCATCGGTAACCTTCGGGTGAATCCCACGCTGATGCAGGAACCCTCCAAACTGGGATTCCGTCTGGCAGACGGCTCCGAGGATAAGGCTACGGCAAATGCATTGAAAGCAGCGTTTACCGAAGAAGCTTACACGCTGAATCCCAATGTACAGAAAAAGACTACTTTTGTAGATTACTATACGGATCTGGTATCCCAGGTAGCGAACTCCGGATATGTATTCCGGAGCATCTATGAGAATCAGGTCACCACTGTGGAAGCCACACAGAGCGCCAGAGAGCAGGTGGTCGGTGTCTCCACGGACGAGGAACTGTCCAATATGATCAAGTTCCAGAATGCATACAACGCATCCAGCCGTTATATCAATGTGATCAGCGAGATGTTGGAGCATATTATTTCGACGCTGGGAGTTTAGGAGGTAGGTTATGCCCTCACAATTTTTTGGATTAAATATTGCATATACAGGACTCTTAGCCAGCAATGCTGCCATGAACACCACGTCCAATAATATCGCCAATGTGCAGACGGAAGGCTACAGCAGACAGCAGGTGACACAGCAGGCATCCAATGCACTGAGAGTATTTCAGACCTACGGCTGTGCCGGAGCCGGTGTAGAGACGTTAGCCATCGAGCGTGTCCGGGATGAGTTCTATGACGGAAGATTCTGGGATAACAACGCGCAGCTGGGCGAGTACGATATGAAGCAGTACTACATGCAGCAGCTGGAGACCTATTTTGACGATGACGGCAAGAGCACCGGATTCAAGACCATCTTCGACCAGCTGATGGTGACCGGTATGCAGGCTCTGTTAAAAGATCCCAACAGCGCTACCGCCAAGTCCCAGTTCGTGGGATATGCCGGAGCTCTGACCGAGTACTTCAACGGTATGGCAGGCAATCTGGAGAAAGTACAGAAGGATATCAACCAGGAGATCAAGCTGAAGGTGGACGAGATCAACTCCATCGCCGGCGAGATCGCTACTTTGAATAAACAGATCACTACCATCGAACTGACCGGCACGAAGGCGAATGAACTTCGCGACCGCAGAACGTTGCTGGTCGATGAATTGTCCAAGATCGTGGATGTGGATGTGAAGGAGACTCCCGTCATCGATGCCAACAATGAGAACCGTGAGACCGGCGCCAACAGATACATGGTCAAGATCGCCGGCGGACAGATGCTGGTAGACGGCAGTGATTACAACGGCCTCGAATGTGTGGCAAGAACCTCCTATGAGAAGGTGAACCAGACCGATATTGACGGTCTCTATGAAGTCTACTGGGCAGACGGACAGAAGTTCAATCTGTACAATGCATCCATGGGCGGTGATCTGGCAGGACTGATCCAGACGCGTGACGGTAACAACGGTGAGAATTTCACGGGACAGGTGACAGCCATCGGAACGACCACTACAGCAGACGGCACGCCCCACGATACTGTTACGGTAAAAGTGACCAAGGCTTATCTGCAGGATCTGAATAAATGTAATCTGTCGGATCAGGGAGGCATCCTGGATCTGGGCAATCAGGAATTCTATTATGATTCATGGGAGTACACCTGTGAATACGATGCTAACGGGGTAGCGACTTATACATACACCTTTACCTTATCGGACAGTGAGAAGAATCCCCGTAGTATTACCAATGACCGCGTGGGCAAAAAGGCCGAGATCGGCGCGGACCTGTCTTATCAGGGCATCCCTTATTACATGAACCAGATGAATGAGTGGATCCGTACTTTTTCTCAGAAATTCAACGATATCCTGACTTCCGGTTACAGCGGCAACGGTGATCCCGGTGTGAAGATGTTCACCGGTAATAAAGCTACCGGCGGTGAGCAGTTCCTGTTGGATGATGCGGCGAAGAGATATGACAAGCAGGAGAAAAAGGCCGGCAGCAAAGTTACGGTAAAAGTCAACGATGACAGCTACTATCGCCTGACAGTGAAGAATTTCGATATTCTGGAGGCTATTGAGCAGGATCCCAGCCTGATGGCGAATCGCAATAATGCCGCGGATGGCGTGGGACAGAACGACCTGTTAAACGATCTGAAGGACCTGGCGACAGATAAGAAGAAGATGAGCTTCCGCGGCTGTAACGCTTCTGAATTTTTACAGTGTGTTCTGTCGGATGTGGCATTGAATGCATCCAGAGCAAATACATTTTATGCAAGCTTTAAGGATGTCTCCGCTACCATTGATAATCAGAGAATTTCCATCTCCGGTGTCGATGAGGATGAAGAAGCGGTGAATCTGGTAAAATATCGGAACGGATACAATCTGGCTTCCAAGATGATCCAGACCTTAACGGAAATATATGACAGACTGATTCTGGAGACCGGAGTCTAGTATGAAAAGAACTTCTAGTCACTCAGCGCAAAGGCGCTTTCGTGAAGAAGTTCTAAGTTTCATACAGGAAAAAGCATAAATGCTTTTTCCGTGTGATGGCATGGATTTAGAGAGAAAGGAGAGAACTATTCGGATCAGAAAACTGTTACTTATATGCGAGCATAACGTAACAGTTGTTCTGATTCTTAGGATCCTGAATAGTCATGGAGAAAATGCGTATTACAAATAAGATCATGCAGCGTAATAATCTGTCCAATATCAATACCAACAAAGTATATCAGGATAAGCTGAGCACACAGATGTCCACGCAGAAGAAGGTGAACCGTCCTTCTGATGATCCGGTGGTATCCATCCGTGCCCTGCGCCTGCGCAGCAACGTAACGGAAGTGACACAGTATTACAGCAAGAATATCCCTGATGCGGAGAGCTGGCTGGACGTGACGGAAGATGCACTGAAGAATCTGACAGAGATCATCACCAGCATGATCAAACAGTCTACGAAGGGATCCAATGGAGACCTGAAGGCAGAAGACCGCCAGATCATCTTAGAACAGCTGAAAGCCTTAGGGGAAGAAGTCTACAGCACCGGCGATGCGGATTATGCCGGTCGTTATGTCTTTACCGGATATCGTACCGATACTTCTTTAAGCTTTGATAAGGAATACAACACGGAATACAATATCACCGAGCAGCTGGGCAACAGCTCCATTACAAAGCTGACCAAGGTAAATACCGGTAAGCTTATGGATATCACCGCGGCGAATTATAAAGATACAGGCTTTGATAAGATATCAGAACAGGACATCAAGGCTACGGAGGTATATCGTATCCAACTGTCCTATAATGACTGTAAAAAGAACGGCACTCCCTCCATTTCTTTTCAGGAGAAACAGGCGGATGGCAGCTATCAGGAGAAAACATGGCCGGATCAGAATACAGGGCAGCCGGCCATTAAGGAAATCTCCTCTACCGCGGATCCTTACAGCAAGGTAGCCGGTGATCCCGATGCTATCGTATATGTACCGGAGACCGGAGAACTGCTCTTAGGCGAGAACCGCTATAAGACACTGATGGACTGTAAGGATGATCCTGCCACTTCCGGTAAAAATGAGGGTGAGATTCAGGTAACCTATCAGAAGAATCACTGGATGAAGGGAGATCTGCGGCCGGAGCATTACTTCAAGTGTGATGCCACCGTGGATGGCAAGACAATAAAATATAACCAGAAATATACACAGGATGATGAGGACAGGCAGGCGATCGAATATGATGTGGGCTTCAACCAGACCATCCGTGTGAACTCCACTGCAGATGAATGCTTCCAGCACGGAATCGGCCGTACTGTGGATGACCTGGTACAGGCGATGCAGGACGTACTGGATCTGGAGACTGTGAAGACCAGGATTGAGGGGCTTCAAGAGAACGCTACCGGAGGCGATGCGGATATCCTGAACAAACAGATGGAAGCCGTGGAGAAGGCACTGACCCTGTCGAAGGATAAATGCCAGAAGCTGTTCGAGAGCAGCATCACCACCTTTCAGGGATATCTCGATGATGCCAACCTGTGCATTACCAACTGCGGTACCAGAAGCAGCAAGCTGGAGCTCATTGAGAACCGTATGAAGAGCCAGAAGACTACCTTTGAGACATTAAAGAGTGAAAACGAAGATATTGATGTGACGGAGACCGCCATTAACTTAAAGAGTGCGGAGATGACCTACGAAGCGGCTCTGATGGCTACCGGTAAAGTCATGCAGACCACGCTTTTGAACTTTATATAAGAGGACAGTGTAAAATACGGAAGTACCTGAAAGCTTGCAGGTGCGGAAAGGCATAGGTATTCTATGAAGATTCAGACAAAAAATTTTGGGGAAGTAGAGATCGCGGATGACAAGATCATCACTTTTGACAAGGGTATTATCGGATTCCCGGAGCTGAAGCATTTTACCATGCTGCATGACGAGGAGAAGGGCAGCAACGCCGGTATCCGTTATCTGCAGTCCATCGAAGAACCCAGCTTTGCCATGCCGGTCATGGATCCTCTGCTGGTCAAACCGGACTATGATCCCGAGGTGGATGATGAACTGCTCACCGGTGTGGGGACACTCACCCCGGAGAACATTCTGGTCATGGTGACCGTGACCGTACCTTCCGACCTTACGAAGATGACCGTGAACCTCCAGGGACCCTTTGTCATCAATGTGGAAGAGCGTAAGGCAAGTCAGATCATCCTCGAAGGCAACCAGTATCCCGTGAAATTCCCCATCTACGATATCCTGAAGTCCGGAAAGGCGGGTGAGTAAGATGCTGGCATTATCCCGTAAAAAAAACGAGGCGATCGTTATCAACAATGACATCGAGATCACCGTCTTAGAGGTCAAGGGTGACCAGGTCAAGATCGGTATCTCTGCTCCCAAGGAAGTGTCCATTTACCGCAAGGAAGTATATATCCAGATCCAGGAGGCCAATAAAGCTTCTGTGGATGCGGATGGTATGGAAGCACTGAAGAATCTGTTGGGGTAAGCAGGAGATAAAATATGAAAATAGGAAATTAGGAAATTAGGCATAGGAGGTGCAATTTTTTGCAGCTCCTATTAATTTTTTCTAAGGATTTACCGATACAATCCTTAGAGAAGCAAGGTCGTGCGCCCACGGAAGGCGCTTTTTATCACACGGAGGTGACCATTATGACCATAGAACCGATTTCCAGTATCATGACAGTGCAGGCACAGAACACGTCCGCTGTCAAGAATGCGACTACAAAAGTGACCACAGAGGAAAACGCCTCTGAATACAATTCTGCCAATGTAAAGCCAATAGACAAGATTGATCAGACGACAGCAGTCGTTGAGAATGCTCAGGGCAAGGAGCAGAGCAATACCTCTGCCGATCCCAATGGGGAGCAGCAACAGCATGTGACCAATGAGCAGATCAAGAAAGCGGTAGAGAAGCTGAACAAGAACATGATGTCTCATTCCGAAGCGGTCTTCGGCATTCATGAGGCAACCAACCGCGTAACCATCAAGATCATAGATAAGGATACCAAGAAAGTGATCAAGGAACTTCCTCCCGAGAAGACCCTGGACATGATCGCCAAAGTGTGGGAATTAGCCGGTATCCTGGTAGATGAGAAGAGATAAGATAGGAGGATACCAATATGGCATCATCAACAATGAGATTATCCGGACTGATCTCCGGTATGGACACAGAGAGCATTATCCAACAGCTGGTGTCTGCGAAGCAGACTAAAGTAGACGATGCGAAAAAGGCACAGACCAAACAGGAATGGAAACAGACTGCATGGAAGGAACTGAATACCAAGATCAAGAATTTACAGTCCAAGTTTGTGAATAATATGCGTTTTGAATCCGCATATAGCAAGAGAGTGACCAAAGTATCCGACAGCAATGCAGTCAGTGTCATCACCGGTGATGGCGCAATGACCGGTGTACAGAGCCTCAAGGTATCACAGCTGGCAAAGACTGCCTATATGACCGGCGGCAAGCTGACCTTGAAGGATAATGTCACTGCGGATACCAAGCTGAATGCATTGACAAAATTGTCTGATCTGGGGATCAAGAGCAGTGATGGCAGCACCGTGGCCGGCATTACCACCGGAGACGATACAACGCTTAAAATCAAGAACGGTGATACAAGCGTAGACCTGAATATTACCAAAGATACCACGATCTCTGATGTACTGTCCAAATTGAAGGAAGCCGGACTGAATGCAAACTTCGATACCACCCAGCAGAGATTCTATATCAGTGCAAAGGACTCCGGCAATGCCGGTAATTTCTCTATTACTGCAACCGGAACCGGTGCCGATGACCTGCTGAAGGGGCTGGGTATTACAGATGCCAACTATATCAAAGGACAGGATTCTGTGATCACACTGAATAACACAGATTATACTAGCAACTCCAATGTATTTTCCATCAATGGTCTGACCATTACAGCACTGAAAGAGACCGGAGCAGATGAAGAGATCACCCTGACCACACAGGATGACGTAGATGGTATCTACGACATGATCAAGAGCTTCCTGAAGGAATATAATACCCTGATCAACGAGATGGATAAGCTTTATAATGCGGATTCCGCCAGAGGATATGAGCCCCTGACCGATGATGAGAAGGATGCCATGTCCGATACCGAAGTAGAGAAATACGAGACCAAGATCAAGGATGCCCTGCTCCGCAGAGACAGCAATCTGTCTACCGTAAGCTCTGCCTTAAAAGAAATTATGGCAGGCAGTGTGGAAGTAAACGGCAAGAAAATGTATCTCAGCGATTTCGGTATTGAGACTCTGAGCTACTTTACCGCAGCGGAGAATGAGAAGAATGCCTACCACATCAATGGAGATGCAGATGACTCCAGTACCTCCGGTAATGCAGACAAGCTTAAGAGCATGATCAGCAGTGATCCCGATACGGTCGTAAGCTTTTTCTCCGGATTGTTTAAGAATTTATATACTAAAATGAGCGATCTCTCCAAGTCTGTAGAAGGTTATCGTACCTACGGTAATTTTTATGATGACAAAAAGATGAAATCGGATTATGATGATTATACATCTAAGATCAAAGACCTGGAAGATAAACTCAACGATTACGAGGACAAATGGTATTCCAAATTCTCCAAGATGGAGACAGCTCTGGCAAAGCTGCAGAGCAATTCCAGTGCGGTGACCAGCTTATTAGGAGGATCATGATATGGCATTACCCAGTGCGTATGCACAGTATAATAACAGTAAGGTTCTGACGGCATCTCCGGCAGAGCTGACATTGATGCTCTATGACGGAGCTATTAAATTCTGTAATATAGCAGAGGCTGCTGTAGAGAAGAATGATGTTCCCAGAGCACATGAGAATATCCGCAAGGTGCAGAATATCATCGGATATCTGCATTCCACACTGGATATGAAATACGAAGTTTCCAAGGATTTCGATAATATTTACAGCTATCTGGAGAGACGGCTGGTGGAAGCCAATGTCAAAAAGGATAAGGAGATTCTCGAAGAGATCAACACGCATCTCCACTCGATCCGCGACAACTGGAAAGAAGTCATGAAGGCCGGTGCCAAGAAAGGAAATGACTGATGGAGAATCAGCTGACCATTTTATCTGAGAGTCTGGATAAGAAGCTGGAAGTATTACAGAAGATCCAGGATTATAACAAACGGCAGGAAGAGATCTTCTCTGCGGAAAAAGTGGACATGAGCCTGTTCGATGATGCCGTGGAGGAGAAGCAGCGTCTGATCGATGAGGTCGTCCGCCTGGACGAAGGATTCGAGATCCTGTATGAGAAGCTTGCGAAGGAGCTGGAGGGCAATAGAGAACGCTATGCGGTGCAGATTAAGGAACTCCAGGCAAAAGTAGCCAAGGTGACGGAACTTGGCGTGTCTGTCCAGGCACAGGAAGCACGGAATAAAAAGCTGATCGAGAACTATTTCACGAAGGAACGTGCCGGAATTGGACAGAGACGGAAAAACGCCAAGAGTGCTTATGACTACTACAAGAGCATGAGCGGCGCCGGATATGTGCAGCCACAGATGTACGACAATAAAAAATAAATACAACAGATGAAGGGAAGCTGACAGAGATATCGGCTTTCCTTTTTTTATGACGGAATCAATGTGAAAGAATAAAAACGTGGTTTCGGCTAAAATATAATCAGAGTATAGATTAGCCGAAAAATGCTTGATATTTTAAAACAATCCGGCTAAAATATAATCATAAAAAAGATTAGCCGAAAGAGGGACTTTTATGAGTTATATCAAAAGAAATCTGGAGAATGTAGTAAGACAGGTAACCAGGGAATATCCGGTACTCCTGGTAACGGGACCGAGACAGGTAGGAAAGACGACAATGCTCCAAAAACTGATGGAGGGAACGGAGCGGGGATATGTAACACTGGATGATTTGAACGAAAGAAATATTGCAAAGACCGATCCGGAACTGTTTCTGCAACTGCATAAACCACCTGTATTGATTGATGAGGTTCAATATGCACCGGAACTGTTTACTTATATCAAGATAAATGTAGATAAAAACCATGAGCCGGGAGCATTTTGGCTTACGGGATCACAGGTGTTCAAATTGATGCATGGAGTACAGGAGTCACTGGCAGGAAGAGTGGCAGTACTTTCACTTACATCCCTGTCACAGGCAGAGATATCCGGAGGAACGATGAAACCGTTTACGGTAGATCTGGAGGATTTAAGCGAGAGGCAGAAAGAGAGAGAGCAAGCTGATACAAGAGAGATCTTTGAGCGGATTTATCAGGGCTCCATGCCGGCGATCGTAAGCGGTATTAACAGTAACAGTCAACTTTTTTACAGCAGTTATCTGTCTACTTATATTGAGCGGGATGTAAGAGAATTATCGGATGCCATAGATTCGCTTAAGTTCCTCCGGTTTATTACTGCGGTGGCAGCAAGATGTGGGCAGATGGTTAACGCGGCAGAGATTGCCAGAGATGCAGATATCAATCAGACGCAGGCGAAGGATTGGCTGACAATTCTGGAAACGCTGGGAATTATTTTTTATCTTCATCCGTATTCTAATAATTTGTTGAAACGCCTTGTGAAAACGCCAAAACTGTATTTCTACGATACGGGTCTGGTGTGTTACCTGACGAAATGGAGCAGTGCGGAAACGTTAGAATGCGGTGCTATGAACGGGGCCATTTTGGAGAATTATGTGGTCGCGGAAATTCAGAAAACCTACTTGAATTGTGGAAAAGAGCCGTATTTGTACTATTATCGTGATAAAGATGCCAGGGAGATTGATATTGTCCTGGAACATGATGGAATATTAAATCCAATTGAGATTAAGAAAACTGCAAATCCCGGAACAGAGCTGGTAAAGGTATTTGAATTACTCGACAAGGCATCAACGCCTCGTGCGAAGGGCGCAGTTATCTGCATGAAACCGGGACTTAGTGCGATTGACAGAGACAATTATATCGTACCGGTCTGGATGATCTAAAATACAGTCCCTGCCTGAATATCAGACAGGGACCTGTAATTTCAAAAATTGTGGTTACTGTAAGAAGTGGCATGTTCATTGCGTATATATATTAGAAAATACGTAAAGGAGCGTGACATTATGACTTATGAGAAAATTGTAATCCCTATGGATCATGGGAACCGCAATATGCATTTATCCTGGCATCGACAATGCGTTGTGCCGCTGCACCCGGTAAAACCAGACTGTTTACAGTGATGCCTGAAACCGGAATTTCCCAGCCTCAGCAAAAAATCCATACACTCCGTGATATTTTTCTACAACGGAGATCATGCTTTTGGTGCCGAGACCGTGATTGGATTCGTGAGAGATGGGAATCTCATTTTCAAATACCGGCTCCTGTAGATAGCTGTTTGCTATCTGTATACAGATCCGGTTATTTTTTTCATAAACTTTCAGCGTAATATAGCGTTTCCCGGGAGCAGGAATCTTTTCGCAGGCGTAAATCGCATTTTCCAGAGCATTTGCAAAAAGGCTGCACAGATCAGTGATCTGAAAGCGTGTAAAATCGGTGGCAGTCACGGTAAATTGCAATTCGATTCCGGCATCTGACGCCTGACCGGCATAGGAAGAGAGAATCAGGTTCAGAGCGTCGTTTTCACAGTATCTGATCACACGGCTGTTATCGATATCGGCACAGATCTGGTGAATATATTCCAAAGCCTGTTCCAACTCATTTTCTGCAATACAGTTTTGCAAAAAGGTCATGTGATGTCTCAGATCATGACGATAGATGGACGCCTGCTTCTGAGAAGTAGATAACTGTGTAATCTCCTTCTGCGCCTGTGCGGCTGCGGTGGTAAGCAACAGATTTTCACGTTCCGCCGTGCTTTTTTTATTGGAAAAATCCAGCGACACCATAGTCAGGATAAAAAAGAAGAGCACAAGAAAGCTGTCCATGAAATCAATAATGACCGGACCACCGGTATACAAGAGATCTGTGTAAACGGTCAGAGTGTATTCCAAAATATAATAGGAAAGCGGCAGCAGGAAAAAGAGCAACAGAGTCTTCTTATTCTCATAATGCAGACGGATGATATAAGGCGCAATATAGCGGATGACCAGATACAGCAGCGGAAGCGTCACGCAGATAGAGACGAGATTGGCTACAACCGGACTGCCGTCGAAAAAGAAGGCTGCCAGCGTGCCGAACCATTTTCTGGGAGTGCACATCAGGTAAGCGGACAGCACAGAGATCGTCGCGATATAGATATTCCGGTGAAAGGCAAAACGGATCAGGAGGACCAGCGGCAGATGTATGAGCAGCGGATAGCATTTATAGAGCAGATTCTCCCCCATCATAAGGTAAGACAGAAGCTGTACTGCGCCCAAAGCAAGGATCGTGATGATATAAGGGATCTTATTGTCCTCAAAATGGATATCTGCCAGGTAGAGAGACATCACGATACCAAAGAAAAGGACAAAGCCGTAATTGATAAGTCCTAAAAGGGATACAAATTCACTCATATGGATTCCTCCATTTGAAAAGCAAGGTAGAGTCTCTTGATCTCCGAGATCCTGCGCTGGGCAAGCGGAAGGCACTTGCCGTTTGCCAGATATAGGTCGGCTGCGTCGATCCTGCGAATATAGTTCATGTTGACCAGAAAAGAGCGGTGCGCAAGGAGAAATTCCGGGTGCTGCAGCAACTGGTCGCAGACAGAAGCAAACTTTTCCACACAGGTGATCTGACTGTTGTTTCTCAGGTAATAAATGACTTTTCGGTTCAAGGCTTCAATATAAATGATTTCAGAGATATGGACTTTGTGTACGCCGACGCTGCTCTTCAATACCAGACAGGAATCGCGGTCTTCGGTTCTGGTACGCATGATGTCATCCAGAGCTTCAACCAGCCGGTCTCTTGAAACGGGTTTCACCAGGTAATTGGAAGCTTTCACGGTATAACTCTCTACCGCAAATTCGGGAGAAGACGTCAGGAAAATAATGTCTGCGGCCTTGTCACTGCTTCGGATCTCTTTGGCCAGTTCGATGCCGTTCAATCCCGGCATCACCACATCCAACAGATAAATATCATAATGCTCCTGTAAAAGATTCGACGCCAGCTCCGTACTGTTGTCGAAAGGTTTGTAGGAAAATTCTATGTTTCGCTGTGTCTGGTAATCTGCGAGAACAGACAGTATCCGGAACAGTTCATTCTTATCGTCATCGCATATTGCAATTTTCATGGAATCGTTTCCCCTTTTTCACTTTGGTATAGGACTATTATAACGGTAACTTAGAAAAAATACTATATGCGAATCCTTGTCGTTCATGTCGAAAAAAGCGTAATTCATGTAGGTGCGTGATAATTTTATCCGCAAACAGTGTACAATAGCATTGAAAATGGCGACAGAAGTCGGAAAAATACGAGAGGACAAAAGCTTATGAAAAAGGTACAAAAGCAACTGAAGAGAGCATTATCCATGGCATTGGCATTATCCATGGTCGTGGGTATGCTCTCCGGCTGTGGTCTGGGACGTGACACTGCATCGGATGTTGTAGTAGTGCAGGATAGTGTGACAGAAGTAAATGAGATCAGCCTGAGCAGTATGGATCAGGATACTTTTTTACTTTCTGCGGGAGAGACACCACAGCTTAAGTTTGAGACTGCAAACGGAATCGTCACGGATATTACGGTGACACCGGATGACACGACGCTTCAGCCGTATCAATACTATACCGTGACGTTTACGCTGACAGCAAACGAAAACGAAAGTTTTACAAAGACGGCGTCCATTACACTGAATGGCGTAGAACTGAAAGTAAAAAAATGGGCAAAGGATCAGTTGATCATAGAGTATACAACGCTTGCTCTGCCCGAGACCGTGACTACGGATGAGATGGCGAAGGTAACGAGCTACGGTGACGCAGCATCTGAAAGCAGTCTGGGTACCGCAAAGGTGCAGGCTTTATTGGACAGTGACCTTACGCTGTATTCAGAGGATGGCAAAGAATCTTATACGGTGCAGAAGGGATATGTACCGCTATTCATGGTGCCTTCCTTTGTAGCAAATGGAGAACCGGAACAGATCAAGGATGGGGAACGTGTTCAGATCATCAAGGAACATGGCGAAGAAGATTTTCCGGGAGCGGTCGGGGAATGGTACCGGATAGCCTATCGTGGGAAAGTAGGCTACCTGCCCGGTACTTTTGTGAAGGATGCGAAGGTACAGGTAAGTTCCGAGGATAAGGGGAAGACTTCGGAAACTACGAAACCTACAAATAAGACCGCGCAGACCAGACCTGCGGTAAAACCGTCAGCCGGTCAGAATAATCAGATGACCGCTCAGAACGCAGGCAATAACAGTACAAACAGTTCAGGCAGCAGCTCAGAAAGCTCTGAAAACAATTCCGGCAGTAACAGTTCGGGCGGCTCCGGCAGTACTTCGGGAAGCAATTCCGGCAGCGACTCCGGCAGCGACTCCGGTAGCGACTCCGGTAGCGACTCCGGTAATATTGATAAGACTGTATATTATCAGATTGATTTTGATCTGGGAGGCGGAATCGATGATACCGATGCTTTGCTGCCTAAGGCATTGCTGGTGGCGTCCAACTATGTCATCGATATCAACCAGCTGGCAACGCCCTCCGTTCCGGGTTATCTGTTCCGGGCATGGTACTACGACTCTGCGATGACCAGACAGGTACAAAGCGGTGATAAAATCAATAGTGACCTGACACTATATGCAAAAATGGAGGAGATTTCCGCGGATACAGAGTCCACACAGGGTGTAGACAACTATATTTCCAGTGTGGATGTAGATGCGAACAGTTTCCAAATCATTGTACTAAAAGAGATGGGAGCGCGCAGTGCGGAAAACGGTGAAGAAGTGGCAATGCTTCATAATCTGGCAGAGCCTGCCGATCCTTTGCCAATCAGAATATCTGATCCAAAGAGCGTGACCATTGACGGAAACAGTTATGAGCAGTATAGTTTATCCTTTGATCAGTTGGAACAAGGCGAGACCTATCAGATGCAGCTGCTGAGCAGCAGCTATGTGTTCTGTTATGATGGCGTGGTTCAGCCGGAAGCAGTCAGATTATACAATTTCACAACAGAAATGACTGTAAAAGAGATTGAAAATCTGGAATTTAACACAGACCTGATCTATCTGAAGGAATCGGAAGTGAAATACACAGAGGGTAGTGACTACCTGTCCGGTCTGTTCCATGCAGAAGTGGACGCCAACATGACACAGCTGAACACCGTGGATGGAAAGGGAAGCTTTACCTATAGTGGTGATCAGAAGATTGATGTAGGTACTACTGTTGTTATTTACAGTGGAGACAAAGTTCCCAAATTAGGGGAAGAGGGTTTCAAGGCAGCGGAGCAGTACGATGGAAATGTAGCTTACGTGACCATTTCAAAAGTAGAGGGCAGCACATATTACTATGGTGCCGCAGAAGCTGAAGATGTTTTGTTTACTCCGGATGTACTGCCCTTGAATATCGCAGATGACGAGGATGGCAGAGACAACGATACCGTTAAAATCGATACAGTGAAGCTGGACTATTCCGGAAGGATTTATGAGGGAATGGGACTGGGTGCAGACACTACTGTAGATGTGGGAGATTATCTGGCATTCTACAGCGGCAGTATTCAGACCGCCACAGAGCTGACCTATGGACGGATTACGGAAATTACCCGGTCCGGAGAGGATACCATTCTCACCTATGTGACGGTAGGGGAGGACGAAGTGCTGGATGCTATGACAGTGTATGGCACGGATGAGATGGATTTTGAACTGGACGAAGATACCGCTCAGAAAATCGAACAACAGATGGAACAGCAGGCAATGGACAGCGGCTTTGCAGTGGAAGCTGCCAATTATCTTGCAACGGTGGCACTGGCGACAGAAGAAATGCAGTCATTGACTGGTGAAATGGGACTGCAGAGTCTGAGCCTTACAAAAGAGGATGGTTCTTTAGCAACGCAAAGCGATATCGCACTTTACTCCGGCGGCAAAGTCAATGTAGAAGGACTTCAGGTTCATGCAAATATCAGCCGGAAACTGGAGAAGCTTGCTGTCGGAAATGTGAAAAACGGTGCAAGGGCGCAGTTGGAAGTCAGCTTCAATGTAGAAATGGGTTCCGGAAAAAATCGTCTGGTTTTAAAAGTGGCAGCTACCTTTGAACAGGAGATTTTACTGAATCTGAATATCCACGGTAAGACCATATGGGGTAAAAAATGGATATTCCCTTATATTAAGGATTACCGGATTACTACCAACCTGGATGCCGGTTCCTATACCGGTGTTGGCATTACTACCACAATTACCGCAGAAGGCAAGGAGCCGGACTATGATTGGTCCAAAGTAAATAAAAACTTAAGTGACCAGATTAAAGATCTGATGAATGCAAAAGACAAATTTTTCAACCAGGATATCGGTTCTACGGGTGGCGGATTGGCTGAAAAATATGCCGCTATGCTGGACAACAATCCTGACTGGATTGAACTGGTTAACGTGAATATTTTTTCCACGGAAAGCAAGATTCTGCTAGGTATCATTGTAGTAGGCGTGCAAGGTGATTTTGTAGTATCTGCCAAGGTCAATATTATGATGGGCATGACCTTTAACTATAGTATTGCCAAGAGATACAGCTTTACCCTGAATATATTCAGCAAGTCCAGCAGCAGTGACTGTGTGGATTTGATAAAATCCAATTATAATTTTGATTTATATGTAATGGGTACACTGGGGCTTCGAGCGGGTATCCGACTGACTGTCTATACAGGATTGTTCAGCAAGAAACTGGCCAGTATAGGTATTACGGCGGAAGCCGGAGCCTATGTGCAGATGTGGGGATACTTCTATTACAGTACTTCCTGGCAGGCCGGCAGCGGTAAATCTAGCAGTGCCTCCGGGGCAATGCTGATGGAAGTGGGAGCATATCTGGAAATCCGATTCTTAGCTTCGGCATTTGGCGGACGGTTCAGCTACAATCCGGTATTGTATGATAAATACTGGCCTTTGTGGAATCTGGGTTCCCCGGAGAATGTATATAGCTTCAAGTATAAATCCACGGCCGGAGAAGTCGATGCTATGGATGTTAATATGGGCGCTTCACAAAGTGTGGCACTTCCTGCTGACAGGATGAGTATGTCCTACATGAATCTGCGGGACGGAAAAACCGCAGAGAAAAATTATTCTTACAATGACTTTACGATTACGACAACCGGTAACTTCAAGTATGAAAACGGTGTGATAAGCGTTGTTATGCAGGATGGCAGCAATGAGGAGAAAGGAACGGTGATTCTCACGTGGAAGGGTGCACCGTTGTCCTTCACCAGCAATCCTTTGTCCATGGAACTGGATCTTACCTGGAGCGATCCTTCCAGAGTACAGAGCGTAAGCTATGAATTACACGGTGGTACCGCGTATGAGAACGGCACAGTACTGACAGAAGGCATCCCCACTACACAGGTGATCACAGGCGGTAAGCTGACAGCACCTGTTGTGGAATTGAAGAGAGAACATTATGTTTTCGGCGGATGGTATGTGGATACAAAAGCCGATGCACCATGGAATTTTGATACAGATAAGGTAAAAGAGAATCTTGTGCTCCATGCAAAGTGGATTCCGGTAGAGTACAAGATCGCGTATGAATTAAATGGCGGTACGAATGCGGAAACGAATCCGGAAGCCTATACAGTAGAAGATACGGTGAAACTGGCAGAGCCCGTAAGGGCAGGCTATCAGTTTGCCGGATGGAATACGGCAGCAGACGGTACCGGCATCAACGTGACGGAGATTCCGGTGGGAAGCAGCGGAGAGAAGACCTATTATGCACAGTGGACTCCTCTGGAGCAGACTTATGAAATACATCATTTGTTGGAGAAACTGGACGGTTCCGGTTATGATGACAAAGAGACTACAACAGACACTGCACTGACAGCTGATATGGTAACTGTGGGAGCAGATCAGAGCAAAGCTTATAAAGGATTTACCTACAATGATGCAGTCACGGTGGAAAAAGCACAGAATAGCGGAATCATCCCCGGGGAAGGTACGCTGGTACTCAATCTGTACTACAGCAGAAACAGGTATACTGTGACTCTGAAGGCCGGAACGGGTGAGGATAACTATGTAAGTGTTCCTTATGAAGGTAAAGTAACACAGCCGGAAACTCTATCCAGAGCCGGATATACGTTTACCGGATGGTATGTGGCTGATCAGACACCAAGAGAATGGAATTTTGAAACTGATATAATTACAGAGAATACCACAATCTATGCCGGCTGGACCGCAAACACTTATAACGTGACCTTCGACCTGCAAAACGGAATTGGCGGAGATGCTACCGTTCTGGCAACCTATGACAGTGCAATGCCTCAGGTTGTTGTACCGGCCAGAGCAGGCTATCAGTTTAAGGGATATTTTGATGCAGCAGGCAAGCAGTATTACAATGCAGACGGCAGCAGTGCGGCAAATTGGGATAAGTCTGAGTCAGAGACTGACAGCTTTGTATTGTATGCACAGTGGACGGCCAATACTTACACGGTGACATTTGATGCCAATGGCGGAAGCGGCACCATGGAAGCACAGACCATGACTTACGATACTGACATGCAGCTCACGAAGAATACATTGACCAAAGAGGGATATCTGTTTGCAGGCTGGGCCAATGAAGCCGGAGCGGACAGCGCAGCTTACGCAGATGAAGAAACTGTAAGAAACCTGACAGCAAACCAGGGAGAGAAACTGACCTTGTACGCTGTATGGCAGCCTGTTTCATATTGTGTAGCATTTGATGGCAATGGGGCAGACAGTGGAAGCATGGAAGCACAGCAGTTTACTTATGATAAAGAGACAGTACTGCCTTTGAATGGTTATCAAAAGACCGGCTACCACTTTATAGGTTGGGCAACCACAAAAGATGCAGACAGTGCAGCATACACAGATCAGGCAAGTGTACAGAATCTGACAGCTGAAAATGGTGCAACAGTAAACCTGTATGCCGTATGGAAACCCAATACCTACCAGATTGCCTTTTATGGCAATGGTGGCGAAGGTACCATGGAGTCTCAGAGTTTTATCTACGATGATGTAAAAAGGGCACTGGCCAAAAATCTCTATCGCAAGACAGGTTATAGCTTTATAGGCTGGGCAACAACGGAAAATGCAGACACTGCAACCTATCAGGATGAACAGAAGGTACAGAATCTGATCACGCAGGAGAGTGGGGTATTGACTTTGTATGCAGTATGGAAGGCTAACACCTATACTCTGAGATTTGACTCCAATCAGGGAGAAGGCAGCAGCATCCCTACCACTGCAGAGCCTATGATGGTAACCTTTGGAAAGGTATACGGAACTTTACCTGATGTTTTCAGAGCAGGTTATGACTTTACAGGTTGGTACACCCGGGAGAATATCGCAATTTTACCGGATAATGTAGTGGACATTACAGCAGATACGACGCTGTATGCACACTGGACAGCCAAGAAATATACCGTAAGTTTTGATTCCAATCAGGGAGAAGGCAGCACGGAACCTACGAAAGCGAATGATCTCCAGGCGGTCTATGATACTGTATATGGAAATCTGCCGGAGGTTAGCAGAACAGGCTATACCTTTACAGGCTGGTACACCCGGGCTATAGGCGGAATCCGGGTACAGAGTACAGATACCGTTACTATGACAGGAGACCTGACGCTGTATGCGCAATGGAAGGCCAATGTTTATCAGGTAACCTTCCATGGAAAGGGTGGTACCTTTGCAGGAGATGTAACGGATCAGGTGGTAGGCCAGAACTTTGACAGCACTTATCAGCTGCCTGTTACTCCCACACGCACAGGCTACACTTTCTTGGGCTGGTATACCGGAGAAAACAGCGGAGACAAAGTGGAAGGTACTGACAAGATGACAACGGCGAAGAATCATGATTTGTATGCGCAATGGAAGGCCAATACCTATACGGTAACTTTCAAAGCCAATGGCGGTACAGGCATCATGAATGATCAGACTATGACCTATGATAGGAGCACACGCCTTAACAGTAATCAGTTTACCCGCACCGGTTATATTTTCTGTGGCTGGTCAAAGTCGGCAAATGCAACAGAAGAAACCTATAGTGACAAGCAGATTGTTTCCAACTTAACATCAGGACAAGGGGAAACGGTAACTCTGTATGCGGTATGGGAAGCTACCAAATATAATGTACGATTTGATGCCAATGGCGGAACCGGTACCATGGCCTCCCAGCAGTTTACCTACGATCGAAGCACTGCATTAAGGGAAAACAGCTTTACCAGGGAAAACTTTGAGTTCCTGGGCTGGTCAACTTCTGCAACAGGAGAGGTAGAGTATAAGGATGCAGTCATTGTGAAAAATCTGAGTTCTACAGGTGAAGATGTATATTTGTATGCCGTGTGGAAGGGCGCTCACAATACCCTTACCTTTGACACCAACAAAGGAGATGGCAGCACCACACCCAGTCCTGCTACAATTCCATCACGGGATATGGAAAATGGCACCAAATATGGCACGTTGCCTACTGTATCCAGAGAAGGATATACTTTCCAGGGCTGGTATACAGCAAAAAAGGGCGGAACACAGATTACAGAGGACAGTACGGTAGACTTAAGCAGAAATACTACTCTGTATGCGATATGGAAACCCAACGAGTATACTTTGAACTTTGATACCAACAAGGGAACAGGCAGCACCACTCCGGATCCTGTGAATTCTTATACTATTTACTTTGACGGCAGCTATGGTACCGGCGAGGATGCAGCACTCCCTGAGACTAGCAGAAAAGGCTATACCTTCGATGGATGGTATACTGCTGCGGAAGGTGGAGAGAAATTTGACAACACAATCAGGGTAACAGCAACACCGTATACCACATTGTATGCTCATTGGACGGCCAAAGAATATACGATAACGTACGATGGTTCAGGTTATGTAGGGGGCAGATATTCGGATGGAACCTTGGAAAAGAAAGATGTGCTGAGGTTTGACCAGGCATATACTTTCCCGGAAGAACCTACTTGTGAGGGCTATGAATTTCAGGAATGGCGACTTAATTCTGAAGAAGTTACGAATGACAATCTGTGGACTTTGCTGGATGCAGATAAAGAAAATGCTACCTTAAATGCATCCTTTAAGTGCGTTTCTGTATGGGTAGGAGAAGTCATGTTAATCAATTCCGATACCACACCGGCATATGCGAAGACAGACGCAGCTGGTAAGGTAACCGCAGGCGGCAGCGAAGGGGATTACAATATCAAGCTGTTAAATGGTATCCTGTATCTGAACAATGCGAACATAGTTTCTTCGGAAAGATGTATTGACACTGGTATGGGATCACTAACCATCGAACTGGCTGCAGGTACTACAAATAATGTGAAATCCACTTCTTATTATAGCACTGATAATGCGATATATGTATTGGGAGATTTACATATAACGGGGTCTGGAGCATTGACGGTTCAAAGTAGCAACAAGAATCCTACTTCAACGAGTATTGGTATTTGGTTGGTTGGAGGAGGACTTTCTATTGATACTACGGAGAAAGCAGTTATCAATATATATGGTGGTGTGGACGGACCTGACTGCACAAGTACCAAGGTGAAGGAAGCAGTTGGAATCCGGGCCAGTAGTTACGTGTCTATTACGAACGCTGAAGTAAATGTATATGGATATCACCATGCAATCCAGACATACAGCGGAGGAACCATGAAACTTACTAACAGTAAGGGAAACGCCGTATCATCGACGGCAACTGGTTGTTCGGCATTGCACAGTATTAAGTACACTTTAAAAACCACAGTGGATAAGTGTAAATTTACGAAGGAGTCGACAAACACTTATACATGGGAACGCAGTAAGTAACCACTATATGCACTTTTTCGCAGAAAAACGGGCATAAGAAAACGATGAGAAATTAAGAAAACTATGGCAAAGAGTCTCAATTTCATTTTGAATTGAGACTCTTTTTTGGACAGACAAACTTGAACCTGGCAACACCGCTTCTTAGTTTAGAAGTGCATTCGTACTTCATAGGGAGCGAAGAGTCATGAGGACAACAGGGGATACCGTTTTCATTGATAGTATAATCCTGATTTTCAAGTCCGGATCTTGCATTCAGAGGAATATACGCCTGGGTGAAATGTCTATTATCACCAAAAGTGTCACCGGTAAGAAGGTTTTTGTAGACTTCAGCAGTATCAAAAGCTTTGAATCATGAACACACTTGTCTTCATCAGGAGAGTCCGACTTCTTTGCAACAACGATATCAGGATGGGACATCATAAAGTCCTTATTATAAAAAAGAGCTCAAATGACATAGTGAATTCCGGTTTGCCGAAGTAAATCTCTAGTCGATCCCT